>Ga0210399_10001681_pt1 | contig 17320 bp, 16 predicted proteins | sample IncBWC14MmetaG_FD_150865 | JGI IMG/M metagenome (GOLD analysis project Ga0210399, IMG submission 150865) | Forest soil microbial communities from Barre Woods Harvard Forest LTER site, Petersham, Massachusetts, United States - Inc-BW-C-14-M | ecosystem: Environmental > Terrestrial > Soil >...
CCTTCGTGGCCGCCCTTTCCGGGGCCGCGAATGAAGTGAAGGTCGGCGCCAATGCTACCGCGACCTTGGCAAATCTGGCAGCCGCAGTGAATGGAAGTGCGGGCGCTGGCTCAGCGTATGGCACGGGCACAGTGGCGAACGCCGATGTCACCGCCCTAGCTGCGGCCTCTACCGTAACCTTTACCGCTAAAGTGGCTGGAACTGGCGGCAACGCCCTGGTTACCACAACCAACGACGCGGGCATGGGTTTCAGTAATGGCGGAACCATGACGGGCGGAGCCGGATCCGCGGGTTTGACCACGGCCGCAGCTGCCCAGAGTGCCTTGACGGCGATCAACGGTGCCATTTCATCGGTTGCCGGCACGCGCGGCCAGATCGGCGCTGCCATCAACCGGCTGCAGAGCGCGGTCAACGTCATTCAGAACCAGTCCCAGAACCTGTCGGCTGCCGAAGACGGCATTCGCGCCGCTGACATCGCTCAGGAAGTGGCGAACATGACCAAGTTCTCCATCCTGAATCAGACCGGCATCTCGTCGTTAGCGCAAGCCAACCAGATGCAGCAGAGCGTTTTGAAGCTGCTGCAATAGCAATACTCGGGTGAGGAGGCGAGTAACTGCTTTCCTCCTCACCATTTTTCCACTGGGAATGCGTCATGAGCATCGATGCGGTTCAAGCAGTAATCGCCACCGGGCAAGCGCTCACCGATTTCGCACCCGTTCGCTCTGCATCCACCAGCGCTGAAGTCGCGCTACCTTCTTCCAACGATGTGCTGAAAACTTCCAACGATGTACTGAAAAACTTGCCGCAGGCTCGGCAACTTCAGGTGGACGCTTCCTTCGGGCAGGCCAATCTGATCATTTATCGCATCCTCGACAAACAGACGGGCGACTTGATCCTGCAAGTTCCGCCCGAACAGTTATTGCAGATCGCCCGCAGCGTTCAGGAATTGCAAGCCGAGCAGGCGAGTCCCAACCTCGATGTCCGCACCTGAGCGAGCTGGCCAGGAAGGAGAAGTATGTCCACCACAGGTTTGAATCTCAACAGCCTGGGCATGAACCAGAGCACTGTGAGTTCCGGATCAGGCATCGACGTCACGGCGGTGGTCAATCAGATTCTCGATGCGGCGCGCGCCCCCGAACGATTGTGGCAGCAGCAGCAGAGCACGTTCACCGCTCAAAGCAATGCGCTCAACAGCATCAATTCGGGTCTCAGCGCGCTGCAAACCGCGATGCGGGCCCTCAGCGATGTAACGGGTGCGCTCTCCACCAACCAGGCCGCCTCTTCTCAGACCGCGATCCTTACCGCGAGCGCCCAGGCCGGGGCGCCAGCCGGAAATCATCTGGTGACGGTCACCAGCCTGGCGACCACTTCTTCGGTTTACACCGACGCATTGGCGAATGGAACTACAACTTTCCAGACTGGAGTTGTCACCCTGCAGGTAGGCAGCGTCAGTACCGACATTACGGTCGACAGCAGCGACAACACCCTCAACGGTCTGGCCACGGCGATCAATAACAAAAAACTAGGTGTAGCCGCCAGCGTCATCAATGATGCGAACGGCTCGCGCTTAGCACTTGTCAGCCAAGCCACTGGCCAACCGGGAGACCTGACCATTACGGGAAATACCACGGGACTGAACTTCCACAAATCCGTGGCAGGCCAGAATGCCTCCCTTACCATCGATGGTGTGCCCTTCAGCAGTGCGACCAATACCGTGACCGGGGCATTGAGCGGCGTCACTTTGAATCTAGCAGGGAGCGCGCCCAGCACTCCCGTGCAGATCTCCATCGGCCCCGATACCACCGGCGCCACTCAGGCCGTCAACAATTTCGTCTCCGCCTACAACACGGTGATCAAGGCCATCAATACGCAGTTCAGTTTCAACCCTGCCACGAATACCGGGGGAGCGCTGAGCGCCAACAGTTCGCTGCGCTCGCTGCAATCCAGCCTGCTGTCCGATGTCACGTACGCGATGTCGGATAACAACGGCTACCAATCGCTGGCTTCGCTCGGCATCAACATGGCCAACGACGGTAGCCTGAGTGTGGATCAGACGACCTTCACCAACGTATTGACGGGAAACTACTCGAGCTTCCAGAACTTTTTCCAGGGGTTGTCGACGAGCTTCGGATCGCACTTCAGTGCGGACCTGACCAGCCTGACCAGCCCGACCACGGGCGTTCTCAACGAGAACTTGTCGGAGATCAAAAACCAGCAGGCAACGCTGAGCAGCACCATCTCGGATTTTGAAGATCGTCTGGCCGCCCGCCAGCAGCAACTCATTACTCAATACAGCCAGATCGATGCCATGCTGCGGCAATATCCAGTAACGCTGCAGGCGATCAACGCGCAACTGGCAACCCTGCAACCGGCGACGCAGAAATGAACACCGATCCCAGGTTTGCGTACCGCGAAAACGCCGCCCGCGGCGCAAGCCCAATTGGGCGAGTAGTACTTCTTTACGAGCAGGCGATCAAGGATCTGGGCGCCGCCATCACCGCTTTAAGCAGTCAGGATATTGAACGGCGGACCCAGAGCTTGAATCACGCCCTGCTGGTGATCGGGCAATTGCAGGCTTGTCTGGACCTTGAGCACGGCGGGGAGGTTGCCCGGAATCTGGACCGTTTCTATGGTCTTGTGCTGAAGCGCCTGTTAGAAGCTCAGGTGCGCGCGTCGGCCGAAATTCTGCGCGAGCAAATGAACCTGCTGCTCTCGGTGCGGGCAGCCTGGGTCGAAGTGGAGAATGCCGAAACGCGTGAGCTGGAGTCCACCGGGGGTCATGGCACTCAATCGCCTGCGGCCGCGCCCCGCGTAGATACTCAGCCATCTCATTGGAGGGCGTAGTGTCGGAGCTCTTGGAGAGGGTCCAGCACGCCAATCAGAACCTCGGCCAGCTGGTTGACATGCTGTCCGCGAACGACGGTTGCATCCGCATCACGCCGGAACATTTGTCGATTCTTCTATCGGAACTGTTGCGGGTAGGCGAGAGAGTCCAAAGCGGGGACATCCCCGAAAGCGATCCTGAGTTGTCTGTTGCCCTCCACCAGTACCGAAGGCTTCTGGAACAGGTACGTGACCTGCTGCCCTCGCTGCAAGCGTGCCTGCTGACTGAGCGCGCACGACTGGAAGCCGAACGATCTCATCTGGAAGCTGCCCACGCCTGGGCCGAGAGTTCAAAGTCCAGCCGATAGCTCGGATTAGTAGCTCAAGTAATCAAAGAGGCTTAACTGCGAAATTTTTCCGGCAGCCGCCAAGGCGGCCGAGCGGGCATTCTGGGCGCTGAGCAGATTGGTGGTGGCTGCAGCCAGGTCGGCGCCTCCGACCGCATTCTCCTGTTCGCTGAGCAGGAGCTTGTCGTTGTTCAGGTAAGTCTGCTGGGATTGCAGCTGATTCATCGCATTGCCATAGAACACGCGCTGCGCTGTGACGTGGTCGAATGCGGCGCGCACGCCGGTTACTGCAGGGTCGATGCCCGTATTGGTTTGCAGAGCCGTAATCAGATCATGGACCGCCCTAAACATGTCACTACCCGGGGCGGCGAAAATCTGCGAGCCGGGCAGGTTGACCTGCATGGTGACGCCATCCCCTACGGCCACGCTATTGGTGCCCGCATTCCCGTCGTAGCGAACGCCGGAAGGCTGGGTCGCGTCGGCCACGAAAGGCTGCGCCTGGGTGGCCGTGCCGGCGAAAACGAACTGGCCCTGAAACGAAAGGTTAGCGAGTCCAATCAACTGGTCCTGGATCCCGTTCAGTTCGCCGACCACCGACGCGCGATTGGCGTCGGAGAGCGTTCCGTTGGCTCCTTGCACGCCCAGAGAAATCGCTCTCTGCAGGGCGAGCACCACGGAGTTCAAAGTTGAGTCGGTGGTTTGCAACTGGGCTTGTACGGAATCTGCGCTGCGCAGAAATTGATCGGCCTGGCTGCTCTGTGCCTGGTTCTGCACCAGGATAGCTGCCGCGGATGGATCATCCGAAGGCGTGTTCACCCGCCGCCCGGAAGCCATCTGTAACATGGCTGTATTTTGCTCGTTTTGAGCATTTGCCAACGATGCCAGCAGGTCAGCGGTAACGTTCGGATTGATGCGCATGACGAATCAGTACCTCCCCAGTTGAATGGCGGTATCGGTTACATCGTTCACGGCCGTGATGACGCGCGCGGCAGCCTGGTAGGCGCGCTCGTAGCGAATGAGGTTGGCAGCTTCCTCGTCCATGGAAACACCCGAGATCGCGGAGCGCTGATCGCCTAGTTGGCGCAGAATCAAGTCGGCCGCGTCCCGTTCCGCCGAAGCATTGGCGACATCGCTCCCCACCCGAAACACGATACCCGCGTAGAAATCGGTCGGAGACTGGCCCGCCGCGACCGCCTGCTTTTGTACACCCAGCAAGCGGGTGAGATTGCCATTGCTGCCCGCACTGCCATCGGAGCTGGCGGCAATTTTGGAAGGATCGGTAATCAGCACCGAGAAGTTGGCAGCGGCATCGACCCCGCCCACCGGAGGTGGGCTGAAAAGATCGCCCCCGGCAACTCCTGAAAGGTCTGTGCCCTGGTGATGCGCGGTGTTCAGCGCCGTTGCCAAGCCGGCAGCCAGCTTGTCCAGATCGGATCGCAATGCCGGAATCGTCTGGTCGCGTACCGCAAAAATGCCAGCCAGGCTCCCCCCCGCCAGCTTCGCGGTGATGTCGGTGCCCTGGCTGAAGACGTGCTGCACCCCGGAAAAGTCTGTCTGCGTCGTCAGGGCAAAGCTTCTGTCGCCAGCCACGAGAGCATCGCCGCTCGAGGTGGTGATGGTCAGGGTGTTGTCGCTCTTCACCACCGATACGTCCACCAGTTCAGAAAGCTGGCGAATCAGCTGGGTGCGCTGATCGACGAAAGTTCCAGCGTCCTGGTGGAGATTTTCGATCCCGCTGATCTGCTGGTTCAAGGTCGCGATCTGACCGCTGAGCAGGTTGATCTGATCCACCGTTTGGCCGACGCTCAAATCCAGATTGCTGCGCTGGGATTGGAGATTATTTACTGTGCTGCGAAACGCGGTGGCCAGATTGCCTGCCGCGGTTAACACGCCTTGACGCGCCGACATATTGGCCGGGTTGGTCGAGAGCTGTTGCAGGCTGCTGAAAAAATTTGTGATCTGGCTTCCAATGTCGGACGCGCTTCCGCTGAACATGACTTCGATCTGCTGCATGGCCGATACCATGGTGTCCAGTTGGCTGTGATGTTGGGTTTCTTCATTGAGCCGAAGTTCGAGAATGGGGTCGCACACACTCTGCACGCTGTTCAGGACCACGCCGCTGCCGAACAGCAACGGCCCCACTGGTACCGGATCGCCTTCGACCAACACGGGCCTCTGCCGCGAGTATCCGGGCGTATTGGCGTTGGCCACATTGTTGCTTGTGACGTTGAGCGCTCCCTGTTCGGCCAGCAGGCCGCTGACTGCAATCGACAAGGTGCCAAAGAGACTGGACATTGTTCATCCTCGAGGCAGCAAGGTCGAACCCCCTTGCTGCCAAGAAACTGACGGGGCGTAAATCGTGCCCGTCTGCCGCATCAGGTTTCGCAGAATTTCGAGCGAGCGGCTGGCCCGTCGCAACAGGGCGGCGTGTACCCGGTTGAGATGGCGAACTCTTTGCTGCGCCCGCTCGATTTCATCCAAGATCGCGGCCGTGGGCTGACCTTGGCCGCGAGCCTGCTCTAGCTCGTGCCAGGGAATCAGCCGATGGCAACATTCGCCCTGCTCCTTCGTGCACTCTTCAAAGACGGGCACCTCGCCGCGTAGCAGAGCGCCCTGCGCCCGTTCCAGCGCGCTGGCCAGCTGCAGCCAAAGACAACGCTGCCGCTCCAGAGATTCCAGCGAGAGTGTCTGCTCGGTCATGACTCACGCCAGGTCGTCGAGCTGGTGTCGCGGGCGCTCGGTTGCCGGCTCGGAGGATCGATCGTCCCGTTCGGGGCTATCCTGACTGTGCAAGGGTGGCCGCTGGCGGCGTGGCTTCGGGGGAAAATCGCGTTGCTCCGTCTGCCCCGAAATAGCGCCTCCTCGCGAGGTCGGTTCCAGCCGTTCTGTGGAAAAGCTCGTCATGACAAGCTCAAATTAGCCGAGCACCGATTAGCGGAAAACCGAGCGGGCCGCCATCTCGGAGAACATCGCCTGGGCGATCTGTTCTGCTCCTACGTTGTATTGCCCATCCCGGATGGCTCGCGCCAGTGCTTCCACCCTGGCGTGTCGATCTTCCGGCATCTGTTGCATTTGCGATTGCAGCTCCTGAACCCGTGTGTGGGTGGCAAGAGTGGCTTCGTCTGCGGGAAGGTTTATGCCCGCCGAAGACAAGCGCTTCGCGGAGCCGGTCTGGCTCGAGCTTTGGTTTTCGGCCAGTTCCGGCGTTTTGGCGTTCAGGTCGATTCTCATAACATTCCCTCCGCCACGCTTTTCCCCTGCAATTGAATCATCGGCAGTTGGTGAGGAAGCTTTAATGTTCCTTTCATGCCCAAAAGGGGCGGCCAGTCTTGAGCTTGTATGTTATTCTCCTTCCGATACTTACCCCATCATCCAGGCGGCACAGCGCGCCGCTGTCCCGAATTGCCCGTACCCTCGCCCGATACCTCCGTGCGCAGAAGTTGCCGTGCCAGCAGGTCCGCAACGCCGATCCCTCCGGATTGGGAGAGTGCTCCAGCCAGGGCTTGAACGCCCATGTAGTGGTAGTCGTCGCCACTCGAGTCCTGTCCCGACAGCGACGAGAAACTTTTCTCAAGCGGGCTCAAAAGCGAGGCCAGAAGGAGTGCCTCAAAATCCTGCGCGGCTTTGTACGCACGAGCCGACTGTTCGCTTTTCCCCGCCAGGGATGAATGCCCGGCAGATACAGGTAAGATGGAGCTCACCTAGATCACCTCCAGATCCGCATCGAGCGCGCCTGCCGCTTTCACCGCCTGAAGAATCGCGATCACATCTCGTGCGGTCGCCCCGATGGCTTGCAGACCGTTGACCAATTGCTCGACGCTCGCCCCTTCGCCCAGTTCAACCCGCCTGGCAGGGGTTTCCTGGGCGCGCACGTCCCGCTGCGGGACAACCGCCGTTTGTCCCTTCGAAAGAGCCTCAGGTTGCGACACTTCATACTGGGTTGCGATCTGGATGGAGAGATTTCCGTGCAGGACCGAGACGCCTCCCACCCGCACGTCCTTTCCCATGACAATCGTGCCCGTGCGTTCGTTCACGACCACCTTCGCGCGCCGATGAACCGTCACTCCCAGTCCTTCGATATGCGCCATCAGGTCGGCTAGGTTGGTCGCCTTGGCGGAGGCGAGGTCAATTTCCACCCGTCGGTTGTCCGCCGCCAGCGCGACGCTGTGTCCGAAATCCTTGTTGATCGAAGATGCAACTTCCGAAGCCGTACCAAAGCTGGGTTCGCGCAGCAGCAAGGCAAGCTTGGGGAAAGTCCGGAGCTCAACCGGCGCCGGCCGCTCGACCAGTCCGCCGCCCGCAATGCGGCCCACGGTGGGATGGTTTACCTGGCGGACGTTGCCGGAATTTCCAGCGCTATAGCCCCCAATCGTGAGTGGGCCTTGGGCGGCTGCGTAGACCTGGCCGTCAGCCGCGCTGAGCGGGGTCAGGAGAAGGAGCCCGCCTTCGAGACTCTTGGCATCGCCTACAGACGAGACCGTGATGTCGAGCTGCATTCCTGGACGCGCGAAAGGCGGCAAGGACGCTGTCACAAAAACCGCAGCCACATTGTTCACGCGCGCCGTGCCCGGCGGAATCTGCACGCCCATACGCTGCAAAGCATTGGCCAGGGTCTGGACGGTGAAGATGGTCTGCCGGCTATCACCGGTACCCTTCAGTCCGACCACGATGCCGTAGCCGACAAGCGGGTTATCGCGCACGCCTTCGACCGTCGCGATGTCCCGGATCAGAGCCTTCTTACTCTCCTCCTCTGCGAGCGCAGTCGAGAGCACCATCCCGAGGCTCATTGCGAAAACAAGAAGGGATCGGTAGTTCATCGTAGGATTCCTAGAAGCCCACCAGACGCAGCAACCAGCGCGTGAACACATTGGGCGGACGTGTGCCCTCACTGACCACGCCTTTGCCTTTGACTTCCAACTCCAGGTTTGCGACCGCGTTCGAGGCTACCGAGTTGTCAGGAGCCAGATCACCGGGCCGCACCACCCCGCGCACCAGGATGGTCTGCCTTTCATTGTTCATGGCGATCTCCCGCTCCGCTTCGACCACCAGATTGCCTCCCGGTAGAACTGCGACAATGCGGCCCGTCAGGCTGGTGCGCAGGCTGGAGGTGGAGGAGGCCTGAGCTTTACCCTGCAACGTCTGTGAAGATCTGGGCGAGAAAATGTTCTCCACGCCGCTCGTGCGGATGTGGCCGGCGAGCGCATCGATTCCGGAGCTCGCTTTGAAGCTGCGGTCGGTCGCCACGTTCCCGGTGTTTTCTGCCTGCAGGCTCTGTACTACCAGGATCCTCACCAGGTCGCCTACCTGGCGCGCCTTGTAATCGCTGGCCAGATCGGCAAGCCGGCCCTGATCGGACCACAGGCTGCCCGGGCTCGTGGAAATTGCATTGGCGGCCGAGGTGGACGACAAGCGCTGCAGATATTCATCCAGCGATTTCCTGGGCTTGGATTTTTCCCGCGCCGCCGAGGCGCAGACCAATAGGAGAACGAAGAGGCCCACGACCGTGATTGAAAATGCATTGCGCTCAAATGTGTTCTTCATAGAGCCTTCACCAGCCCCTCAGCCAGGACGCGGGCGCGCACCACCCGGCCGCCTTCTTTGCTGCGCGTCCGCACTTCCTGATCTTTCCCGCCCACGTCGAGGCAAACGACCCGACGCGAAATGCGCATATCGCCCTGCTCCCAGATAAGCGTCACCATCTGGCCGGGCCGCACCATCTTCGGGAGACGCAGCGTGCGCGTCAGGGTACGTTCCGTTTGCGCCCCATCCTCCGGCCCATCGCCGCTTGATCGCCCGTTCGAGAACGCGGGATGTCGCTCGAACCCGCGCGTTCGCACCCGAAGCAGGAACGGCAGACAAGCGGCGGAAGACTTGCAGCGCAGGCGAAGTTCGATTGAGCGCAGCACCTGATCCCAGCGCACCTTCATGAGTTCCAACGATTCCCCATCCCGGACCTGCGCCGCCCGCGAACAAAGCTCCTCATCGAAGGGGAGCAGGTCGTCCTCGGAGATGCCTCTGCTTCGCAGGGCGGCCTCAACCAGTTGGTGCACTTGTTGCCCGGAATCGCACGTGCTCGCCTTTGCGGGCGCTGTCAACGCGCTCGTTTGTGCTGTCAAACCACAGAACAGCAGGAACCGAAAAACCGGTTTCATACCATGCATACGTCAGCGCCCGAGATTGTTGATCTGCTGGAACATCTGGTCGGCGGCGGTGACCACCCGCGAATTCGCTTCGTAGGAACGCTGCGCCAGGATCATCTGGATGAACTCTTCCACCACGTTTACGTTCGAGCCTTCGAGCACACCCTGCTGAATTTCGCCCAGGCCTTCGGTTCCGCCGGGAGTGCCGATAATCGGATCGCCCGAGGCCGTGGTCACGAGAAACAGGTTCTTGCCAATGCTGTTGAGCCCGCCGGGATTCGGAAAAAGTGCAAGTTGAATTTGCCCCACCTGCTGGGCCGCGGTCTGGCCGGGTTGCGTCACGCTGACTGTTCCGTCGGCGCCGATGGTGATGGAGGTGGCCCCGGTGGGAATCGTGATACCCGGCTGCAGCGGATTTCCGTCGGCGGTCACGACGTTGCCCTGCGCGTCCAGATGAAATGTGCCGCTGCGCGTGTAGCCGATGTCGCCGGTGGGCAGGCTGACCTGAAAAAATCCCTGGCCTCCAATGGTGAGGTCGAGCGGATTGCCGGTGGTATTGAAGTCACCTTGAAGTTGGATGACCTCCGAAGCCGCCGTGCGTGTTCCCAGGCCCACCTGCAGGCCCGCCACCATGGTGGTCTGCTGGGTGGCAGCCGCTCCCGGCATCACGAAATTCTGGTAAAGCATATCCTGAAACTGCAAGCGGCGCCGCCGAAAGCCCGCCGTGCTGGAGTTCGCCAGGTTGTTGGCGATGTTATCCAGGTTCATCTGCTGCGCGGTCATGCCGCTGGCGGCCGTGTACATGGACCGGAACATTTCAATCCTCCTCGACTAAACGCGCGGCAAGTCAGTCGCCGCGATGTGATTGAACTCGCTGTAGAACGTGCTCAGCGCGCGCTGCAGCATCTCGGCCTGGCGCTGGACCGCAATCAAGCTGATGCTTGTGGCGACGGCATTCACGTTCGAACTCTCGAGCATGCCCTGCCTCACCGCCGTTTCTGGTTCAGGTGCGCTCAGAACCGCTTGCCCCGCCGCATAGTAAGAATGTCCGACTGCGGTCAGGCTGGCGCCGGGCGCGAATGCCGCCAGACGCAACTTGCCTGCGACCGCGCCGTCGACCGACAGCGTGCCATCGGCGCCGATCGCAACCTGGCCGCTCGGTACCGAGATCGGCCCCTGCTCTCCCAGCACCGGGTCCCCTTCCGAGGTGATCAGTTGTCCGGCAGAGGAGACGCGGAAATTTCCATTGCGGGTGTAATAAACTTCTGCCCGAGTTTGAGCTTGGACCGCGAAGAATCCATTGCCTTCGATCGCCAGATCGAGCACGTTCCCAGTGGACTCGAGGTTGCCCGCTTTCAAATCCACCCGGCTGCCGCTGAGCACTCCAAAGTCGTTGATGGCGCGATTTAAGGGATTCACGCTGTTTGCGGCATTGCCCGCAAGCAGAGATCGGAAGCTCGCGTCGTGGGCGAGGTAGCCGGTGGTGTTGAGATTCGCAAGGTTGTTTGCCACCATCTCGAGCGCCTGGGTTCTCGCCTTCAGTCCAGCGCACGCTGCGTAGTAGCCGCTGTCCATGGTTGGTTGACTCCGCCGTGTATCCCTGCAAATCACCCACCACTCGCGCGGGCGGAAAGATTCAGGAAAATGTTGTGTTCGCTATCGATTGTGCGGGCGAGAGGATTAGAAAAATCTAAGACAGACATGCTTCAGGAAGATCTTGCCGAGTTGGCAGGGCGCCGCCCGGCAAAATCTTCCGGCCTGTGCGAGCGAGACAGGCCAAACTCATCGCGCCCGGTCACGGGTCACGGGCGCTTTTCGATCCTGGCTGGCTCCCACAACTATCGGCACGCCCCTGGCGGACTTTACTGCGCGTGGTGGAAATCGTAAGCGCCCGGCTGCTATGCGAACCAGATTCCTCCGCCTGCGGCGTCGGAATGACAAAAACACTTCTCACGCAATCCTAAAATCTTGTCTTTCCGACGGTGCCTGCGGAGGAATCTGGAATGGCATGGCGCTCGAGAAGCGGTGTCACTTGGCATCAGAACATGGTCATCCGCCCGCGAATCTGCCAAATCGGTTTGGCGGCCAGCAAAAATCCGAAGAATTGAATATCATGAAAGGTTCGGCATTCATTGTGGGGGAAAGCAGACGTGTCTCAGATGCAGACCGACGGACTTGAGGTCCTGGAAACACGAGAGTGGCTGGACTCTCTCGACTACGTATTATCGAAAGGCGGGCCGGACCGGGCGGGCAGGCTGCTTCAGCAGTTAGCTTTACACGCGCGCCGTGCCGCGGGCCTGAACCTGCCTTTCACCGCGACCACGCCTTACCAGAACACGATACCATCCAAAACCCAGGCGCCCTTCCCCGGCAGCCAGGAAATGGAGCGTCGCATCAAGAGTCTTGTCCGGTGGAACGCGCTGGCCATGGTGATTCGCGCCAACAAAATCCAGGAAGGCATTGGCGGCCACATTTCGACTTTCGCCTCCGCGGCCACGCTTTACGAAGTCGCCTTCAACCATTTTCTGCGCGCACGCACCGAAGACGGTGATCGCGACATCGTGTATTTCCAGGGACACGCGGCGCCCGGCATTTATGCCCGCGCGTTTCTCGAAGGCCGCATTCCCAAGCAGAAGCTCGAGAACTTTCGCCGCGAACTGAAGCCGGGCGGAGGTCTCTCTTCTTATCCCCATCCCTGGCTGATGCAGGATTTCTGGGAGTTCCCCACCGTCTCGATGGGGCTCGGTCCGATCCAGGCGATCTATCACGCGCGCTTCATCAAGTATCTCGAGAACCGCGGGCTCAAGAAGACCACTGGCGGCAAAGTGTGGGCCTTCCTGGGCGACGGCGAGATGGACGAGCCCGAGTCGCTGGGCTCGATTACGCTGGCCTCTCGTGAACGGCTCGACAACCTGATCTTCGTCGTGAACTGCAACCTGCAGCGGCTCGACGGCCCGGTGCGCGGCAACGGCAAGATCATCCAGGAACTGGAAGCGATTTTCCGGGGCGCGGGCTGGAACGTCATCAAGGTCATCTGGGGCACCGATTGGGATTCGCTGATTCAGGCCGACCGCGACGGCCTGCTGGTGCGGCGCATGAACGAGATCAGCGACGGCCAGTATCAGAAGTTCTTCGTCGAGAGCGGCGCTTACTTCAGGCAGAATTTCTTCGGAACGGATCCGCGCCTGCTCAAGATGGTCGAGCATCTCTCGGACGAGCAACTGGCTCGCATGCGCCTGGGCGGTCACGATCCCATCAAAGTGCATGCGGCGTATAAAGCCGCCGTCGACCACAAGGGATCACCCACCGTGATTCTCGCCAAGACGATCAAAGGGTACGGCCTGGGCGAGGCGGGAGAAGGCAAGAACATCACGCACCAGCAGAAAAAGCTCAATGATGAAGAGCTGAGCATGTTCCGCTCGCGCTTTGGAATTCCCATTCCCGACGACGAATTGCATAACGCGCCGTTTTACCGGCCGGCGGAGGACAGTGCGGAAATCAAGTACATGAAGGAGCGCCGCAAGCAGCTGGGCGGCTACGTTCCAGAACGCAAAGTACGCTCGACCCCGCTGGCCCACGTGCCGGAAGGCCATTTCGAAGAATTCTATAAAGGGACCGACGGCCGTGAAGTCTCGACCACCATGGTTTTCGTGCGGTTGCTCGCGAAGCTGCTGCGCGATCCGGAAATCGGCAAGTTAATCGTCCCTATCATCCCCGATGAGGCGCGCACCTTCGGCATGGAAGCGCTCTTCCGGCAGGTCGGCATCTACTCGAGCGTGGGTCAACTTTACGAACCGGTCGACATGGACACGCTCCTTTATTACAAGGAAGCCAAGGACGGGCAGATTCTCGAGGAAGGCATTACCGAGGCGGGCTCGATGTGTTCGTTCATCGCCGCCGGCACTGCGTATGCCAACCACGGCATCAATACCATTCCCTTCTTTATTTATTACTCGATGTTCGGCTTCCAGCGCATCGGTGATCTGATCTGGGCGGCAGCCGACATGCGTACGCGCGGCTTCCTGCTCGGCGGCACCGCGGGACGGACCACGCTCGCGGGCGAAGGTTTGCAGCACCAGGATGGACACTCGCACGTGCTCGCGCTCAGCGTGCCGAATTGCCTGGCCTACGATCCCGCGTTTGCGTACGAGATCGCCATCATCATTCAGGATGGCATCAAGCGCATGTACGTGGATGGCGAGTCAATCTTCTACTACCTGACCGTCACCAATGAGCCGCTTCCCATGCCCGAGATGCCGCCTGGCGAGGGCGTTCGCGAAGGTATTCTGAAAGGTCTGTACCGCTTCAAGCCGAGCGGGACAAAAGACGCGAAGCTGCGCGCGCAACTGTTCGGCAGCGGCACGATCATGTTCGAAGTGCTCAAGGCGCAGCAGATTCTGGAAGAGAAATACGGCATCGGGGCCGACGTGTGGAGCGTGACCAGCTATAAGGGGTTGTATCGTGAGGCGAACGATTGCGAGCGCTGGAATCTGCTCCACCCCGGACAGACGCCCAAGGTTCCTTTCATCGCCCAGACTCTGAAAGGCGTACCCGGCCCGTTCGTTGCCGCCTCCGACTACATGAAGGTGCTGCCGGAAAGCGTCGCGCGCTGGATTCCGGGGCGGCTGGTTTCGCTGGGTACGGATGGTTTCGGGCGCAGCGAAAATCGAGCCGCGTTGCGGGATTTCTTTGAAGTCGATGCCAAGCACATTGTGCTGGCCACTCTGAACGCGCTCGCCCGCGAGAACCAGGTCAAGATCGAAACCGTGCAGCAAGCCGTGAAGGATCTGGGCATTAACCCCGAAAAGCCGAATCCGGCCATCAGCTAAGAAAGGTTCAGGACAGTGACGGAATTCAAACTGCCCGAGCTGGGCGAAAACATTGAGCAAGGCGACTTGGTTCGCCTGATGATTGCGCCCGGCGCTGACGTGAAAGAGGGCCAGCCCGTGATGGAGCTGGAAACCGACAAGGCCGTGATCGAGGTGCCCTCGTCGGTGAGCGGCAAAGTGAACGAAATTCGCGTGAAAGAGGGCGACAAGCTCAAGGTCGGGCAGGTCATTTTCACAGTCGAGAACGGCGCGGGAGGCTCGAAGGCCGCCTCCGTAGAAACCCAAACGCCAACCGTGAGTGCGCCCCGTGAAGATTCTGATTATGGAGCGGCGGGCGTCCCCGGTCGCCCGGGCATCGAAGAGGCTCAATCATCTCAAAAGTCCGCGCCAACTCCTCCGCCAGTCGAGCGGCCCGCAGCACCGTCTCCCTCTCCTCGCGCGACTGCGGCGTCGGAATTCAAGCTTCCGGAACTTGGCGAAAACATCGATCAGGGCGATCTGGTGCGCCTGATGATTGCGCCCGGCGCCAAAGTCTCCGAAGGCCAGCCCGTGATGGAATTGGAAACCGACAAAGCCGTCGTCGAAGTGCCTTCGTCGGTGAGCGGCGTGGTGAAGGAAGTACGCGTAAAAGAAGGCGACAAGGTGAAAGTCGGCCAAGTCATCTTCACGCTGCAAGGCGCGCCCGCCGCGCAGCCGGTGAAAGCGGCGCCCGAGCCGGTCGAGCACGTTTCGGGTCAGCAGGCCGCGCGGCTCGCATTCCATCTCGCCATCAAAGCAGAAGGCAAAACGGAAGAGCAGGCGCTGCCGCCGGATCAGCCCGTCCCGGTTCCGCCGACCTTCACCATGCCGGTGCAGCTCGGTAAAGTCGCGGGCACGGAGCATCGCGATCCCGTTCCAGCGGCGCCGCATGTGCGGCGATTGGCACGCGAACTCGGCCTCGACATTTACAACGTCAGCGGCACGGGTCCGGCCGGACGGATCAGCGAAGACGACGTGAAGGCCTGTGCCAAGGCAACCCTGGCTGCAGCCGTGCAGGCGCCGCAGGCGGCGCGAATTGCCGAACCCAGGCTGCCGGACTTCGCCAAGTGGGGCAAGGTCGAGCGCGTCTCTATGCGCGGCGTGCGCCGCAAAACAGCCGAGCATCTGCGCGAGGCCTGGATCACGATTCCGCACGTCACCCAGCATGATCGCGCCGACATCACGGAACTGGAACAGCTGCGTGCGAAATTCGCGCCCCGCGCCGAAGAAGCCGGCGGCAAAATGACTGTGACCGCGATCGCCCTGAAGGTATGCGCCTCCGCGCTCAAAGTCTTCCCGCAGTTCAATGCCTCCATCGACATGGAGAAGGAAGAAATCGTCTACAAGCAGTACATCAACATCGGCGTCGCTGCTGATACCGATCGCGGGCTGCTCGTACCCGTGATCCGCGATGTCGACAAGAAAAACATCGTGGAACTGGCGGCCGAACTGTCTCAGTTGTCGAAAAAAGCGCGCGAGAAGAAGCTCACACCCGAGGAGATGGAAGGCGGCACGTTCACCATCACCAATCTTGGCGGAATCGGCGGAACCGCGTTCACGCCGATCGTGAATCATCCCGAAGTGGCGATCCTGGGGCTTTCGCGCGGACGCATGGAGCCGGAGTGGATCAATGGGAAGTTTGAGCCGCGTCTGATTTTGCCTTTATCGCTTTCGTATGATCATCGGCTGATCGATGGAGCCGATGCGGCGCGCTTCCTGCGCTGGATTGCCGAAGCGTTTGAACAACCATTCCTGCTGTCGGTTCAAGGTTAATTTCAAGGACTCAAAAAATTCATGGCAGACAATACCAACTTGCAACTCGCAGTTGTGGGCGGCGGACCGGGCGGTTACGCCGCCGCTTTCCTCGCGGCCGATCTTGGCCTGAAAGTTACCCTCATCGATCCGGAAGTGAATCCCGGCGGCGTATGCCTGTATCGCGGCTGCATTCCTTCCAAGGCGCTGCTGCATGTATCCAAGCTGATCGAAGAATCGCACCAGGCAAAAAACTGGGGCATTGAATTCAGCGATCCGAAAATCGATCTCGCCAAGCTGCGCGCCTGGAAAGAAAGCGTGGTCAAGCGTCTGACCGGCGGCCTCGGCCAGCTTTCGAAGCAGCGCTCGGTGAAATACATCCAGGGGCGAGCCGGTTTTGAGAATGCGAAAACCTTGCGCGTCACCAAGGCGGATGGCAGCGGAGAGTCGATGCGCTTCGATCGCACCCTGCTGGCGACCGGGTCGCGCCCGGCCGTGATTCCAGCGCTCAAAATCGACAGCCCGCGCATGATGGACTCGACCGGCGCGCTCGACCTGAAGGACATCCCGAAGACTTTGCTCGTGGTCGGCGGCGGCTACATCGGACTCGAGTTGGGGTCGGTGTATGCGGCCCTCGGTACGAAGGTGACTGTGGTCGAAATGCTCTCCGGATTGTTGCCGGGCGCGGATCGTGACCTGGTGTTGCCGTTGCACAAGCGTTTGGAGAAGGCGTTCGACGGAATTCTGCTCAACACGACGGTGAAATCTCTGAAAGAAGAAAGCGGCGGCATTCGAGCCACTTTCGACGGCGCCGACGTGAAGGAGCGCGAGAAAGTTTTCGAAAAAGTTCTGGTCTCGGTCGGCCGCAAGCCGAACTCCGAGATCCCCGGCTTGGAAAAAACAAAAGTCAAGGTCGGCCCGAAGGGCTTCATCCAGGTCAACAAGCAGCTCCAGACCGACGATCCTTCCATTTACGCGATCGGCGACGTGGTCGGCGAACCCATGCTCGCCCACAAAGCCATGCACGAGGGCCGCACCGCCGTCGAAGCCATCATCGGCCGCAAGGTCGCCTTCGAACCGCACGCGATTCCGGCGGTTGTGTTCACCGATCCGGAAATCGCGTGGGCCGGCCTGACGGAAACCCAGGCCAAGGAGAACGGCCGCGAAATCGCCGTCGCCAAATTTCCCTGGGGCGCTTCCGGGCGCGCCATCACGCTTGATCGTCCCGACGGGATGACCAAGCTCATTCTCGATCCCAAGACGGAGCGAGTGCTGGGCGTGGGCATCGTCGGCGTCGGAGCCGGCGACTTGATCTCCGAAGGCGTGCTTGCCATTGAAATGGCTGCACTCGCGGGTGATCTGGAGTTGACGATTCATCCGCATCCAACCCTCTCGGAGACGGTCATGGAAG
>Ga0210399_10001683_pt1 | contig 17315 bp, 11 predicted proteins | sample IncBWC14MmetaG_FD_150865 | JGI IMG/M metagenome (GOLD analysis project Ga0210399, IMG submission 150865) | Forest soil microbial communities from Barre Woods Harvard Forest LTER site, Petersham, Massachusetts, United States - Inc-BW-C-14-M | ecosystem: Environmental > Terrestrial > Soil >...
TGCGATCAAGCCAACAGAATCGGACAAGTATCAACGCTTCGGGATAACCCAGTCGTTACTTCCCCTAACGTTTCAAACTTTATAAATGCATAAGTAAGATTTGTCAAGGAGCATGGTGGCGTATTAGATAATGCCCGAATTTTGCCAACCGTCTAACGGAAGTCCCCATGGCCTAGCCGGCGCAACTGGGAAGGAAGCCTCTGGAACCGGGACTGACCGATTCTCGACGGTTCCATGGCCAAGTACTGACAAAACTACCATTTTTTGATGTCCGCAAATCTCGGAATGGAAACTCTACTGGAAAATTGTTTCAAGGCGGGAAGTCCGCGCGATATTTAGTTCCAAATACCTCCGAGAGACTTCCATCGTGTTCACTCTAGGAGACGTTACTTAGTAAGTTCTAACGCTTCGTCATGGTCCTCTTCGTGCACTATGAGCTCCAAGTAGCTATTTGAATCTGGCCGGGCTAAGGGAAGGCCATCGATTCTCGCTGCTAGCGTTGCTGGGCGTAATTGGTACGGAGTCGCGGAAGATTCAGGCCATGAAAAAAATTCTACTAACGTCCATCATCACGCTTTACGCCGCGATATTGACGCAGGCCCAATCAGAATTGATTCCCAATAACCTCCCGCTAGCTCCCACGCAATCCCCCCAACCGATTCTGTCTCAGTTCGAGGCCGTCAAGCCCGGGCCAAGCCGAATACCGGTGCTCCCAAACAATCAGGATGGTCCGCTTCCTTGTCCGACAGGAATTGGAAAACCCTGTGCGCTCTTAGGTGGACGCCTTTATTTCAATGATCCATCCCACATGACCGAACATGACCGAACCCTAAGTAAGGCGATGCGCAATCCAATGATGGTCGTGGGTGGACTGTTCAATCTGGCTTCAACCATTGCAGATATAGAAGGAACCCAGGCTTGCTTAAGTGCGCACGCCTGCACCGAGGGAAATCCGATGTTCGGGCGTAATCCGAGCCGTCGAAGATCATATGGACTCGGCGTGCCAATGACATTGGCGGTCTACGCGATGTCTTCCTGGATGAAAAAACACGGAGAAGGGAACTTAGCGTTTGGACTCTTATGGGGCGGAACAATGACTCACGTATATGAAGCCGCTCACGCTTATGCACTCGCGAGCACCGGGTCGCCAGTTAAAACGAAATTCTCGGCCGCCCCGGGCATGGGAATCACGATTAGGTTTTAGTGCGCACAAATCAGGAAATCAGGAAAAATGGAGGCACAGCATGTCGGGGTCGATCAAAACATGGTTGCTCGTTTCGTTGAGTTGCCTCACTACCGTAGGCGTATACCCGGCAAATCCCAAGAAAACCACTTCACCAGCCGAGAAGTCTGAACAGATCGTTGTCTCCGTGCACCAAGCCGCTAAGGGACTTCTCTACGAAGTTGATTCCAGTGAGTACAAGAAAGTTGAGGCCAACTATCTCTTCGCGGAACTAAAACTCCATAAGGGCGGGGACTGCCAAATCATTGCCATCGTCGATGACCGGGTTCCGCTTTCCGCCATTACGGAAATATCTGAGATGGCAATAAATGCGGGATTCAAAGATATTCGGCCCTTTGTGTTATGGCACAAGACAGGGAGAATGGCTCAAGTTCAATTCGGTCCGCCGATCAAGTCTACACGTGTTCCAGAAAAAATAGACGAAAGAGAAAAAAGGGAAGTAAGCAACTAGCTGCAGTTCGACTGCTCACGATACTTGAAACTGTGCGGAATCTTGATGAAAAACATTTTAAGACTCTTTCTCCTTTTCTGGCTTTACGTTCCCATGACAACCGCCCAATCGCCTCGCGCGGCAGCTATCGGTTCCCGTATAAACGCGAGTCTGGGCTATTCATTCACAAACCTAGCAGTCCCTTCCTCCAACCGGATAGAACTGAACGGGCTTGATGCAGCTCTGACCATCGATGTTATCCCGCATCTCGGGGCCAGGGTAGACCTTGGCTATGTTCGCGCTTCGGATGTATTGAATTCGGGAAATCATAGTGACGTTTTGAGCTATCTTGCCGGGCCAGTCTTCTATCCAGTCAGACGCCGAAAACTAGCCGTCTTTGCCCAGGGACTCTTTGGCGCTGCCAGGGAGACCGGAGCAGTTCCACTCAGTGGCGGTGGATACTTGACCGGATATGTGAATCAATTTGCCTGGGCGGCCGGAACCGGAGCTGAATACCGAGTCTATGAATCGATAGGCTTTCGAATTGGCGCGGACTATCTGCACACGCGCTACTCCGATCCGAGCCTAGTCATTAGGGGGCAAAGTAATCTCCGCCTCACCGGAAGTTTCGTGTATTTTTTCGGGAAACATTCGAGCAAACATCATTCGAGTCCGTCCGGCTAGTTGAGGAAAACCCTGCGCGGACGGAGCGAGCCTGGACTTATCCCACGACCAGCACATTCCAACTGCCCCGGTCTCGACACTTTCGACGCCGAACTCAGTGCTGAAACCAGCTCAGCAGTCCAATACTTTATGACTTCCCACCGATAGGGGCCATCTATAGCAGTAGCCGAGCATCATCGGGCCAAACCAAGTAACGGCGAGCACCATCTATCGAGTCTAGGGCCTCTGTTCCTTAGGGCCAGGCTTCCGACCAGCTGTCACCTATTTGGCAAGCGGTGATCGTGACCAAAGGCAAAGGGTGCTAATCGCACCCAGGCTGACCAGTGTACCAATCTGGAACACTATGTAGAGACTATAAGAATATGAATTATTTATTTGACCTGGAGGCCTTCAGCATTGTCTTCTAAGAAGTTTCGTCTTTGCCTTAGCGAGCACCGTCCCCGCTCGGACACCTAAAGAGGCCTAATGTACGCGAGCGTGGAGCTTCGGCTTTTCCGGTATGTCATTGCTGTAGCCGAAGAGTTGCACTTCAGCCGGGCAGCGGTGCGGGAGCGAGTTGCGCAGCCTTCGTTAAGCAAACAGATCCAAGATCTGGAAGAGCGCTTGGGTGTCCGGCTCTTTACTCGTAAGAATCGGCAGGTGGGCGTGACCGACGCAGGAAACGCCTTTGTCAACGAGGCGCGCAGATCACTCGAGCACGCCGAACGAGCCGTCCAAGCGGCCACGGCTTTCAAGCGCTCTGGCGAGGACCACCTGACGATTGGCTACTCGCCGCACATCAACTTGCGGCTGCTCACAATTATCCGAGAACTGGCTTATGGTGAAATCCCGGCACTCCGTATCAACCTGGTCAGTTCGCACACCCCAGATCAGTTAGAAGCCTTATCTGAAGACCTCATCCATGTTGGCATTGTGACGCTTCCTGTCCAGCATGAAGCAATCGTCACGAAGCTCTTGGTCCGTGAACCTCTGACCGTCGCCATACACGCATCCCACCCCTTAAGCGGCAAAATCCATTTGAAAGCCAGGGAGTTGACGGGAGTCCCGGTTATTTCCTTTCCGAGAAATCTGCATCCAACGTTTCACGACCATCTCTTCAAGCTCCTCAAGAAGGAAGGCCTCTCACCCAATGTCGTGCAGGAAGTCACGACGGAGTCTGAGGCCCTCTACATGGTGGCGGAGGGGCTAGGCGTCGCGCTTCTCAGGCCTTCGCTGCCATCCGTTATGCAGTCGGGAATTGTGTTCCGCAGGTTCCGCGAGCCCAGTCTGGTACAAGAGACCGCCATCGCCTATCGCCGGCAGAACGTGCCACCCACTGTGCGACGCTTGGTCGCGCTGATTCGAAAAGCCGTCGAACAAACCAGTCAGCACTCTCTAGGGCTGCTCGGTATCGGAGACGAAAACGATCTGCGCCAACTGAAGCTTTTCTGAACGCAATCTCCCGAAGTTCGTCAATCGGTTCGTTGACTTAGGCTCGCAGAAATATAATATATAGTGGAGCTTGCCTGATTTTGCCTCCTTCATAGATGCTTGAGTCTTGGTTTTTGTGCCGCTTCGCGATCCTCGGTCCTCGCCCACCGCGGCAGGGCACACTGCGGCTGACCTTGCGCAGCGCTCGGGTTGATCAGGCCATACAAATCGAGAACACGGGGGACTTCGATGCAAGCATCAGGTGGAACCGGAACTCCGGAGCGGGAGCGATGGAACAAGGTAGAAGAATTATGCGATCGCTACCTGGGCGGGCGTCCGTCGGAAGCCGTACTTCAAGTGCTCAGGAACGCGGAACAGCAACGGCCGGAAGTGCGCGATTTCCTGCAGCGCGCGTTTCGGCTCATGGCACTCTCGAAGTTCGATCCGCGCGATTTTTCACCCCTCGTGGCACGCTTCTTCACACTGGTAGTGCCGGGCATTTTGCCGGGCGCCTGGGGAGGACTGGTGCCGCCCTTCACGCTCCCGGGGCGGCATAGGAAAATCGATGCCTATTTGCGCTCGAATCAATGGGCGAACTTCGAGCCAGGGACGGTCTTGTTGGATGTGGGATGCGGGTTTCCTCCTCAGACTTCCATTGAAGCGGCGGAGGCGTTTCCAGAATGGCGAATCGTTGGCGCGGATCCGACTTTTGAACAATATCTCCTGTACGACGAACGCGAGAACTATGCATGTCTCGACCGGACTGGAAGAGTGCGGTATTTCCAAGCCCGCCGTCCGGAGGAGTTTCTCCGCTTGTTCTCCGATCGGGACGCTACGATTCAGCATTTTTCCGAGGCCTTCGCGCAACTGCTTCCCAGTCTTCCGAGCGATGAGGGAACACTATCCACTGCGGAACACGACGGCAGGCGCCTGGTCCGCCACCCTTTGAGTGCGTACGAGCGATCCAATCTCACATTCGTTCAGGGGGGATTTGGATCAAGCGACTTGCCGGAAGCGGGAGTCGTGCGCAGTTTCAACGTGCTCATCTACTACGACGCGGAGTTTCGCCGCGAGGCGGAAGAATGGGTGACGCAGGTTCTGCGCCCGGGGGGATTGTTCGTTTGCGGCCGGGATGACTCGGAATCGCTAAATGCTCACTATTCGGTGTACCGCAGCGAGGGCGGTCGGCTAGTGGAAAAGGAGTTTGCGTTCGGCGTAGAAACCGTCCGTCATTCCGTCTGGTTTGCTCTGCACGATGGCGAGCGGGAGACCTGGCGGCTTGCGGAACTGTTGGGAATCCTGCGGTCCGATCGGGAGTTTCTGCGCGATTACGACGCCCGGTTGGACGCTTTGTTGGCAGAAAACAGGATGGCTGTTCGCGATGAGAACGGATGTCTCGCCGAGCCACCCGACCCCCTCGACGTGGCTCGGGCGCTTCCGGTTTACCAAGAGATCGCGCGTGAGATCGAGGCGGAGTTCGCCGATCGGGCTGTATCCGTGCTTCGGCGAGCGGGCCTCTATGCGTGGCGAAATCCGGTGGGACACATCGCCATCGGCGCCTGCCAGCCCTAGCACTTCCTGTAGGGACTTCTCCGGAAACTGTTTGGCCGCCGGCCACATCAGTTTGCCAAGATACGGGAGACACTCTGTCAGTTTGGCGTCACCGTCTGCCGTGTGTACCAGATTGGTGTGCTGTCTCCTTTCGGTCCACCCAGTGGTGCGTTCCCGATGCCTTAAGTGGCTAAGCTACGGACTTTAAAGATTTTATTGGTCATCATTCCATCCGCATTCTTCGGTACGACGCATGCAAGTAAGATGTCGAGGTTGTTCGCCAAAACAGCGCCACTCGTTTGAACGCCCGGATTTCTCGCTTTTTTGCCCCCTGTTGTAAGAGCGATGGGAAACGAGCGCGGCAATGCGGTGGAAACTATGCCCACGCGAATCTTACAAAGACTATCGTTACAGAAAAGTCTGCTCGCGTTTTCCATGCTTACGACCGGGGTCGGCCTGGCACTTTTTTGTGCGTTGTTTCTGTCGTATGACCTGCACTCCTCCCGAGACAAAAAGGTAAGTGACCTCAAATCGACAGCGGACCTGCTCTCCGGCAATGCAAATTCTGCTCTTGCCTTTGACGATCGCAGCACCGCCGATCAGGTTCTTGAGGCCATGCGAGTGCGCCCTGGAATCCGCGCGGCGGTACTTTATCGGTTGGATGACAAGGTATTTTCTTGGTACGTCCGGAGGGACTTGACGGGCAACTACACGCCGCCAGGAGCACCGGCGTTTGGTGTTGAATGGAGCGCGAATTCCCTAGCGTATACCGAAACGGTTTTTCTCGATGGAAATCCCGTTGGATCACTTCGTCTCGAAGACGACCTAAGCGACCTGCAGGCTCGTAGGACACGCTTCACATCGATCTCCATGTTCATTGCAGGAGGCTGCCTGCTTGTTGTGTATTTCCTAGCCGCCAAGCTCCGACAAACAATCGCCCAACCTATTCAGGACCTTGCCCTGATCTCACGGCGAGTGGCATCCGACAAGGACTATTCAGTCCGAGCCCCTCAATTGGTTGGTGGCGAGATTGGGCAGCTTAGCGAAGATTTTAATGTCATGCTTGGGGAAATCGAGAAACGCAATTTGGAGTTGAGTGAAGCCCGTGCCTTGCTTGAACGGCGCGTCCTTGAACGGACCGGCGAACTGCAGGCGGAAGTCGTGGAACGTAAACGGGCGGAATCAGAAATGCGCGAAGCAAAAGACGTCGCGGAAAAAGCCAGCCTTGCCAAGAGCGAATTCGTAGCCAACATGAGCCACGAAATCCGTACCCCCCTCAACGGGATCATGGGCATGACGGAGCTAGCGTTGGAAACTCATCTCGACGCCGAGCAAAGGGAATATCTAGAAACCGTAAAAGTGTCGTCAGACTTGCTGCTTACGGTCATCAACGACATCCTCGATTTCTCCAAGATCGAGGCTGGGAAAATTGACCTAGAAGCAATCGATTTCAACTTGCGCGAGTGCCTCGAACTCACCCTAAAAACGCTGGCGATTCGTGCGGACGAAAAGGGTCTGGAGCTGTTGTGTGAAGTGGGGCCTGAGGTTCCGGAGGTGATGCGCGGCGATTCCAACCGCTTACGGCAAGTCGTTGTCAACCTGGTGGGCAACGCCATCAAGTTTACGGAGAAGGGCGAGATAGCGACCAAGGTGCAGGTCGAGTCACACCACGGTCCAGATTATATTCTGCGATTTACCGTGGCGGACACTGGCATCGGAGTTCCAGAAGAGAAAAGGAAGTCGATTTTTGACCCCTTTAACCAAGCAGACACATCGACAACGCGGAAATATGGGGGAACGGGTTTGGGGCTGACGATTTCCGCGCGGCTGGTGGAGATGATGGGCGGGCGACTATGGGTCGAAGGCCGGGACGGTGGAGGGAGTCTGTTTCATTTCACAGTGCAGTTCGCGAGTGGAAACCTCGAAGAGATCAAGGTGGGGACGGTCGCCCCGCCAGAACTCCTGCGGGGTGTCAGGGTCCTGGTAGTGGACGACAACAGTACCAATCGACGAATCCTGGGAGGAATGCTTGACCACTGGGAGATGAAGCCGACCGCTGTCGAGGATGGCGAAGAGGCCTTGGCAGAACTCTACAGAGCTCAAGCGGCCGCAAAGCCCTATGGTCTGGTCCTGACGGACATGCACATGCCCAAGATGGACGGCTTCGAGCTGATCGAACGCATCCGCCAGATTGCCGAATTGCGCACGGCCACAATCATGATGCTGACCTCCGCAGGCCACCGCGGGGATTGCGATAGATGCCACGAGTTGGGAGTAGCGGCTTACTTGGTGAAGCCCATCCGGCAATCCGAATTGCGTCAAGCCCTAGCCCTCGCGCTTGGAGCGAGTGAGCAAGGGGGCGCGGTCCCTCTGATTACGAGGTATTCCCTGAAGGATGCCCGCGAGCCCGCATTTTCTCTAAAAATACTCTTAGCGGAAGACAACGCCGTTAACCAGAGATTGGCAGTTCGTTTATTGGAGAAAAGAGGGCACCGAGTGAGTGTCGCCGGCAACGGGATCGAAGCTTTGGAGGCACTCAAAAGGGACCGCTTCGATTTGGTGCTCATCGACGTGCAAATGCCAAAGATGGATGGACTGGAGGCAACTGCGGCGCTCCGGCAGATTGAAAAAGGCGGGCAATTCCACCAGAGGGTTATTGCCCTGACCGCCCATGCCATGCAAGGCGACCGGGAAAGGTGTGTCGCTGCGGGAATGGACGGCTATCTCACAAAACCCATTAAGCCCCACGAGTTAGATTTGGTCCTGGAGGACTGCTTGGCTCGCCGGTCTTCTGCACCTTTGCGACCGACCCCAGCGTGCACGGTAATTGAAAGCTAGACCTTCGGCCTGCGCCCCCAGTTCGTATCCGCGCTCAAGCATCGCGTCCAGTCGTAACGGACGGGCAAAAGTGACAATTAACGTTACGTATGTAGATGTAAAGTCTCCTTGATCCCCTGAAGGTCCGGTTGGGGGAAACGCAGGTTTTTTTTCTGGACGCATAATTTAGACGGAGTGAGCTTAATGACGTATAGGGGCTCACTTCTTTTTCAGTTCTGCAGTCCAGTTGGTGATGACATTTAGGGGCAGAGAACTCGTGTCCGGCGCTGTGCTTCCGATAAACCGCTGGCCCTTCTTCGCATCAACGTCAAAAATGGCAAGCACGGGACCGACGAGGAAAGGTGACCTGCCTAGCCGGCGCACTCCTTCCACCGTGATGCTTCCAGCGGATTCCTGGATGGAAGCGGCCATCAGACTGCCTTCTAGTGCGACGAAATAGAGTTCCTTTCCGTCCGCTCGCCACTTCGCTGCGGGAACGACTGCGCCCGACCCGATCTGCCACTTGCCAATTCCGTTGGGAAACGAGGTCACGTAGATCTCCCCAGGACCGAATTCCGCCGAAACGTAAGCAATCCACTTCCCGTCGGGCGACACCCGGCCTTCCGAGTGGTCGTAAGTCGCATTGGGAAACAACGGGAACGGCTTTCGATCACCAAACATCGGAAGGATCCATATTCGTCGCGAGCCTGCCGGCCCACGACTGAACACCAGGTACCGGCCATCCCGCGTCCAATCCGAGGGGTGGTCAAGATTGCCGGAGGAGAGGAGCAACTCCGGCTCCTCAGCCCCATCCGCGCGCTTCAAATAGACATCGGCGCCTGCTTGATCGAACTTCTGAGCCGAATAGGCAATTTTTGTTCCATCCGGCGACCATGAGATATACCAGGCGTTCTCTTTGAACGTGAGCCGTGTTCGCGCCCCGCTCTTTAGATCGTATACGGAAACATCCGGCGTGGGTCCGCCCTCAAAGCTCACAACTGCAGCGCGGGTTCCATCCGGTGACAGGCGCAGGTCGAACAGTTGTGATGACAAGGCCGTCGGCCCGACGAGACGGCCAGTTCTATCCGACCAAGACACCGGATATTTCACTTCTCCCGGGCTTTGAAGAACGAGAACACCGTTCTCCGACGCCGACGCGATCACCCCCCAATTCCCGCTTTCCCGGAGGACTCCTTCGATGGGTCTGGCCTCTCCTCTTAATTCCAAACGGCCGACGTCAAACTCTTGTGCCATCAGGCTGCCCTCGCGAAAATACAGCAGTTGTCCCGAAGAATAAAAGGTGCTGCCGTTGGTGTGAAGGATAAACTTTGGATTCCCTCCGTCGATGCTTCCCGCATAAACCGCAGAATTCTCGTCCTTTCCGCTTACGTGGTGCGCCGCCAAGTACAGGAAATGTTTCCCGTCGGGAAGGAAATGGGGCCAGCGATGCGTCGTATGCTGAGACCGATCCAGCACGGTAACGGCAACTGGCTTGCCCCCTGAAGCAGGTACGCGATAGATCGCTTCGTAGATGTAGGGCGTGAAAAGAATAGTGTCGCCGGCCCAGGTCCCTCCGCGCGCATCCGTTGCGGGCGCCAGGCTCGTGGCCGGGCCGCCCGCAATCTCCAAGCGCTTGAGTTGTTGTTCCGCAAAGAAACCAATGGATTTTCCGTCAGAAGACCAGAAGGGAAACTTGCCGCCTTCTGTCCCGGGCAGCGCTTTTGTCGTTGCCTTGTCCATGGAACGCAGAAACAGCATTTGCTTCCCGTCCGACATTCCAGCGAACACCATGTTGCTGCCGTCCCGTGCGATGGCCGGTGCTCCTGCCTGGTCCCCAAGCGTGAGCAGAGCTACATCGGACGGTAGCGTGAGGGTCGCGCGAACAACGGGTCCGGCGGTTTCTCGGCGAGCCACGAGAAAGTTCGCTATCAAGCTCGCGGCAGCCAGCACCAGTGCTCCCAAAGCCACAGCCAGCGTTCGCGTCCGTACCGTCTTGATCGGCAATTTCGACATCGTCGCCATAGTTTCGGCGGACGATTGCGAAATCCAACTGATCTCATGTTTGATGTCGGCGGCGCTTTGCCACCTATCGTCCGGAGTTTTTGCCAGGCATTTCCGTATGACATGATCGAGCGCTGGCGGGGTCATCGGCTTGATCGTGCTGATCGGTGCGGGTTCCTTTTCGAGAATGGCCGACGCCACGCTCAACTGGCTCTTCCCCTGAAATGCCTTTTGCCCCGTCAACATCTCATACAGCACCGCACCCAGCGAGAAGATGTCGCTGCACCCGTCCAGCTCTTTCCCCTCCACCTGCTCCGGCGACATGTACTGAAACGTCCCAACAATCGTCCCTTCCTGCGTCACCGGCGTTGTTGACATCGCTGCCGTCAGTGTCGCACCGCTCAGCAGCGGGGCTGCAGCCTTCGCCAATCCAAAGTCCAGCAACTTCGCTCCCGTCGCCGTCAGCATGATGTTCCCGGGCTTCAGGTCGCGATGCACGATCCCCGCGCGATGCGCTTTGTCCAGCGCATCCGCGATGTGCGCCCCATATTTCAGAACTTGCTCCAGCGGTAGCGGCCCCTTTTCCAACCGTTTCGCGAGCGTCTCCCCTTCCACGCATTCCATCACCAGGTAGTCAACGCCATCCTGTGAACCAATGTCGTGTAGCGTGCAAATATGCGGATGATTCAGGCTGGAAATCGTCTTTGCTTCCAGATCAAATCGCTGCTTCCGTATCGGATCCGCGGACATTTCTTTCGGCAAAATCTTGATTGCCACGTCCCGCCCTAATCGCGTGTCTCGCGCGCGATACACCTCTCCCATTCCGCCAGCACCGAGGGTGGCGCGGATCTCGTATGGCCCTAGGGTTGTGCCCGGAGCTATGGTCATTCGCAGCCGGGAGTATAGCCTCAAACGGGCAGGCGCGGTATGAGACGGGGAATGTGTGCGCTCCTGGAGTTAAGCGTTCGGACGAGCTGGACGCCTTCTAATACATTCCTACTATTGCCGGCCCTCTTGTTCAAAGCTAGAGTCTCGGGCACCCGGGGCGGAAAATCGATCTCGCAAAGCCTGAACCGTTCGTTTCTTGTGCCCGGAAGTGCACGCTCTCTTGAGCATGCATTCTTCTTGGAAGGGCAAACGACATGAGGCGACTCTGCCTATTTCTATTTCTTCTCGGGCTCGCGGTGCCCGGGTTTGGCCAGAGCAACTACGCCGTTCTCACCGGTACGGTCACCGATTCGCAGAATCTTCCCATTGCGGGGGCTACGGTCGAACTCACCGCGGCGAGCACCGGAGCAATCCGGCGCGTCATCACAAACCAGCAAGGACTCTTCGAAGCTCCAGCGCTCTTGCCCGATGATTATGAACTGAAAGTCGAGGCGTCAGGCCTCGCGACTGCAAAGCAGTCGCTGCGGCTGGAGGTGGGTCAGAAGCTTTCCGTGGCCATGACCCTGCAGGTTGATTCCGTCACGGAGAGAGCAAAAGTCACGGCCGGCAGCGAAGTTTTGCAGACCACTGACGCCAGTGTTGGAGAAGTTGTCGAGCCCACATCCATTCGCGAACTGCCCCTGAATGGGCGCATGTTGATTGACCTGGTGCTCACTGTGCCCGGAGCCCACGTTGGATTTGGTGCGCAGACAGGCTCCACGAATCCACTGTACTGGCGTCCGGGGCAGAGGTCCGCGGTGATCATTGGCGGCAGCCGTCCGAATGCGAACTTTTTTCTGCTGGACGGGGCCACCAACACCGATCCGACTTTCAACACGCAGAATTTGAGTCCTTCACCCGATGCGGTCAAGGAATTTCAAGTGGAAACGAGCAGTTACACGGCGGACATGGGAGGCGCAGGGGGCGGGCAGATCAATATCGTGACGCATTCCGGCTCCAGCCAGTACCACGGAACAATTTACGAATTTCTCCGCAACGGCGCAATGGATGCCAGCACATTCGCGTCCATGGGCAACAATCACCTGGTGCAAAATAATTTCGGCTCCTCGTTCGGCGGCCCACTCATCGGAAAGAATACTTTTTTCTTTGTCAACTACGAGGGCTTGCGCCTCGCGCAGGCCGACGCCCAGATTTTGACCGTTCCCACGCCAGCCGAAATCTCGGGCGATTTCAGCATGAGCAATGTCAAAATTTATGACCCAACCACGGCTGTCAAAAATCCGAATTACAACCCGAGTCTGCCGACTGGACCCTCTAATTTTCCGTACACGCGCTCGCAGTTTCCCAACAATCAAATACCGTCGGGCAGGATCAACCCTGTTCTGAAGAGCTTTCTACTGAAGTATTTGCCTCAGCCGAACATGATGATGATGGCGGGAGCAGCGGATTCCAACAACTATCTCGATGTGCGCAACGAGAATCACTTCCAGGACCAGGGCACGTTTCGCGTGGACCGTAATTTCTCGAACGGCGACACCCTTCTGGCTCGTTATTCTGCCGGCGGTGAAAACGGATTCTCCCCGAGCAGCGGCATGACCTCCACAACGGAAAATCTGCCCGGGTTTGGAGTGAACTTCAACAATCTGTCACAGCAGGCTGTCGGGTCATGGAACCACGTTTTTACTGGGAATAGAGTCAATACGGTCTCCTTCGCGGTGTCACGTCTTTCGATGGACCGCACATCACAAAATGATGGCGTTAACGATATCGTAGGCGCACTGGGCATTCAGGGAATCGGGTTCGGAGGCCAGGACGCCTGGGGTGCGCCATGGTTCGCCGTTCAGGGATACACGGGAATCGGTGACACTTTTGCGGCGACGCCCATGCACGCCTGGGACACCACGATCGAAGTGCGGGATACGTATGCATGGCAGCGTGGCCGCCACGGCCTGAAGTTCGGTGGGGAATTCCACCGTTATATCTGGCCCATGTGGGGATTCTTCCAGAACCGCGGCTACTACCAGTACACCAACGGGTACAGCACCGAATTTGGTTTCAATGACGGCAGCGGTTCGGGACTGGCCAGCATGCTGCTCAGCTTGCCCGCCGTGAAGCAACGCCAGGCTGGCATACCGCAAATGGACTTGCGGGCCTGGGGAACAGGGGCGTTCGCGGAAGATAGTTGGCAGGCGACGCCCACGACTACCCTCAATGTCGGCCTCCGTTATGAATACACCAGCCCGCTCTACGACCAAGGCAATACCAACACGAACCTCATATTTAATAACGGCGTTCCTTCCGTTTTCATTGGCGGCGAGTTGGGCTTTCCGAAAGGGCTGATGTACGCCAACAAACACAACTTTGCCCCGCGCCTGGGAATTGCCAAGAGCCTCCCGCACCAGGGCCTGGTCTGGCATGCAGCCTATGGAGTCTTTTTTACGCCGGTAGATCTGAACACTTGGTGCAACCAGCGCCACAACGTCCCTTACGTTTTCCCAGAAACACAGCAAGCGGACAACTTCACGCCGCCAGCCGCGCTTTTCAACACGGGCATGAACTTTGGCACACCCGTTCTTGGCGCGGGCACGCTGCCACCCACGACGGTGAGCTTCACAGCCTTCGATTCTCATGCGCCAGCGCAGTACGTCCAGCAATGGAACACCTCGGTGCAAAAGAGCTTCGGTCAAAACACTTCTCTGGAAGTCGGCTACATCGGCTCGCGCGGTTTCCATCTGCAAAGAGCGCATCTGATCAATAATACCGTCCCTGGGCCGGGCCCTCTGGGCCCGCGGCGCCCGTTCAAGACGCTCACCTTTGTGCCGGGCACGGTGTTAACGCCGAGCAGCACCACTGCCGTCGTGCAAAGTGAGACTTTCCCCGTCAGCACCATCAATTTACTGGAAAACTCCGCGCAGAGCTGGTACGACGCAGGCTACGTGAACGTGCGTCGCCGCTATTCTCACGGGCTGAGCTTTCTGGCCAACTACACCTTCGCCAAGAATCTGACCAACGCGCCGGACTTCCGTTCTCCCATGGACGAATCCACCATTCCTCAGAACAACACCGATCTGAACCTTGAAAAGGGCCCCGGTTGTGACGTCCGGAATCGCTTCGCGCTGAGCAGTGTTTACGATATACCCGCTTTCCGGCGGCAGGAATGGGTTCGACTGATAACCCAAGACTGGCATTTGTCGACCATCTACCAGGTGCAATCGGGAATGCCCCTGACCATCTCGGTATTCGGGGATACCGCAAACTCCGGCACCGTGCTGGGCGAGAATCCCATCCGCGCCAACGTTACGGGCCAGCCCGTATTTGGCCCGGGCACGCACACCGCCGCGGAGTGGTTTAGCCCCGCCGCGTTTGCTGCGCCCCCCGCGTTTACCTACGGCAATGCCGGTCGGAACTCCGTGTATGGCCCGCCACTGCAGACTATGGATTTCGCGCTGGCGCGGGCCTTCCACATCTCCGAGAGAGCCAATTTCCAGTTCCGAGCCGAAGCGTTCAATGCGCTGAATAAGGTAAACCTGGGTACGCCGAACCGCTTTGTGAATACTCCGCAGTTCGGAACGATCACCATGGCGATGACGCCAGGGCGCGAAATCCAGTTGAGCGGCAGGGTTTCGTTCTAAAATCTTGGAATTCTCTCCTGGGTGCATGCTCCTGGAGATCCGGGTTTGGGCTTGCCCACTACAAGAGTTACGGTGCCACACCAACCGCGGAGTAGAGCTCCTCAGGTCTATATAGGACGCCGTTCTTCATCACCAAAGCCGTCTTTCTGATGTCGCTAATGTCTGCCAGCGGATCGCCATTCACGAGGGTGACGTCAGCGAGTTTCCCGGCGGCAATAGAACCGAGATCACCGTCCAGCTTCATGATGCGAGCGGCGTTAAGCGTGGCATTCTGCAGAACTTTGTTTGCGGGTATGCCGGCCTGGACATCGAGCTCGAGTTCGCGATGCAGGGCGAATCCGGCCATGGAATCCGTGCCGTCTTCAATTGAAATTCCGGAGCGATAGAGCAGGCCAGTCAGTTCCATCATCTTCGCGAACGACTTCCGGTACGTCTGGTCCATTCCTTCAGGCGGTGTCAGGCCCTTGGAGAGCAGGCTGCGGCGGACCTGCGTAGGCAAGCGGCTTGCTATGGGTTGGAAACCGCGAGGAATCTGGCCAGCGCGATTGAGGTACTGGTCTTCGAAGATGCTCAAGGTAAGATCGAGCTTGGTGTGATGATCCTGAAGCAACTTGATGAAGGATTGTACCTGGGGAGAGTTGAGGTCGAGATCGGCGCCACGTTTTGCGGGTTCGATGAGGCGAGCAATGGTATTGGTGTTCTTGATTTCGGGCATGAAATTCAGAATCAGGAAGTTGACGTGTTGGATTTCGTCGTACCCGAGTTTGACGCATTGCGCCGCAGTCATTTCGGCGGGGATGTGTCCGCTGACGCGAAGTCCGTTTTTGTGGGCTTCGTCAATGATCGCGGGCACCAGCTCGGGCCTAACCGAGCTGTAGATTTTGATCTGCACGTATCCAAGCCGTTTGTAGTTATCGACCGCGGTGCGAGCTTCGGCTTCAGTGGACACCAGGACCTTGCTTGGACCATGGAAAGGGCCGCGACCGTCCATACTGCCGGCGAGGACAATGCGCGTTCCCAACTCCTTGCCTTCCTCAATGCGTTTGCGGCGGGCCAGCAGCAAATCGGCGTCATTGCCTAGGTCGCGGACGGTAGTGACCCCGGCGGCCAGATTCAGCAGGCCATCGTTGTCGCCGACATGGGCGTGCATATCCCAAAGACCGGGCAGCAACGTCTTGCCGGCTGCGTTGATTACTTCGGCTCCGGCTGGCGCAGCGACTTGATCGGAAGGGCCCACCTTCACGATGCGGTTGCTGGCAACCACTACGCTTCGGTCCTTCAGAATCTCCCCCGACTGGGAATCGAAAAGGTTCACATGCTCGAACAAGACTCCGTTCGGCATGCGATGGGCCAGCTTACCGGCGAGCTCTGCGGCGCGCTCCTGTTTGGCCTGATCCTGGGCGGCTTTCAGCGGCTTTGCCGTTATTTCCCAATTCTCCGGGATAGTGGTAAACCAATCATCCACGGAGGCGAAGAATGAGTGATCTTCATCGAGCCAGACGTAGGTTGGAGAGAAGTCTAACCCGGTGATGGCATACATCGTGACCCGCTTTTTCCGGCCAGCAGCTTCGACATCGATTTGAGCAAGGCGTTCTGTCGTTGCTTCACCTTCCGGCAACAGAGCGACCTTGCCGCCATTGCTAAGGGCTACTTGCGCGATGACACCCAATTCCGCGGGCGCGCCATTAATCGACACATACACCGCTGGCGCAGTCAGCTTCTTCTCGCCCTCTTCGACGTTGCTTTTCCACCCAGCTTTGCCGCCCTCCAGCGCGTAACTTTCGTGAACTGGGGATTTTAAATAGTCGTTGCCCTCGACGCTTTCCGCTACCGGAACACCTTTCGCATCCAGCTTCAATATGCTGGTGGTTTTTGGTCCGCGGCCGCGGTCGTTGAATTGATAAAAGATGCGCAGACTGCCGTCCGGCGCCTTCCATACTGCCTGCTGTCCTGCGAGATTCCCGACTATGAACACAGAATAGCGCTCGGCATCGCCAGGAATGTCCGCCGGCAACGCAGGTACGGCACTTTGAGCGCCTTCGGGCTTTTGCGCCCAGCAGCTGACAATCAGCAGGTTCACGATCGCCGCGTGCATCAGATTTCGCGCGATGGCTTTACCTCTGCACATGACAGCCTCCACTTTTGGTTCTCGAGAGTAGCTGGATTGTATAACGCTGACGCCGTAGTTCGTAGAGTTCGGTCGAGCGAGGTTGGTGCTTTCTCCGGACACGCCGATTGTTTAAGGACTAAACGTCGTATAATCTCGTGCGCGCAACTGGGGAGCAGAACATTTGAACGTACAAGAACAAATCAAGAACTATATTACCAGCCAACCGGAGCCAAAACGCAGTGACCTGCGAGAGTTGCATCGGCTCACACTTCAAGTGTCACCAGAATGCAATTTATGGTTCTTCGATGGTAAAGACAGCAAAAATCATACTGTTTCCAACCCTACGATTGGATATGGATTTCACACCATAAAATATGCGAACGGAAAAAGTAGAGAGTCTTTTCAAATTGGTGTGAGCGGAAACAAAACCGGAATCTCTGTCTATATTCTTGGTCTCAAAGATAAGAAGTACTTAGCCAAAACGTATGGAAAAAAACTAGGCAAGGCGAGCGTGACCGGATATTGCATTCGGTTTAAAGCTCTAAAGGA
>Ga0210399_10001684_pt1 | contig 17313 bp, 19 predicted proteins | sample IncBWC14MmetaG_FD_150865 | JGI IMG/M metagenome (GOLD analysis project Ga0210399, IMG submission 150865) | Forest soil microbial communities from Barre Woods Harvard Forest LTER site, Petersham, Massachusetts, United States - Inc-BW-C-14-M | ecosystem: Environmental > Terrestrial > Soil >...
TCAATAGGAATTTCGGTAATCGATTAACAAAGAAGCAGAACGATCATGTCAGCATACATTGTCTTCATGAGAACTAAAACCATCGATCAAAAAGAGCTCGACAAATACTAGGAGCACCAACGAATGAAGTGAACTAAAGAATGGGGGAAAGGTCGCGGTGTTTACTTGTGTGGACGATAACGCCACGCGCATACATGTTCGCGTGCCAACGCGATCCGAACCTCATGCCGTAACGTACTGCCCGAGTCACGGGCAAACCGGAGTGCGCCGGGATAGTGCAGTGAAGCTAGTTGATGATCTGGCGGGTGAGAGTCCCGTCAGCGCAGATTACCCAGTTGGCGCTGTAGTTATATCTGGCGACGGCACGGGTGACCAAACCGTCGGAAGCCTGGATGTAAACGCCCTCGAGGGCTGGACGTAAGTCTGGTCTGCTCCGACAGGAGGGCAAGCAAAGCAACAGGTCGTAGCGTAAGCGAACCGTAGTTAAGCCGCGAAAAGCACTACCTCACCAGGATCGGAGTGTGAGGATGAAGGGAATGCCGAGACGTTTATCCCGTGTCGAAGGCCAGTGTTTCCGGTGAAGTACTGGGTAAGTGCAGCCGGAAAGTTCCCCGTGGTCTCAGAGGACGACATGTTGCGAAAGACCATCAACGAAAGCTCAGAACCAGTGGTGGGTCGCCTAGGCATAGAGGAACATGCACAGCGAGGGCATCTCGTATAAACCGCAGTGCGGCGAAGTCGTGATGTGCCCGCCACTGGGGCGGATGGGGTCGATTAAGCGTAGAGGGACCGGGACAGAATAACCCGGACCGGAGCGAGGACCCCTGGGGTAGAGCGACAACCGTCGCTCGAATGGCGGCGCTCAAGCGCACAACTGCCCCGACACCGAGCGGGGACGAACAGGTTTGAAAGCGAGGAGCGCGAAGGAGGGAGGCAAACCAGAGGGGCGCGACAATTGGGCGCCTCAGTGGGAAGGCTCCTTCTGATAAGCCGGCCTTGAAGCCGTACTGGGGAAAACCCGCCGTACGGAATTTTAGGGGAGGCGATGGAAACGTCGGCATCATTCGAAGCCCGGTCCGCGCCATTGCCTTACCCGACAACCGGCATGAATGTAGAGGATGAAAGAGCCTTACAAGAAAGGAGTAGCGATCCACTTGGCCTCGAGTCTTGCGCTGCTACCGTGAGGGACCCAGCGAAGCGTAGATAGAGGATAGGCGGGGTGGGTATTGAGCCGCGAAAACATACAACCCGGACGCCGACGCGGTAAAAATGCGCGGAAGGCAACATGGACAGGAGCGATAGCGCGAGTTTCTGTTCAGTCCGGCGTGGTCGAAGACCCCACGGCACGCCTAGAAACTTCATGCACGAGAACCGGGAGACCTCGGAGACACCTGCGGTCTCAACCGACGGCAGGTCGGCGAGCGAAGGCTTAGGCCGCACGGCTCGCATGCACGTCACCGAGGAGTCACACTGCGGCATAGTACCGATGAATCATTCGAACAAAGACGGTAGGCTCGTCGGCGGAGAGTGAGGAGGGAAGGCTGCGGATCAAGGAGAACACTCTTCCACTTGACACGTACCCGACTCAGAGCGGGACTGCGCGTGTCCCACGGGTGGGCGAGTGTGCGGCCAACCGATGGGGTGGGCCGCTATTCATCCGCGATAAGAACCGGATGCGCTAATGAGCGCCCGTCCGGGTCTGTGCGGGGGGCACCGGGCAACTGGTGTCCCTACCGCGATCACCAGCGACACCACCCGAGCCAAACGCAGAAGCCCGAAAGGATCAAAGCAACGAACATTTCGAATCGCGTATATCCAGTCTTTACGATTCGCTAGCTTCCATGAATAGTCGGTCAGCATGTTAGTGCCAACCTCAAGAAATACCGCTCCCGCTCCCCAAAATCCAAGGGAAGGATTAGGCCTTACCAATCCCGCAGCGAACTTTGTTTTCGAATGTCCTGACTGGCACTTTTGGCAGTTGTGCAGTTAGGACTGAATGCAATAGCCTTGGCGGACGTTTTTCCTCAATATGGCAGTGTAGAAAACAGGAGGCAATCATGGCCTGTAAACGATGCACTTCCGATAGTCAGAGGGCATTCAACGGCGAAGTTGCGATCCACTTTCCCGGACTCAAGGGTCTTGATGAACCCATTGTGTGGTCGTTTCCAAAGCTTCTGGTCTGTTTGGAGTGTGGCTTCACGGAGTTCACCGTCCCTGAAAGGGAGTTGAGCGTACTCGCGTCGGGCAAAGCGGTGGTGGGCGCGGTGGTTTTGGACAAGAAAGTAGCCCGGTCGTTGGCAGCATAGCTGCTGACGGTCGGGGGCTTGCGTCAGTTCAAGTTCGGAATCGCCAATTCAACGCTGATAAACTGTCTGCCCTCAAGAAACGCGTCCACAGCAGCTAGAAGGTCACTTGCGGCCCTTGTTTTGACAACGTAGCCCCATGCCCCCAATTTGAGTGCTTCTTGCACCACCTCACTAGAAGACTCTTGGCTTACGAAGATTATCTTGGAAGCCGGGGCGAGTTTGCGAATCTGGCGAGCGGCCTCGATTCCATTCAGTGTGGGGAGTCCGATGTCAAGGAGAACCAGATCCGGCTCCAGTAATTCCGCTTTCTGAACCGCTTCCAAGCCATCGGCTACTTCGTCGATGACCTGCACGTCCGGCCTCTCCGCTAGCGTCGAGCGGATAACCTGCCAAAAGGGCGCGAAATCTTCTACTACGAGAACGCGCATGGGTGACATGTCGGGCGCCGGTCTGTAATTGAGAATGCTCTCCCGGTGCGGGTCTGACTACTAGCACTTGTGCCAGACGAAACCGAGATAAAACCCCATGTGAACATAGTTTATGTAACCAGGGGATTTCGCTCATTGACCAATCGTGTAATGGGGATTTTTCGCCAATCGTGACAAGCTGCGATGTTCGAAGAGTCAGCCCGGCGTTGTAGCTAACCGGGCTAACTCCGAGAGAGAGGAAGTATGCAACAGCGATAGAGTACTAAAAACCTTTAGAGCCAGGACACTGTCAGATGCCACAGAAAATAACTGGCTAATCTTCCGGAGTGTCACGTCCATAAAATGTGGATTGTCCGGCGGGGAGTTAACCCCGCACATTGGATAGTTAGTGCTTAGCTCCCCGCGATGCCCTTATTGACCAGTACCTTTACCTCAACGCGGCGGTTTTCGGCTCGCCCGGCTTTAGTCTCATTCGATGCCGCCGGGCCATATTCGCCCATCGCCCCCGGTGCGACAATATGCCGCGACGGCACACCACACTGCTGGATCAAATAGGTGACGACCTCTTTGGCGCGAGCCTCGCTCAGCTTCGTGTTGATTGCCGCGCTACCAGTTGCGTCAGCATACCCAATCACTTCGACGATATAGCCCTTAATGCCGACTGCGCTATCGGCCACGCTCTTGAGCTGTTCGCGATCCTGATCTGAAAGCTTCGAACTGCCCACATTGAACTTTACGGTTGCCTGGTTCTTAACGTCGTAGTCAGCCAGAGAAGAAAATCGCTGCGTATTTTCTTCGATGTCCTTTATATTTTGCTCCATCTGTTGACGGTTCGAGGCGATGTTTTGCTGATTGGTCTGGATGGCTTCCTTTTGCGCGGCCAGTTCTACTTTATGGGCTGCAATACCTTGGCGATTGGTTTCGATAGCCTGCATATTCGCCGAAACCTGCTCCGCAGTGGGATGCAACCCTGCCTGAATCATCTGGGCCGTCTCCAAGTCATCTCCGTCAACAGTGATGGTCTTGGCCACAACCTGCCCCTGATCGCCGGACCTGCCGTCCACCTCGACCTTAAGCCCCGGTATCAAGACTGAATTCGAAAAGATCTCCTTGTCTAAGCCGAACAGTCCCTTGTCGTCCTTTGTGATAGTGTCGTCCGTCCGGACGACAGTCGTATCCCCATTGTCTGTTTTTACGATCAATGTTTCCCCGGTTCGGGTCCTGATCATTCCCTTAACTTTAGCCTTTTCCTGACTCACGGCGGTCGTTGCGAACACCGAAGCCATCAAACCCAGCGATACCATAGTCGCTAACATTTTGCGGTGCATAATTTCCCTCTCCTTCAAGTTTGTTGAGTCAGCGGAAACGATGCTCACCAATCTGCGATACGAGCCAATAAACTAGCGCTCGCCAGGGGCATCGACTTCGCTTCCGGAACAAGAGAGTTAAACAAAACAGCTTCTAATACCACTGTGAAAAGTATCAGCTCCTACCAAAGCCGCTGGCGGCGACCTTATGGAAGGAAGAGGTCATTTCTGAAGCGAGCCGTGTTGGTTGGTGTAGTTGACGATAACAATTAACAGAACCCCGGTCGCCAGGGTGAATGAGTGTAAATCGACATGTTACGTAAACGCGTGAAGCAGCTTGCCAACCGATAGATTTGTCATTGCTGGTGTCAGAAAGTCCGCAGCTTCCAAAACGACTTGGTTTTGGAAAAGTAGGGGGACAGTTGGTGTGGCGAAAGAGCATAATCTCGGCCGGCTTGGGAGAATTACTATTTTGATCTCTTAGCTCAGGCCGACTCAACACATGCGTACTGGCGCGCTGCAAAGATCTTGTCGGTGGGAGGTGGATCTATCCTTACGACAACCCTGTTATCGCCCCAATTCCGGTCGGCCGCGTTTCAACGAAGGGAGATGCCAATGAAAGCCACAGTTGCATCCTGTTGCTGCTTTCTGTTTGTCTTTGCTGTTTCAATGACATGCTCAGCCTCCGCGTGGGCGCAACAATCCTCGGCGACCGACATCGACCAACTGAAAGCGCAAATGAACTCCCAGCAGAAACTGCTCGAGAAACAGCAAGCGCAGATTCAGGCGCTCGAATCCGCCTTGGCGGAGGAGCAGGGGATGTTGCTCAACCTGGTCCAAGGCAAGCCGAAAGCCATGATGGTACCTGCTGTGGGAAGCTCTGACGCCGATCTGAAAGTCCAGGCCCAGGGTGTAATGACCTCGGACAACCGGGTTTTGCCACAGCAGCAAGCATTATCGCCAGAGGCTCAAAAGGTGCAAGACGAGCTACAGAGAGGACCGGAAATCGCCGATCTGACACCGGGTACACCTGCTTTGAACCTTGGACCTGCGAAGGTCCGCCTTATCGGCTACGCAGCCCTCACGGGTTTGTATCGGACGACCAACTCGGGGGGAAATGTCGGAACCAGCTTCGCTAGTCTACCCTTCGACAACACCGTGCCTGGAAACACCAGCGAAATCCGGCTCTCCGCCCAAAGTACCCGGCTAGCTCTGCGGGCCGATGCCGACCTGAACTCGAGCAAAGTTGCCGGATACTTTGAAATGGACTTTGGCGGGACAGTGCCGGGCAATGTCGCGGTCAGCAGCACTAGCTACGGCTTCCGCATCCGGCAAGCCTGGTTCGACTACACGAAAGGGAAGTGGGAGCTTACGGGCGGGCAGTTGTTCACCCTGATGACACCCGTGAAGGAGAGCATTCTGCCATGGCCGGGTGATGTATCGACAACGCAGGTAATCGATACGAATTACGTCGCCGGTCTTGTGTGGGGTCGTTATCCTCAAGTCCGCTTGGTCTATCACTATTCCGGCGCAGCGTCTTTTGGCTTCTCCATAGAGAATCCTGAGCAGCAAGTCGGCAGTAGCAGCGCCAGCGGTGTGGTGTTCCCAACTTTACTTGTGCCCACTCTCAACACCATATATAACGTGGGAACGAACGAGCTGAAGGTTCCTAACATGACTCCCGATTTTGTCCTTAAGGGATCGTTTGACAGCAAGCTTGGCGGTCATGCCGCTCACCTTGATGGAGGAGGCGTAATGCGCCTGTTTCGCAACTACGCTCCATATCAGGGAAACGGCGTCTCCGGCCACAACTACGCGTTCGGCGGCGGTGGCAACATCAACGCGAGCCTCGAAGTTGCGAAGGGGTACCGCTTGGTGGTCAATACTTTTGCCGGTGACGGTGCAGGTCGCTACATCGGTGGTTTAGTCCCGGATGTGATTGTACGCGCCAATGGCAAGATCTCGCCGATTAAGTCCTACTCATGGCTAAGCGGATTCGAGATTGCGCCCAATAAGCTGACCGGGCTCTATGTCTACTACAGTGGCGTCTACGGCCAGAAGAATGTGGCGCTCGATACAAATGGCAATTTCATCGGTTGGGGCTATCCGGGGGCGTCAAACGTGGCGGATCGATATATCCCGGAATTTACTCGCGGCTTCTCCCGTACTTTCTGGAGGCACGAAAACCTGGGATCGGTGCAGCTGGGCATCCAGTACGCCTATCTGTTCCTGCATCCGTGGGTCGCGGGAACTGGTCCGAGCGTCGCACATAGCAGCATGGTGCTCGGGCAGGTGCGATACAACTTACCATAAAGCGAGGCATCGACATCGCGCAAGGAATAGGACTGAGCCATGTGGCTTCTACTCGATATGCTCGTTGTACTCTCGAATCCGTTCGCTCACTGATTCAATGGCTGCCAGCAAAGGCTCCATGGCGGCTTGCAGCTCGGGGCTCAGTCGCTCGGCTTTTTCCGGATTCATGTTACGCACGTTACAGCCGCGTAGCCGATCAGCCGCACGTTCCGCGCGTGCGCCACGATCACTTTGTGCCCCAACCCGCTCAGCAAGCGGCTCACCCACGGCGGGTGCATGCCCGTTTCCAGGGCGATCCGGCTGCGCGGCATTCCGCTAAACACTTCGCGCAGGGCCTTCGCAGTCGTGCTTAGCCGCTGTTCCAGCAGCACTGCGCCGCTCTCCTCGAGTACACAATACCAGCTCGAACGATCTCCCAGATCCAAACCGATGGTCAACTTCTGCTGAGAAAAACTTCTGCTACAGTTCGTGGCTGCTAACCTTCTTCATTGCCGGTCTCCTTTATGTCTTGTGCTTCGAGAATGTGGATGACTTGGGAGCCTATCGCATCCCGTCGGAGACCGTCCGAACTCATCCCATCTGTTTATGTCAACTGACCTGATGGTCACTCTGCCGAAACCGCCTTTTGCGGATCTCTAGTCCTGGCGGTTCTACTGGGGCGAATCTGGCACTCCACCAAATATCCACCTTAACCAGACGCGAAGGTTCGACACCCGGTCCACGGTGAGAACGCAAGCCCAACAGTGCCAGCCTGTTGAAATTGCCAGTGGTAGCGAGGTTTTCTCAAGCTTAGGCTTAACGCGCAGATTAAAGGGGAAAAAACCATGCGGACTAAAAGTAAGGTTTTTTGCAGATCAACGCTGGCTGTGCTGCTGGCATTGGCCGGCGTCCTGCCGTGCTTTGCCCAGGACGGCAAACTCGCAATTCACGCCACCCCTAAACAAGCGTACGTCTTCGTGGATGACCACGCGGTGGGAGAAGCGAGCCGCCATCGATCCCTGAAACTGAGTCCCGGCGACCACAAGGTCGAATTGGTCAACTACGGCTACACGCCTGTAACTCAGACAGTCACCATCACTGGCGGGCAGGTCACCAAACTCGAAATCACGTTGCAAGCAGTTGACCACACCGTTTCGCCAACCTTTGGTGCCATGACCATTGAGGGAGGTAACCGCGACGCCGTGCTGCTCAACGGCAAGACACCCGATTTCTTTGTCGGTCACGGAGATGAGTTCAACCACGAATGGTGGTGGAAGCAGGAACTCGTCGTTCCGCCGGGCACCTATCAGATGACGATCCTGGGACCAGAGAACGAGGTTTGGTCCGGTCCCGTCGAGGTTCCCGCCAACCAGCGCGTGGTTATTGATATCCCCAAGGGTGTGCGCAAGACCATCCCGTGGCCTCGCGGCGAAAAGCTCGGGACGTTACCCCGCTTTAAGGTAGGTGCCGCCAGTGCAACCGTGGCCGTTGCCAAGCCGAGCGCAGAACTGTCCGCCAGCGCGGCGCAAGTCAACTGCGGGGACGGGTCACAGCTCAAGTGGTCTTCCTCAGATGCCCCCCGTGTCGAAATTAGTCCTGTGGGCTCGGTTGCAGCGTCGGGAGAACAAGCCGTACAGCCCAAACAGAGCACGACCTATCAACTCACCGCCATAGGCCCGGGTGGTACAGCAACTTCCAGCACGACCGTCAATGTCAACACCGCCGTCCAGGCCGACCTCCAGTTAGCACCTGCGGAGGTCCATTACAAGCGCGTGGGCGACAAAGTAGTCGATGAAGGTAGCACTGCGCTGAACTGGACCGCATCGAACGCCTCGACGGTGTCAATTGACCAATTGGGAACGGTCGATCCCAAAGGTACTCGTACGCTGCCGATAGTGCCTAAGAAGACTGATCCCGGACCAGTCGATGAAACCGTCAGCTACACTCTCAGCGCTTCCAACGAATGTGGCGGTTCCGAGACCAAAACGGCTACCCTGCACATCGTCGGCTTGATTGAGGTGCCGGATACAGGTCTGGCCCTCAACAGCGTTTACTTCCCGACGGATGTGCCCAGATCTGTCAAAACGAAAAAAGGTCTGGTGCTGAGCCAGCAGGCGACGCTCAACTCCGTCGCCGACGCCTTCAAGAAATATCTCGAGAACAAGCCCGACGCCCACCTGACGCTCATTGGTCACGCCGATCAGCGCGGGGAAAACGGGTACAACAAGGCTCTTTCGGAGCGGCGCGTTGAGATTGTCAAAGACTTCCTGATAGCCCAAGGCGTTCCGGCCGATCACCTGGAGACGGAAGGGCGCGGCAAAGAGCAAAATCTGTCTGACGATCAGGTCAAACAGCTGGTGGAGCAGAATCCTGAACTGAATGAAGCCGAGCGGCAGAAGGCTCTTGAGAGACTGCACACCCTTGTCCTGGCCAACAACCGTCGCGTGGACATCACGTTAAGTGCGACTGGGCAGGAGTCGGCTCGTCAGTATCCGTTCAAAGCGGAAGATTTCACAACCCTGGTCAACCGAAACGGTATCAATAAAGAAATCATCCAGATGGCGGCAGAAAAAAAGAAGATCGAGAACTGACGCGGAACTGTCAGGAGTCTCCGCTCAAAGAGTTCGTGAGATCCGGGGTTTCTGGCTCCGGCGGCGGAGAGTACGCCAGCATAGCGCCAGCACCCAGCGGGTTGTCAAGATGAGTCGGGTAGTTATATGCGCATCGCGAGAACCCCAGAAGGGAAATATATGTCGTATATGAAAAGACTTCTTCACAGTGTTTCTGTCGTCTGTTTTCTTGCAGCATTGGTGGGGATCGGCACTAGTGTCCAGGCCCAGAAAAGCATGACCATTCAGGCAACCGCGATGGGGACGAGCACGCAGATGGGAAAGCTCTACAGCGTCAATATCTATATCCAGCAGTACTCCACGCCCGAAGAACGACAACTCCTTATAAAAGCATTCAAGACTAAGGGTCAGGACGGCCTGATCGATGTGCTTGAGGACTTGAAGCCCAAGGGGCGTGTCAGGTTCGCCAGCGGGGGTGTAGGCAACGATGTCAAGTACATAATGGAATTGCCTGCCGAGAAGGGTGCGCGCCGATTACGCCTTGTAACGGATCGAAATCTTGCGTTCGGAGAGCTATACCACGGAACGCGGTCCAGGGAACATAGTGTTGGGGCTATTGAGTTGCTGCTTACCCCCGATGGCAAGGGTTCCGGCACCGTGCTGCCGGCATGCAGACTGACCGTGGACAAGAAGAAGCAGCAGGTCGAGATCGAAACCTACCAGAATCCCTGGAAGCTCACAAACTTCATGATCTCGAATGACTGAAAGCACAGACTCAATCCCGATTACGATCCCGGCGCATGTGCAGGAGGCTGTGCAAGTATGCGCGAGCGTGTTCGAATGGTGAATGGAACGATTTCCATTGAATCGAAGCCGATGGGCGGAACAACAATCCATGTTCGCGTGCCGCTTGAGTCCCAGCAAGGTTCCGGCGGAAGGCTCTGTAGCAAAGAGCATAATTGCCAAAACAAGCATCCCGGTGTAGTTAACGAATTCCTGAGATGAGCATGACCATCCCCGAGAGCGTTGTCTGGGTCGTACTCAAGGTCGTAGCCACGAGAAAGTGACTTGCCAAGCTTGCGCTGATAAACCGCTTCGCTTCAAGAACCGCTTTTACAGCAGGTAATAGTTCGCTTCCAGCATCCGACTTGACGACGTAGCCGTGTGCTCCTGTGCCAAGAGCTTCCTGCACCACGTCGGCAGAAGATTCTTGGCTCACGAAGAGTATTTTGGATTCGGGGGAGAGCTTGCGGATTCGTCGGGCGGCTTCGATTCCGTTCAGCGACGGAAGCCCAATGTCGAGCACAATTAAGTCCGGTTGTAGTTCTTCGACTTTCCGAACCGCTTCCAATCCATCTGAGACCTCCCCCACGATCTGTAATTCCGGTCTTTTCCCAAGCGTCGAGCAAATGAATTTGCGAAAAGCATCCGAATCCTCGACCACAAGAACCCGGCTTGACGATGTTTCCAATTTGCCCCCTTAACAAACACCCAAACCTAACTCTGCAAGTTTAGTTGCTGATGCCGTTTTAGAATCCTATGCTCCGCAATCTCATGTCGTTGCGCATGGGCATGGATGAATCATCAACAATTCTGGCTGGGGGCCTGATACGGAAAGAAATAATTTAATACTATACGCTCTTTTCCTCGCCTTAGCAGCCAAAACCGCACTGACTTGCGGTCATTGTGTTGTGAATTCGTGGGGCGGCGGCGAGTTGTGCACTGGCACTGCTGGTTACGATGGCCCGACCGGGACGGCACACCGGTAGGCACAAACGCTTTCTGAAGGGAAGCGGAGCGGGTTCCGCCGGTGACAGATCAGTACAAACTCTGTACAGAACCTGTCGTAGAGGCGTAGCTTGTCGAGACTTCGTTTCCTGCTCATCGAGGATCATGAGGTCGTTCGTCGTGGCATTCGATCGCTGAAAGAGGCCATACAGGGGCTGAGCATCGAAGCCATCGATACGCGTATATCGATTCGAGGAATGAAATTCGTTTGGGTGGAATCCGTTTCTTGTCCGATTCGCACAGCAGTAAACTACGCAGACTCCTCAAAAGCGCGGGGACACAATAAAGGTGTTTCTTGTTGTTCCCAGAACGTCATCCAGTGCGTCCGCGTTTCTGTAGTTTGCTCTTCCCATCCTGATTGCTAAATAGCCCCGGAATGGCAATAAACCGATTTTTCTCAATCCGAGTGACTATCTTCTATCCCTCACAATTTAGCTGTTTTCGACCAAGGGACTTTTCAACAACCACGCTTGATTTCCACAATTGAGGATTTTCAATCACTGAATCTGATCGACTAATCCTTGCGCCACTTCTTGGGATCAATCAGGATCCTGAAAGCGTGTTTCCGCACATTTTGAGCCACTTGTCACCTGTCAGTATTGCCAGTGGCTGCTCCCGGTTCCCCCCGATAGCGACTCAGACCAAAATATGCTCAAATAATTGCAACAGAAGTTGAATTCACTGGGGGGAAGAATATCGTGTCGCAAGCTCAAATCTTGGTAGTAGACGATTGCCAGCAGTGGCGAGAGACATTGCGTTCCATGCTAGAAGCCATTCCGGGTTATCAGGTTGTAGCTGAAGCGGGCGATGCAGTGGAGGCTATCCAGAAAGCGGCGCAACTGCACCCCGAGATCGTGCTGCTAGATATTGGCATGCCCGTCCTGAATGGAATCGAAGCTGCTTCAAGAATCCGGCGAGCGTCTCCTAACACAAAAATCGTCTTCGTCACTCAGGAAGACGATCGCGACATAAGGACTGCCGCTCTTGCCACGGGAGCCGAAGGATATTTGTTGAAATCGAAGGTTGCTTTTGACCTGATACCTGCCGTGGATGCCCTCGTGCACGACGCAGATGCCACAGCAGGTGTTCTAGGAAGCAATGGTCACGATGCCCGAGCACTCTCTCGTGACTGAGCAGGAACACAATTCCTGAGCTGTTCTAACGGTTCGTCAGGTACAACAAACTCCGTGAAGCCGCAAGCCAGGCAAACCGTCAACTTCGGAAACACCCACACAATGGGTTTATCCAAGCCCTCCAGTCCGGGAAAATGGATCCCGAGTTCTCCGTTGAAGTCTTTCACCTCAGAGGTGCATCGCTTACAACTCATAACTGCTTCTCCCAATAAACCGAATCCGGCACGGCAAACTGTCGTAGTCTATAGCCTCTGTTTCTGCGCAGCACAAAAGTGTAAACCTGTGACCATAATGCGCAACAATTCTTGGTTAAAAGAACATGAATTTTTTGGATTGTTCCAATCGCAGGAGTTGGGAACGAATGTTCCACAAACGTCCCTATGTTTTGGCTCAGCGTGAAATGGAGAAGCGGCAGCTGTGCACACGCTGCGAACGCTGATTGCCGCCAAGAAAGTACCCGCACCACGATTGACCATTCATTTCATGTGGGTGCCTGAATACTTTGGCGCACTCGCCTATGTGACCAATCATCCAGAAGCTCTTCTCAGGGGGAATATCTGCTACGACTAGTGCTCATGTGTCGCTACGTCGGATTAGGGTTTGGCCAGCTCACCCGCTGCTTTCGATCGCATCGAAGCCTGCTCCTGGAAAATCTCGCTCTCCGGCAACAGCTGGCGGTGGCTGAAGCGCAAGCATCCCCGACCCCGGATGGGAGCGGTTGACAAAATCTTTTGGGTATTCGTCCGTCGTTTCTGGGGTGCTTGGAAGCAGTCTCTCGTGCTCGTCAATCCTGAGACGGTCGTTTGCTGGCATCACGCTGGTTTTCGCCTGTACTGGAGTTGGATCGCAAAGGCGAGAAAACAGGTCGGTAGGAAAAAACGGTCCACGCAGGTTCGGGAGCTGATCTTCCAGATGATGGCGGAAAACCCAACCTGGGGCGCTCCCCGGATTCACGGCGAGTTCCTCATGCTGGGCTTCGATGTATCCGAGCGAAGCATCTCCCGCTGGATGAAGCGAGCGCCCCAGCATCCATGACTTGGCCAGCACTGGCAGGCCTTTCTTCGCAATCATCGCGAAGTGATCACCGCCATGGATTTTTTCACTGTCCCGCTTCCTTATTATTAGCCATAACCGGCGACAGATTGTTCATTTCAACGTCACTCAGCATCCCACCACCAGTTGGATCGTCCAACATGGCCAGGAAGTAGCCGCTGCGCTTCGCTCCCACAAATCACGGGCGTGCAAACCTCGATTCGGAATCGGTGGCAAAATGGAGTGGCCCAGCGTTGGGTGGGGAGCTGCCGCCGCGATCTGCTCGACTACATCATCGCTCTGAACGCGCGCCATCTGAAGCGGCTTTTTTCCACGGACGCATCTTAATTATCATGACGGCCGCACGCATCTTGGCCTCCACAAAGAGATTCGTGGCCGCAGAACCCGTTCTCGGGCCACCGGTTCAGTGATCTGCCATGCACGATTAGGCGGTTTCCGTTTGAAAAATCGCGACAGCGCTCACTGACTCCGTGGGCCAAATTCTCAGTGAGCGAAAACGCTGCTTACAACACCTATCTACATCCCCCGGCTTTGATACCTGCTGCGTCTGTCTCATTTAAAACGCATTAGACACCTGCCATTCTTGACAGTTGCCGGACCCAGCTGCCTTGTATTTACGTGGACTATCTTCTTTTGCAGCTGAGGTCGGAGAGGGATAGAGAGAGTATGACACGTATCAAACCCGGAACCGTACTCACCATCTTCGTGCTGTTCATGTCGGTCGCGCTTTCAACCACGATGGTCGCCGCCCAGGCCAAGGTCGAAGGAGTAATCAAAGGCCGCGACGGATCGAAAATCATTTTGCAGACGGCGGATTCGCCGAAGCTAATCGTCCTGTTGACCGACAGCACCGACGTTGCGCAGGTACAGGGCGTACTCAAGGCTCGCAAGAAAAGAATGTCCATGGCTGCCCTCGTTCCAGGCCTTTCCATTAAGGTCGAGGGAACCTACGACGCACAAAACCAGCTAGTCGCGGAGACCGTCAGGTTCAAGGGCAACGATCTGGAACAAGCCCAGGCTATTCAGGCCGGTTTACACGAAACCCAGGTGCAAGCCCAGCAGAATAAAGAGGAACTGGAAAAGCATAATGCCGCACTAAAAGCGCAGAACGAGGCGTTGACCGAACAGCAGAAACAGATTGAAGCGAACAAGGCAGCCATTGCGGCTAACACTGCTCGTTTTGGCCAGCTGGATGATTACTACATCTGGGATGAAGTGACGGTTCTGTTTGGCAACGGCAAGGTCAAGGTCGATCCCCACTACGTCCCTCAGTTGACAGCATTGGCGGAGAAAGCCAAGACCGTCAACGGCTACGTAATCCAGGTGAAAGGCTACGCTTCGGCCTCCGGCAGCTCTGCGCTAAACCAAAAGCTCAGCGAAGATCGCGCCAACAGTGTCACAAACATCCTACTGCAGCAAGGTCATATACCGCTGACCAACATGCTGGCTCCAGGCGCAATGGGCGAGAGCCGCCAGGTAGAGAAGGACAAAACGGCAGATAACGAGGCCGCGAACCGCCGCGTCGTAGTTCGGGTACTTCAGAACAAAGGGATAGCGGGAATAATGTAGAAACGTCGCGCTCTGTCTTATTGTGGTTGTGGAATGTGATGCCTTTCCACAAATGGCGCCTCATGCAAAGACCGAACCCGAGCTGATCCACGACCGTGCTCGGCTAGCCGTGGCGAGCACGAGGCAAGATCCCCCCTCTCAATATCGTGGAGACTGTGCCGAGCCAGTTTGCGCGTCGCTAGGCTAGATTGCCAATAAGTTGGCGGCTACTGGTAAGAATACAAGTCTGCCACACGGGGCGGCACCCAAGAGAATCGCTTGCCTCCGTTGACGCGCTTCGCAATCACCCGCCCCAAATCAGGAAGAAATTCCTTCACCACACTGAACCCCATATTGCTAGCCATGGTGACACCGAAACTGACTGCGCCATTCCCCGCGGAGTCCTGACTCGGAGGCTGCCAGAAACGGGAGAGGAAAGCTCCGGCTGCAACCCCGCCTACTTGGGAAACCGAGACGTGCCTTCCGCCGTCATCGTGGCGAGCAAGGATACCACTCGACACGGCATACCAGTTGCGGGGCCAGAAGCCCTTCTTGCCGGAATTGAAGTATCGGTTGTCTTCGTGTAAGACGCTCGCCAGACCGAACGTCACGGTCCGCTGAATTGAATATTGGCCTACGATGTCGGCAAATCTCTTGCCGTAACCGGATGCTCCCTGCTCCCACTCCCTTGGTTTGTCCTCCCATTGATTGATTCCAGCTGAGACTCCTGCCTTGAAGTAGCCCAATGGGTTCACCATCGTCTTGAAGTATAGACGGGTTCGTTCCTTCTCGCTTAGGGGCCGGAAGTCGCTGGCTTTCTTTGTGCCAGCCATGTTTAGGTAATTGAACAGATAGTCGATCCCTTTAGCGCTCACACTGGATTTCTGATCAGCTGGTGATGACTCCTGGTTCTGCGCCGTCAGAGCAGAGGTGAAAATGAAAAGCAATACCACGAGCTTGCTGATACGTTTGCTCATCGCACTCGGTGTTTTTCTTATACGCGACTTCTATCGCACCTTCTTAGCGGTGGCGGATAGCGAGGTTTCTAGAGCGGCGCGGACTAAGTCCAAGAGGTGTGTGGCAGAGACTCACATTTATGCGATTGTGCGGATGCCACCGCGCAAAGCCAGTCTAATTGACTATAGTGAGCGAGTGGCACTTGTCGTACTGTCAAAACTGACAGGTGTTTCGGCGACTTCGGAGAAGATCAGCACTACCGAAGAAGTCGGGTAACTCCTGCAGAGGGAAGGGACCTCAGTTAAAGATGGACGCAACAGCAAGTGCAACGTTCGCTTGCTCTGACACTCTTGACAGTATTGTTGAAGATACTTCTTATCTTAAAACGACCATGTGCAGCAATGCGTTGTGATTGCGAATCAAATGCACTTTTTAAAACGACGGATGGGCCCTCTCGAGGCTCAATCGTCCAGCCGCAAAGCATCGGCGAAAGCCTGTGCTTACGTTGTTTGCCGCACCGCCGAATGGACAATCCTGACCAGAAATCAAGACACGGAAAGAATCCAGATTATGAGTCATACCAATCCGCCCGAGGAAATCAAGGTAGAGTCCATTTTTCATCCGTCGGATTTTTCCCAAGCCAGCGAAGTTGCCTTCGCGCACGCCCTGAAGATCGCACTGGTAGCCAGGGCCCGACTCACAGTGCTTCATGTCGAGGCGAATCCCGGCACCGAATGGCAGGACTTCCCCGGCGTGCGCGATACACTCGAGCGATGGGGGCTCATCCCGAAGGGGAGTCCCAAGAGTGCCGTTGGCCAGCTCGGCATCGGTGTCGGCAAAGTCATCGCGTCCCGCAAAGATCCGGTGAAAGCCTGTCTTGGTTTTCTGAAGAAGCATCCCGGGGATCTTATCGTGCTGGCGGTGCGACAGCACGAAGGCCGCATGCGCTGGCTGGATAAGTCGGTGGGCAAGCCCATGGCGCGCGAGGCTGGACAAATGACGCTCTTCATTCCCCACGGTGTGAAGGGCTTCGTCTCGCGACAGGACAGCTCGATCTCGCTCCGAAACATCCTCATCCCAGTCACCAGAAAACCGCGGCCGCAGCCGAGCCTGGAAGCCGCCGCGCGTCTGATCCGCAACCTCCAGTTGCCTGCTGGTATGGTCACTTTGCTCCACGTGGGACCCGCTGCTGAAGCGCCCTCGGTGAAGCTCCCCGGCGACACCGACTGGACTTGGAACAGCGTGGCCAAGGCCGGCGAACCCGCTGACACCATCGCGCAAACCGCCACGGAACTGAGCGCAGATCTTATCGTGATGACGACCGATGGTCCTGACGGGTTTCTCGATGGCCTGCGGGGGACCACATCTGAACGCGTACTGCGAAAGGCGCGCTGTCCCGTGGCGAATCTGCCGGTGGGGTCCATGTTGGGCTGACGCCTCCACAGGCAGACAGCACACGGAGGCGCATTTCTGGCCTCCCTTGTAATGAGAACGGACCAGTGATGTTTCGGCCTGTCGCCACTGAATGAATACCGCCGACAGACAACTGGCCTAACATCGCTTAGCTCAACTTTGCGCCTTTTGTTCGCCAGATAAGCGAAGGGAAAGCGCAAACTTGTTTATCGCGATATTACGTCAACAATCGGCCCCCGGCTCCGCATGACTCGATATCTCTGTAAAAACGGACAGGTTGCAGTTTTTGTAAATAATGTAATGTAACTGCCGAGCGGGACTTCGGGGGAGGGCCGCTCAGACTTACGTTCCAGGACTCTTTTTGGTTCTGGGAAGCTTTTTTCCTTCGGACCAGTGGTCAGTTAGTGATATCGAGAGATGTTACGCCAACAACGGATTCGGCTCACTCTTGCGCATATATAGCGCTATCACTTCTGACAGTTCCTGGCACACAGCCATCGACCTACGTTAGCCCTAGG
>Ga0210399_10001685_pt1 | contig 17312 bp, 13 predicted proteins | sample IncBWC14MmetaG_FD_150865 | JGI IMG/M metagenome (GOLD analysis project Ga0210399, IMG submission 150865) | Forest soil microbial communities from Barre Woods Harvard Forest LTER site, Petersham, Massachusetts, United States - Inc-BW-C-14-M | ecosystem: Environmental > Terrestrial > Soil >...
TGGAAGAGCTGGGGATCGAATGCCGCCACCCAAGGCTTACTGGGGCTCGCAGCTATTTCGATTCAATGACTTTGCCGCGCAATTCAACGAGATTTCGGTTTAGCGTTGCCGGGTCCAATTCTTTTTCCCACCGCGCTACTACGATTGTTGCGACGCCGTTGCCAATCATGTTTACAAGCGCCCGTCCGGTGCTCATGAAACGCTCGATTCCCAGTAGTAATGCCATGCTCGCTACGGGAATGGCCGGCACGACGGTAAGCGTCGCGATCAGAGCGATGAACGAGGCCCCCGAGACGCCGCTCGCGCCTTTCGATGTAAGGGTGGCGACTGCAAAAATCGTCAGTTGTTGAGTTATGGTGAGGTGCGTATTGGTCGCCTGAGCTACGAACAAGGCCGCAGCGTCATATAGAGGCCCGTGCCGTCGGTGTTGAATATGTACCCGGAGGGAACCACGAGTCCGACCAACGGACGCGAGCAGCCCAGCCGCTCCAGTTTTTCCATCAGCGTTGGCAGCGCGGCCTCGGAAGTGTTTACAGCGGAAACGATCAGGATTTCCTCCCGGATGAAACCAAGGAACTTAAAAATGCCAAATCCGGCGGCTGCGGCAATTGCTCCGAGCACGATGAGGACAAATGCGATGCACGTCGCGTAAAACACGGCAATCAACTTCACCAGAGGACCGAGAGCTGACATTCCGTACTTGCCGACGGTGAAGGCCATTGCGCCAAACGCCCCAATCGGGGCGAATCGCATGAGCATGTTCACGATTTGGAATATCGTACGAGTCAAAGAATCCAGCAAATCGAGGATCGGCTTCGCTCGCGTACCGACTACCGATAGCGCGAAACCGAAGAGAATCGACACGAGCAGGACTTGCAGGATGTCGCCCTTCGCAAAGGCGTCAACAACTGTTGTCGGAATGATATGCATCAGGAATTCTGTCACGCTCTGCGCTTTGGCTTGGCCCGCAAAATCCGCGATAGCTTTCGGGTCGAGGCTAGCCGGATTTATGTTAAAGCCCGCTCCGGGCTTGACCACATTGCCGACAACGAGCCCAACAAATAGCGCGAAGGTGGAGACGACTTCGAAATATATGAGAGCCTTTCCTCCGAGACGACCTACTTTCTTGATGTCCTGCACATTGGCGATGCCGGATACAACGGTGCAGAAAATGATGAGCGTGATCACCATCGCGATCAGCCTTATGAACGCATCGCCGAGCGGCTTCATGGCGATCGCTTTCGCGGGGTAGAAGTGGCCGAGCAGCAAAGCGAATGCGATGGCCGCGAGGACTTGAATCCAGAGGTTTTTGTAGAAAGGCTTCTTGGGCTCTACCACGCGCCCGGGCAGGGAAACGTCGGGATGCGCAGCGTCGACCGTCATAGTCGTGAGCCTAAATGTTCTTGGGGCTTGCTAATTGCGTTGGCCAAATCGTCCAGGAAGAGTGCGCCTCGTGCGCCATCCACCACGCGATGGTCGCACGATAGCGTGATCGTCATCATGCTTCTGACTGCAGCCTGCCCATCAATTGCCACCACGCGGTCGGCAATTGCGCCCACAGCCAGGATGCCGGCCTGCGATGGCGGGATAATCGCGGTAAACGAATCGATGTTGAGCATGCCCAGGTTGCTGATCGTGAAAGTCGCGTCGATTAAATCCTGCGCGCGCGACTTCCCGGCCTTTGCTCGTTCGACCAAGTCACGGCGTTGAGTCGCAATTTCCGTGATGCTGGCGGTGTGCGCATTCGGAATCACCGCCGCGATTACGCCGTCATTCACCGCAACCGCGATCCCCATGTTCACGCCGGAGTGAAGGCGAATCCCATCCGGCGAATAGCTCGCATTCATCCGTGGATGGCGCATCAAGACGCGCGACACAATCGCAGTCAGCAAATCCGTGGTCGTAATTTTGACGGCGGAACTCACTTTGGATGAGAGAAGATTCTCGCGCGCGGAGAGCAAGGCGCCCGCCTCGACCTCACGCACCAGGAAGAAATGCGGCACAGTTGTCCAACGTTCCGCTGTGCGCTCGGCCATCAATCTGCCGATTGTGGTGAAAGCTTCGAGTTTTGCGTGATCTGCGGAAGACGCTTCTGGAGCGGGCGCAGGTGCCTTAGCTGCAGCTTCAACATCCGATGCCAGAATCTCTCCGCCGGGGCCAGAGCCGCGCACTGTGTCCAGATTTACGTTCAGTTCGCCAGCGATTCTCCGCGCCTTTGGAGAAATCTTTGGCCTACCGCGGGAAACTACGTCCCCCGGGAAAGCAGCGTTCGTCTTTCCGGGCCGCGCAATTTTTGTGCTATCAGTCTGAGTTGAAGCTGGAGTTAATTCACTATGAGGCGGCGCCTCACCCTTCGCGACGATCCACGCGATGGTCGTGCCCACGGCGATCACTTCGCCGTCCTTTGCGTTCACGCCCGCCAAAAATCCATCCGCCTGCGCTTCCACCTCGACGACCGCCTTATCCGTTTCCACTTCCATCAATGTCTCGCCCTTGGCCACAGCTTCGCCTTCCTTTTTGCGCCACGAAACGAGTTTTCCGGTCTCTTGAGTAAGCTCAAGAGCCGGCATAACCACACTGATAGCCATCATTCCTCGGAAGCAAAACTGGATGCAAAACTTCTAGTCTGTCACCCCGACTCTTTCCGTTCTCGCGCTGGCTGCTACCATCTCCTTCACGCGCTTGCTTGGAGCTGCTTCCGTCTCACGCGTCGTCGCCAGTGGCCCGTTTACCGTAAAATAGTGCGCACCAGCCACCAGCAGTTCTTCGGCAGGGAAACGGGTGATTACCTCGTGTCCGGTTTCGGTGACCACGATTTCTTCTTCAATCCGCGCGGCAGCCCATCCATCCGTTGAGGGCCAGAACGTCTCGAGAGCAAAAACCATCCCCGGCTTGATTTCGTACGGATGATCGAGCGAAACCAACCGGCTGATAACCGGCTTCTCCCAAATCGCGAGCCCTACGCCGTGACCGTACTGCAGTGCAAATGCAGCTTCTTCATTCGGAAACCCGAATTCCTGCGCCTTCGGCCACAGCGCCGCAATTTCGCCTGTAGTGCGGCCAGGACGTACCAGGGAAATTGCCGCATCCAAATATTCGCGGCAGCGTTTATAAGCGTCGATCATTGCGTGCGACGCGTAACCGATCGTGAAGCAGCGGTAGTAGCACGTGCGATAGCCCATATAGGAATGAAGAACGTCGTAGTACACAGGATCGCCAGGACGCAGCACGCGATCTGAAAACACGTGCGGATGCGGATTGCAGCGCTCGCCGGAAATCGCATTCACTGCTTCGACGTACTCGGATCCCATGTCGTACAAGACCTTGCTGACGAGACCCACGGCTTCGTTTTCGCGCATTCCCGGTTTCATCGCGCGATACAGTTCGTCGTAAGCCGCATCCACCATCATCGCGGAGTGGTTCAGCAGCGAAATCTCATCCTGCGTTTTGATCACGCGAGCATCGGACATCAGCTGCTGGCCGTCCACAACCTTGATGCCCTCGCGCTGCAGCGCGAACAGAATCGGAGGCTCGACGATGTCAATGCCCACAGGCTCGTGAAGAAGGCCAACCTCCTCCAGTTCAATCCGGATTTTCTTCGCGACGTCTTCGGCGCGCCCCATCTCCGGCGACATCGCGCCGCGCAGAAGGGGAATCCCGGGCCGCGAACGCTCGCCGAGCCAAGGACAATGAAGCTGATGATGCCTTGCAGCGGAACCGAAATCCCAAAGAATGGGTTCGCTTTTTTGCGTGAGCAGGGTGAAACGGCTCATCTTGTCCTGTGCCCATGTACCAATGTGGGTGGACGTGATGTATCGCACGTTGTTCATATCGAAGCACAAAATCGCGCCCATTTCGGACTTCGCGAGAAGATCCTTCACTCGCTGGAGGCGTTCCCGGCGCAGCCGGTCAAAATCGATTCGCTGCTCCCAATCGACCGCCATCGTCCCATAGGTTGGTAGTGCCACGGCGTCCTCCTGACATCAAACCGGCAAAGAACTAAGTCCGACCGCAAAGATTCATAGCTGCTTCAAAAATCGCTTTGGGCGTCGGTAACGTTATGTCCTCAAGTGGCGGCGAGAATGGAATCGGCACATGCATCGCGCCCATGCGCCGCACAGGGCCATCAAGATAGTGAAATGCTCCTTCGGCGATTGTCGCTGCCAGCTCCGCAGCAACTCCATACCTTCCGTAACCCTCGTCCATCACAATAGCCCTGGATGTCTTTTTCACCGACTCGATTAGCGTATGCTCGTCGAGCGGCCACGTTGTTCGCGGATCGACGACTTCCGCGCTCACTCCAGCTTCCTCGAGCAACGCCGCAGCTTCCATCGCAAGCTGCACCATGCTACTCGTTCCGACGAGCGTGATGTCAGTCCCCGCGCGTTTAATATCCGCCACGCCAAGCGGAATCGTATATTCCTCCGTCGGCACTGGCCCCTTCAGCTTGTAGCTCATTTTATCTTCGAAGAAAATGACTGGATTGTCGTCTCGAATCGCAGTCTTCAGTAGGCCCTTCGCGTCGTACGGTGTGGAAGGTAGCACGACTTTTAATCCGGGAACGTGGCTGAACCAAACATGAAGCGATTGCGAATGTTGTGCAGCCGAGCGTCGCGCCGCTCCCAGTGTTGTCCGCATCACCATGGGCACTTTCCATTTTCCGCCGGACATGTAATGAACTTTCGCCGCCTGGTTCACCATTTGATCCATGGTGAGCGTGACGAAATCGCCGAACATGATGTCGACCACGGGCCTGAGTCCGGTCATCGCCGCGCCTACGCCCACGCCGGTAAATCCTGCCTCCGAAATCGGCGTGTCTACTACTCGAGACGTTCCAAATTCTTCCACGAGGCCTGACAGCACTTTAAATGGCGTTCCTGCTTCCGCCACGTCTTCGCCCATAATGAACACACGCGGATCGCGGCGCATCTCCTCCGCAAGAGCCTCTCGAATCGCTTCCGCAAAAGTAATTTCCCGGGTTCCGGTTTCCCCTTCAGGCATACACGTCCTGATCCACTTGGTCGATGCTCGGATAAGGCGCCCCAATCGCAAACTTCATTGCCTTGTCCATTTCTGACTTAAGCTCCAATTCGATCGCGCTCAGAGTCGCGGCGTCCGCGTACTTTTCCGATTTAAGCCACTCGGAGTAATTCTTGATGGGATCGCTGTCCCGCAACCACTCTTGCTCCTCTTTTTTTGAGCGGTAATATTCACGATTGATATCGCCGACGTGGTGCCCCCGGTAGCGGTACGTGTTGCACACCACAAATGCCGGCCCATCACCGCGACGCGCCCGCTCCGCAAGCTCCCACGCTACGGCAAACACTGCGCGCACGTCCTGCCCGTCCACGGTCTCAGCCCTAATTCCAAATGCGGTTGCGCGAGCCGGAATATCGCCGGCTGTAGTCTCGGAAAAATGCGTATACTCCGTATACAAATTGTTTTCGCAGACGTAGATAACAGGCAATTTCCAAAGCTGTGCGAGATTCAGGCACTCGTACAAGACTCCCTGGCCCAGAGCTCCCTCGCCGAAAAAACAAACCGCGATCTGTCCCGTCTTGAGTGTCTTGGAAGAAAAGGCCGCGCCCGTAGCGATTCCTACGCTGCCACCGACGATGGCGTTCGCGCCCAGATTACCAGTGGCCGGATCGGCGATGTGCATCGAACCGCCTTTCCCGCGGCAGTAACCAGCTTCCTTGCCGAGCAGCTCGGCAAACATTCGCTCCGGTGACGCGCCTTTCGCCAGGCAGTGCCCGTGACCGCGATGCGTGCTCGTCACATAATCATCGGGACGAAGGGCCTCGCATACTCCCACCGCAACCGCTTCTTCGCCGATGTACAGGTGCGCCAGCCCCGGCATCAGAGCGCGCGTATACAATTCATTTACATTTTCTTCAAACAGACGGATTGCCGTCATCTGCCGGTAGAAACGCAAAAGCCTTTCTGTGCCCACATTGCCGATCGCGCGAATGGGGTCCGAGGCCGTCGTCATTTTGCAACTCCCGCCATCACTGCCAAAACTTCAAACACCACTGCGAAATCCTGCTTCGCAAATCCCATTCCCCGAGCTGCGGTGAGGAATTCATTGCAAACGGCCGTTGTGGGCAACGGGACGTCCAGCGCGCGCCCCATATCGAGAGCCAGCATCATGTCCTTCTGCATCATGTTGACGTCGAACCACGCTTCTTCCGGCATCTCCAGGACAAACGGGCCCCGATATTTGATCATCGGCGAAGCCACCGCGCTATTCACCAGCACATCGACGGCGACTTCACGCTTGATCCCGCTTTTCTCCGCTATCAAGACGCCTTCGCTAAACGCCATCATTTGCACGGCGAGACTTAGGTTGGTCGCGATTTTCATCGAAAGCGCGAGGCCATTGTCGCCCACGTAGGTGACTTTCGGTCCGATGTCGTCTAGAACGGGTTTTAATCGGTCGAAGGTTTCGCGCCGTCCCCCGACCATCACCGAAAGCTTTCCTTCTTGCAAGGTGACCACGCTTCCCGAAACCGGCGCATCGATCATGTCGGCGCCCTTCTCGCGAACCTTGGCGGCGAGAGCGCGGCTATAATTGGGGCTCACGGTGCTCATATCGATCAAGAATTTTCCGGGTGTGATTGCATCCAAAATTCCGTCGGGACCTTCGGTCACAGCACCCAGAGCCTTTTCGTTCGTGACCATCGAAAATGTCACGTCTGCCGCCGCACACACCGCTCGCGGAGTGTCGGCCCACTTCATGCCTTTCTTAATCAACCGCTCTGCTTTAGCGCGCGTGCGGTTGTAACCGGTGACGCTGTGGCCCTTATCCAGTAGGCGGCTCACCATCCCGCTGCCCATCACGCCTAATCCGACAAAACCCAAATTCGCCATTCGCAACCTCGTCTTGCCGACGCTAAGAGTTCGATTCTGAAACTACGCGACGTTTCCGTTGTGGGCGTGAATCTTCGCGAACTTGTTCCAAGTGATCCCGCATGGCTGCGCGCGATGCTTCCGGGTCGCGCTGTTCGATAGCCGCCAGGATTCGTGCGTGGTGGTGCTGCCCGCGTTCAGGGCCGCCTTCCTGGAAGAAGATTTTGATTCTCTGTTCGCGCAACAACCCAACGATCGAATCAAGCAAGGAAAGAATCAGGGGATTGCCGGCCGCTTCCGCAAGAGCCAAATGAAAATCCAGGTCCGCTTCGATGTATGCGTCAGGATCCCTCAGAGCCTGGTTCATCACCGAAAACGCTTCACGCATGAGTGCCAGCTGGGGTTCCTGTATACGAGTCGCGGCCAGGGCCGCGATTTCAGGTTCGAGTATTTGTCGAACCTCTGCGAGACTGGCGGAACCGTCCGCCTGATCGATTTTCATCATCAGATTAATCGATTGCGTCACAGCCTGCGACGTCCCGTTCGTGATGAATGTCCCACGCCCTGAATACGCTTCCACCAGTCCTTTCTCATGCAGCGTTTTGACGGCTTCTCGGACGGCCGTGCGGCTCACGCCAAACTTCAGGGCAAGTTCGCGTTCCGAGGGAAGCTGGTCGCCGGCTTTGAGCGTCCCATTGAGAATTGAGTCTTCGATTTGTTGTACGATCTGCTCGTAAAGCCGCGAACTGCGAACTAGCTTGTACATGGACTCTCCACCTTCTGACCGCTCCCGGACTTCGGAGCCGCACAGCGGGTTCGTCAACGTTTATGCGGTTTCAATAGACACGGTCTTGATGTTCATGAATTCTCGAATTCCAAAAATCGCGAGCTCCCGCCCGTGTCCTGATCGCTTTACTCCGCCAAACGGTAGCCGTGGATCCGACGCGACCATCCGGTTGATGAACACCATCCCGGATTCCAGTCCGTTTATGAATTTCTCACGCTCGGCGCTGTCATTGGTCCACGCGCTTGCGCCCAATCCATACGGACTCGAGTTCGCAATTCGAATTGCGTCCTCCGCATTCTTGGCCCGGAACAACGACGCCACAGGCCCGAACAATTCGCTACAAGCTGCCGGCGAGCCTTCAGGAATGTTGGTCAGTACCGTAGGCAAATAATAGTTCCCTGGCTGGTTCAAACGCTTTCCGCCGGTCAGAAGCCGGGCTCCCGCCTGAATTGTTTTCTGGACAGAGGCGTCTAGCTCTTTTAAGCCATCCGCCGTAGCCAGCGGGCCCACGTCTGTATGTTCGTCGAATGGGTCTCCCACCTTCAGCGCTTCCATCTTCGACACGAATAACCGTTCGAATTCGTCTGCGATGGATTCCTCTACGATGAATCTCTTTGCCGCGATGCACGATTGTCCGTTGTTCAGCACGCGCGCCTTCACGCCTACCGTCACCGCCTGTTCCAGATTTGCGCTTTTCATTACGATAAACGGATCGCTTCCACCAAGCTCCAGCACTACCTTCTTGATATCCGTCGCAGCAGCGATGCCTACCTGCACGCCCGCGCCCTCACTACCGGTGAGAGTGGCGGCTTTGACCCGCGGATCAGAAAGAATTCTCGCCACGCTCCCTGAGCCGATCAGCAGCGTTTGAAAGACACCCTTGGCAAATCCAGCTCGCAGCAACACGTCCTCAATCAGCAACGCCGATTGCGGCACGTTCGATGCGTGCTTTAGCAGACCTACATTTCCCGCCATAAGGGAGGGCCCAATGAAACGAAAAACTTGCCAGAACGGATAGTTCCACGGCATCACGGCCAGGATTGGGCCGAGAGGCAGGTAACGCACGAAACTTTTGCTGCCGGGAACCTCCGCCAGTTCGTCCGCCAAGAATCTCTCTGCGTTCTCGGCGTAGTACCGACACACCCAAGCGCACTTGGCGGCCTCTTCCACTGCGGACCGGTAGGTCTTGCCCATCTCCGTGGTCATTACGCGGCCGAATTTTTCTTTATCGGATTCCAATATCTGGGCCGCTTTCATCATGCGAGCAGCGCGGTCGGCGAACGTCGTTCGGCGAAACTCCGAGAAGGCTGCGACGGCCAGCCGCAACTTTTCTTCGATCTGCGAGTCCGAAAGCGCCTCGAAAGTTTTCAGCGTCTCTCCGGTCGCAGGATTGATTGATGCAATCGTCATCGCTTCCCCCTTGGAGCTACCGTCTGCTCGCTTTGGCGAAATCTTACGGCAACGGGAGGGGCATAAAACGAGAATCCTGTGAAAGGAGTGACGGCGAGGCGGAAATTGAGACTAGTGGCCACTTGGTCTAGCCATCATACCACCGTTTTGCTAATGTTTCCAATAAGAATCTCCTTGACTTGGCCAATCGTATGGTGGTAGGGCTGTCATACCACAGCGGCATTCTGGATGTTTTCTGGCACTCGAACGGGGGGAAAATGGAATCGTCATCGCTTCCAGCGGGCTCACGCGGGCGCAATATTGCGGACCGGTGCATTCGCGGTCTGGCATTGGCAGTCGGAATCCTTGTTCTCTCCTTCCCCGCTTTCCCGCAATCTTCCACGGGCCGCATTCTGGGAAGCGTACACGACAAAAGTGACGCGGCCATGGCTGGCGCCGCAGTGACCATCAGTGACGTGGAGCGGGGATTCTCCCGATCGCTCGTCACTGACGATGCCGGGGAGTTTGTGGCGCCCGACCTGCTGCCTGGAGTGTATAAAATTACAGCTCAGGCCAAAGGCTTCAAGACCCTCGCGCGGGAAAACGTTCGACTAGAGGTCGCTCAGGACGTCCGAATCGATCTGGTACTTCAGCCAGGCGATGCTGCCGAAACGGTTATCGTTTCCGAAGAAGTGCCGTTGTTGAACACCACGAATTCCACGCTTGGCGGAACCCTTAGCAACGAGGAAATCAACGATCTCCCACTGAACGGCCGCAATTACGAGAATCTTTTGCAGTTGCGACCTGGAATCGTACGTTATCCCGGTGGAGGTTTTTCGACGACCAGCACGAACGGTCTTCGCGCCGAAGACAATGCATACTTCATCGACGGCTTGTTCAACAGCGAACCATTCTCAGGACAAAGCATCATTAACGGCGCGGGCATCGCGGGTGATTCCGCGACGATTCTTCCCATCGATTCGATTCAGGAATTCAATCTCATCGAAAATCCCCCGGCAGAATATGGATGGAAGCCCGGAGCAATCGTCAACGTGGGCCTGAAGTCCGGCACGAACAGCTTGCATGGCTCCGGCTACGCTTTTGGCCGCGACACGCCGCTCGATGCTCGCAACTGGTTTAACACCGTCGGCAGTCCGGAGACACCGCGTCAGCTTGAGCAGTTTGGAACAAGTCTGGGCGGACCGATTCTCAAGGATCGCCTTTTCTTCTTTGGCGCTTATGAAGGACAGCGCTACACGGTTGGAAATTCCGCGCAGGTCAATGTGCCCACCATGGTCCCAGGTCTGGGGCCTGACAGCAGCATACCGGATGCAATCTCGGATTTGATCGCGCATGGCGTTCCAATCAGCGCGACAAGCCTGAAGGTTTCGGGCTGTACGCTTGGCCCGCCCGTCACCTGCAACGGACTAGGATTCCCGACAAACAATGGAGCGAACGGCACGGCCATTACTACCGGCTTTCCCAATACCGTAAGCGCCAACAATGCGGTTGGGAAGGTCGATTACCGCATCAACGAGCGCCACACATTAAGCGGGACATATTTCTATGGTAACAATTCCGGAACAGTGGATGACGCGCTGCAGTTGCAGCCCCAATGGCTCACTTTGATCCACACACGCGCTCAAGTAGTCGGTCTCAACTGGACATATGTTCCCAGTTCGCACTGGGTGAATGAAGCTCGGTTCGGATACAACCGTCTCTATCAACCCACCTTTTCTGCAGACCACAACGAATCTGCGGCCAGCCTCGGTATCAACGATGGCGTGACGAACCCGCTTTACGGTGGATTGCCCCGCCTGAAGATCAAAGGCTTCGGTGGCATTTTCGAAACCTTGGGCGGATTCAAGTGGCCCAAGATCCAGGGCCCGGACGAGCGTTTCCAATTCGTGGATCACGTTTCCTACACTTTTGGCAAACATGCTCTGAAGTTTGGCGGCGAACTTCATCGCGACAGTTTCAGCGGCGGCGCCTTTGGCGACGGAAAGGGCTATATCATTTTTTCGGGTAGCGGTGCGTTTCCCGGCTCCACTGTGCTGGAAGACTTTTTCGCCGGCGAGCCTGGCGGGTCAGTTCCGTTCCCAACCCATGCCCTTGTCGGCGATACGCCGAAACGCAGCATCCACAACTGGTCCGAAGCGGGCTTCATTCAGGATGACTGGCGGATCAAAACCAACCTGACCTTTAACCTTGGCCTTCGCTACGAATACAACGGAGTGATTAAGGAAGATCACAATCAACTGGGAAACTTCAATCCCACGGCTGGTCTAGTGCAGGTCGGACAGCAGATCGGTAGTCCTTACCATGGTGACCACTCGAATTTTGCACCTCGAGTCGGCATGGCCTGGGACCCGTCCGGCAGTAGCAAAACGGTGGTCCGCGCCGCCGTGGGAATCACTTATGAAACCGTGAACTGGGAATCCTTCCTGGCGTTCAACAACGTGTTCGGCTTGGGCACGATCCCCACGGGCGGAATACTTAATGGCGTACCAGGTCCTGGCACAATCACCGCAGGCGTGCAGAACGTCCCCAACCCAGGCCAATGGGACACTTGGGGCGTTAGCAACCCGCTTCCTTTCGCTATTCCTAGGATTAACTGTAGTCCTACAAGTCTCTGCTCCATCTTCGGTGTGAATCCCAATATCACCACCCCGTACGTCACAAGCTGGAACGTCAATATCCAACACGCTTTCACGAATAATGTGTCCCTGGAAATCGCGTACGTCGGCAATCACGGTTCAAATTTGATGGGCGTGCGCGATATTAACCAGCCCGCCGTTGGCGCAGGTTGGTCCGCCTGTACCGCTTCCGGGTTCGACCCCACCATCTGCGGCAATGGAGTCGATCCCGGGGCCGAACAAAATGCGCGGCCATTCAATGCCGCTTTCCCTTATCTGAGCAATATCTACCAGATGGCGAATGTCTATCGCTCCAATTACAACGGCCTTCAGGTAACTGTCACTACCCGGAACTACCACGGACTGAACATGGTGGCGGGTTATACGTACTCTCATTCCCTCGACGACGTAGGCGCCAACTGGGATTTCGGCGCCGGTCTTGGACTCCCTCAGGATGCAACAAATCCAGGCCGGGAATATGGCAGCAGCGATTTCGACATCCGCCATCGCTTTACCCTCGCCTTTACCTACAACGTTCCGGGCAAGAAATCCTTCGCGCAACTGCTGGAAGGTTGGCAGCTAATCTCTATCGTGAGTATTTACAGCGCGCAGCCTTGGGGACCGATCGATACCGGCGATGATATCAGCGGCACTGGCGAGGGTATTGATCGCTGGGACTTCGTCGGCCATCCAAGCGATTTCAAGTCGAACCCTCGCGACAATCTCGCTTTCCTTCCTCAATATTTTGGCCCGGGTACGACACCAGCGATATGCAACAACGCGGCTTCGACTCCTGGGCAGATGGCGTCGCTGAATACGTTCGGCTGTTACGTGAGTCCTAACGGGAGGTCAGCGATGATCCCCGCTTCACTCGGAACCTTCGGCGCGATGGGCCGCAACACATTTCGCGATACCGGCTTCCGCAACTGGGACTTCTCCGTCGCCAAGAACTGGAAATTTAAGGAGCGTCTCACCGCCCAATTCCGAGCCGAATTCTTCAACGTTCTCAACCATCCCAACTTCGCGAATCCATTCGGCGGGCAAAACGGTTTCGGAATGAACGATCCTTCGGTTCTAGCCACGGGTTTCGGCTGCGGTTGTGCCACGCCTGACGTCGCAGCGTCGAATCCCGTTATCGGTTCGGGCGGCAGCCGTTCAATTCAGCTGGGCCTGAAACTGCTTTTCTAGTCCGAGTAGGAGTGCAAACAGTAAGCAGCCGGCATCTGTTTCGTTGGTTGCCGGCTGCACCGCTCGTTCTTCAGCCGGGGCGACAAACTAAATTGAGGGAACCTGTCATGCACCGATTCGTCTCGTTCCGATGTTGCTGCCTTGTAGCGACCTTGTTGATGGCCATCGCTCCGATAGCGATTGCTCAGCAGCCCCCGCAACCCGGCAGCGAGCGCACGATCGAAGAAATCAAAACCGAGGCCATCACACGCGCTGAAAACGGCCAATATCCGTGCATCGGTCAAAATCCCGCCGACCTTAAAGAAGCATTCGCATCAATCAAGACGAAAGACCGCGACGAGTGGGCTGCGGCTTTCATCGCAGTGGGCGACCGTTACATGGCAGAAGCGAAATCGCTGGAACAAACCGATCCAGCAAAAGCCGATGCGGACTATGTTCGCGCCTGGCGCGTGTACTCTTTCGGGCGCTGGCCGGTTCCCTCGTCTCCCGGGAAACAACGTTCCTACGAAAAAGCGCTCGAAGCATTTCGCGCGCACGCGAAATTCTGGAATCCTCCGATGGAAATTGTTCGCATTCCCTTTGAAGGGAAAGAAATCGTCGGCTATTTCCGCCTACCGAAGAACGCTTCCGGCCAAGTCCCTCTCGTGATTGCCGTAAATGGGCTCGACAGCCGCAAGGAAGACCTGGCTGAAAGTTTCTCAGCCATTTTGCCTTATGGCATCGGATACCTTGCTGTGGATGGTCCGGGCACGGGTCAAGCTCCAATCAGAGCCAGCCCCACCGCCGACCGCATGCTTACGCGCGTAATCGACTACGTGTACACAAGGCCGGAAGTGGACAAAAGCAAAGTTGAATTCCACGGAGTCAGTTGGGGAGCCTATTGGGGCACCAAGATGGCGACTCTCGAAAAAGCTCGACTGAAAGCTGTGAGCGTGCAATCGCCGCCAATCCACGACGACTTTCAAAAGGAGTTTGTCCTCGGCCATCTGCAGGGCAATCGGGAATATTTATTTGATCAAGCGCAAGCCATGATGTCGATTTTTGATAACGTGACCACGATTGACGAATTGCTTGAAATTTTTCCGAAGATGTCGCTGGTCACACAAGGGCTGCTTGGGAAACCTAATGCGCCCATGCTGGTCATTTCCGGCGTGCTCGATACCCAAGTGCCCATCTCGGACACCTACCGCCTGCTGAGCGCAGGCGACGAACCCAGGACTGCTTGGATAAACCCCCATGGCGGCCACCTCGGCCGGCAAAAGGGCGTCTGGCCGGACCCGGTGATATTTCGCGAAGTCATAATTCCGTGGATTGTCCGCGCTCTCGCCGCAGAATCGCAGCGAAAGTAACCTCAAGACCGCGCGTCCCTGACGCCCGCAAAACTGCGATAACCGCTCGAAATTCATACTCAGGCTGGCGAACTCCGAGAGATGTTGATAAATCCGCTTCGCACCAGCAATCTCACTCTGAGATAGCTAGTGATAATCTCTGTTCGCAACATCTATCTTGAAGCAGTGCCGCCTTCCCCCTCCCACGAATTACCTTAGACCAGGGCAACGTCTGTCACTGCGGCGGATTGAGCTTCTTCAACAATGCGGCGTATCGTGGATTGGAGCTCCCAATGGAATCTCGAATTCCCACGTCTATTTTCCTCTTGACAGGCCCTTCTCTAACTGTTACATGTTGTAACGCTACAATGACTAACACATTGCAAAAGCGTCTAAAGAGCCTCGGTGCCGTCGAACAAATCGTCATGGACTACGTTTGGTCGCACGGCCCGGTATCCGCCGAGGACTGCCGCGAGGCTCTGGCATCCACGCGCCCCATGAAGGAGTCCACTATTCGAACCGTGCTCCGCCGTCTCGAGCAAAAGGGCTACGTGCTGCACGAAATTCGCGGCCGCACTTTCATCTACCGCGCCGCTGAAGGGCGCCAGAACGTTGCCGTCCGCGCCGTGAAAAACATAATCGACCGCTTCTGCGGCGGCTCCGCCGAACAGCTCGTCCTCGGCATGGTCGATAGCGCCGTGCTCGATCGCAAACAGCTCGAGCGGCTCGCCCGCAAGATCGCAGGGCGAAAGGAAGAGAAGCCATGATTTCCAGCTCGCATGTTGTTGGACCGTTCCTGCAGGCATCGTCAAGCTTGTTGGCCCTCGCCGCCGCACCCGCCGTTCGATCGATCCTCGTAGCCTGCGCCGCAGCCCTTGTGCTGGGCGCGCTCCGCGTGAAGAGCGTCGCGCCGCGGCTCGCCGTCTGGAAAATCGTGCTTTGCTGTGCGCTCGCGATGCCCGTTCTCGGGTGGCTTTTCCCCGTACTTCCATTTTCGATACCGGCTCCAAAATTTGCGGGCAAGTCGGTTTTCGGCACGGTTGAACTTGCTTCCTCCCCGGCCGCCAGCGTGCCTCATGCTATGATCGAACCAAAGTCGAGGACTTCAGCCGCGGTCGCCTCAGGCACCGACTTAAACCTCGCGCCCGCCGTCGCCGAGCCACCTCGTCCCTCATCGGCGCGCACGTCAAAACCAGTCCGCGCAGAGTCGCTCTACACCCGCCTGAAAGGCGTCGCTGGAGCGGTTTACGTCGCCGTCGCCACTATCTTTTTTGCGCGCTTCTTGCTGGGTTTCTTTCTCACCCGCCGCCTGGAGCGCGCCGCTCGAACCGTCGACGACCCGCGCGTGCTCGGCCGCCTCGCAGCTCATTCGCGCGCGGTCCGGCTCAAGAAATTGCCGCGCCTCGCCGAATCCGAAATCGTGCTCGTGCCCGTCGCGCTCGGAGTGCGCCGCTCTTGCATTTTGCTTCCCGCCGCCTGGCGAGATTGGGACGATGCCGAGCTCGATGCCGTCATGGCCCACGAGATCTCGCACGTCAAGCGCGGCGACGCGCTCACACAGCGTCTCTCGCTCCTTCATCGCGCTGCCTTTTGGTTCAGTCCGCTCAGCTGGTGGCTTGATCGCCGCATCGCCGAACTCGCCGAAGAAGCAAGCGATGAAGCAGCTCTCGTTCACGGCGCTGATCGCACGCGCTACGCGGAAACTCTCCTCAGTTTTTTTTCCGAACTCGATTCGTCCAGCGGACGGATGCGCTGGCAAGGAGTGTCCATGGCTACACCAGGGACTGCGGAACGCCGAGTCGATAGAATTCTTGCATGGAAAGGCGCTACCTCCAGCGGGCCAAGAAAATCTCTCGTGCTGGGTCTCGCGCTATTGGCGCCGCCGGTTGTTTTTCTGGCAGCGGCCGTTCACCCAACGATTCTCACTCAGGCCGCCACACCACCCCTAGCCCAGCAGGAAGCGGCCCCTCCTTCGCTGGCGCCTGTTCCATATGTTGCGCCGGTTCCTGAACCCTTGCCGCGTGTAATCGCTATTCCGCCCATGTCGGTCGTCGTACCCGTGCCCCCGGCGCCTTTTGTGCCCTTCGATATGCAGGAGAGTGCGCAAACTCGGGTGACAGCCTCTGGATTCAATGACGATGATGAGGACGATTGGAGAAACGGTCAAACCTTCGTCATCGCGTCAGGAAAGAAACATATTTATGTCGGCCGTCACAACTTCTCCTTCAATTCTTCCGGCGACGACGATATCTATCGGCTTCGTAGCAAGCTTTCTGGTGACTTCATTTGGTTCGAGCGCGATGGCAAGTATTACGTGATTCGTGACGAGGCCACAATCAAGCACGCCATGGACCTCTTCGCACCCATGCAAGCTCTCGACGAAAAGCAGGAGGAACTCGGCAAGCAGCAGGAAGCTTTGGGCGAACAACAGGAAGCCCTTGGCCAAAAGATGGAGGAAGTGAAGGTGACCGTGCCGGACATGACCGCCGAACTCGATCGCGTGCGCGAAAAGCTTAAGCAACTCGGCGCCGGCGGTACTCAAGAAGAGCTCGGCGAACTGCAATCCGAGATCGGGGAATTACAAAGCAGGATTGGCGAACTTCAGTCCCAGGCGGGCCGGCGTCAGTCTGAGATCGGCCGCCAGCAAGGTGAACTTGGACGCCAGCAAGGCGAACTCGGAAGAAAACAGGGTGAGATTGGCCGCCAGCAAGGCGAGGCTTCAAAAAAGGCCACGAGCGAGATGAAGTCCATCATCGACGACGCCATAGCCCACGGTCTCGCGAAACCTGAATAGTGATTCACTAAAGGACACTTCCTTGCTGTTGGTTGCGTGTGTCGCCGTATCCGTTAGATTCCCAGGCATACACTAAGGGATAAAACCTGAGATTGCAAGGCAGGGTGCCCCGAGCTGGGTAGGTGTTGAGAAATCCGCTCCCTGCCATCTATCTCAAGGTGAGTCATACCTGTCGAGTGGGCAAAAGAAGTACACCGCATAAGGTCAGACGGGGCGTTTCGCACCAGACCGCTGCTTTCGTCAGAAGAGTTTCAATCTTCGCATCCAGATCCCGCCCTCAGCACGAGTCGGATGTGTGACTCCCCTTTTCTTTGGGGCGACGGCTAGACCTATTCGCCGGG
>Ga0210399_10001686_pt1 | contig 17311 bp, 14 predicted proteins | sample IncBWC14MmetaG_FD_150865 | JGI IMG/M metagenome (GOLD analysis project Ga0210399, IMG submission 150865) | Forest soil microbial communities from Barre Woods Harvard Forest LTER site, Petersham, Massachusetts, United States - Inc-BW-C-14-M | ecosystem: Environmental > Terrestrial > Soil >...
AACACCGGATCCTGGAACCATATGCGGCTATCGCTCACGCAGCTTACGAACCTGGGCGTCTCGGGATATGCCTTCGTGGGCGACGATATCGGCGGATTCAACGGCAGCTCGACTCCGGAACTGCTGACCCGATGGATGGAAGTTGGAGTCTTTAATCCAATTTACCGGAACCATGCCACCAAGGGCTCGCGCAATCGCGAACCCTGGGTAGACGGGCCAATGCATGAAGCGATTCGCAAGAAATACATCGAGACCCGTTACCGCTTGATGCCCTACATCTACACCGGCATGGAAGAAACCAGCCGCACCGGAATCCCGCTGATGCGCCCCCTGTTCCTGGAATTTCCCGACGAAACATCGCTCACCACGGACGGGGAAGAATACATGTTCGGGAGCGCGATGCTGGTTGCGCCCAAGCTCTGGCCATTTCTCCAGCCGTACGAAATCATGCTGCCCAAGGGCGATTGGGTGAATTACTGGACCGGGGAGAAACTTGCCGGAAGCCAGACCATTAAAGTGGATCCCCCACTCGATATTCTTCCCGTCTACGTGCGCGCGGGCAGCATCATTCCGCAACAACCGCTGGTGCACAACGTCGACGAGACACCCAAAGGTCCGCTCGAGTTGCGCGTCTATCCCGGTCCCGATTGCGCAGGCAACCTGTACATGGACGATGGCAACACGTTCGCCTATCAGAAAGGCGAGTTCCTCCGCACACATTTCACCTGCGAAATGGAATCCGACGACGTGAAGCTACATATCGGAGCCGCCGAGGGGCCCTACCATCCTTGGTTTACGGATCTGCAGGTCAGTGTTTATGGCCCTGCCAGCGTGCGCGAGGTGCGGCTGGATGGAAAGCCCACGAAAAACTGGAAGGCGGGAAGCGGGAGCGTCGTAGTAAACGATGTGCCGTGGACGGGTGCCCCGCACGATATCGAAATCCAGTACAACCATCGCTGAATGCCAGGGGCCTTGACAGGAACCGCACTCAACGAGCTGGAGAGGTTGCGCTATTGTTTTGCTCGCGGCGACGCAGCACGTGTGGCCAAGGCTCTGGCCCGAGCAGGAGCCGCACGTTACGACGACGTCCCTCTCCTGATTCGATTTCACGAAGTTTTGCTGGTGCTACGCGCTTTCCCTCCGAACGCGGCTGTTCTTCGTCGCGCGGAACGATACCTGAGGACATTTTGGCAACGTGTCGAGCGGCTGCGCAAAGCCGGCGCCGACATGGACGATTTCGATCCGCTCGAAGTCTCGGGCATCGCCGGAACGACCATGCAGGACGCGCTAGGCTTCGATCTGGCGCGCTGGCTGGTAAAGCGCCTGCCCGGCAAAGTGGAGATCGCGTGGGACGATTTTGACGGCGAGCGCGCTATGGGCGCCGTCTGGCCCCACCTGATGCCGCTGCTCGAGGAAGATACTCTGGCCGAGGCCAACATCCCATGGCGCAAATGGCTGGAGTCCGCGCAAGGCAACAGCAGTAAGAGTCCCGCGTGGCTGATCGATCGATTCGCCGCACTTCCCCTATCCGACGCTGAAAAGCGACGACTTTATGACTCGCTTCACATGCCCATTCACTGGCGACTCGAGAATTCGCGAGTTTCACGAACGCGCAACGCGCGTCCTGTGCGGCGGGTCTTCTATCACGATGGGCCGCTGATCCCACGCCCGGACGTTTCACTGGCCGCGGAACTCGCTCGACGGCCGCCTGCGCTCCGGCGGCTATCACGATCCGAGGGCGAGTCGATCATGGACCTGATTCGCGAAGTCATGCTGGTGCGCTATCGCGAGCTCTATGGCACCACCTTGGGTGATCCGCGTTCGGTAGTGCATGCCGAAGTCGGTCGCGGCGTTTCCATCTACCTGTGGAACCTGCCGGCCGAGCGCCGACTGCCGTTGCGCGCTTACGTCGCCGGCCTCACGCTCAAAAACGGAGTGCCCATCAACTACATCGAAGCGATCGGTCTGTTTGAGTGGATCGAAGTCGGATTCAATACCTTCTACACGTTTCGCGGCGGCGAAGTAGCATGGACCTTCGCGCAGGTCCTGCGCTGCCTGTGCCATTTCACCGGCGCAACTTGCATTTCGATGTATCCCTATCAGCTGGGACACAACAACGAAGAGGCCATCGAGTCGGGCGCGTTCTGGTTTTATCGAAAGCTCGGATTTCGGCCGGGACGTGCAGACCTGCGGCGCCTGGTCGAGCGAGAAGAAACGCGGATTGCACGCGACCCGAGATATCGAACGCCAGCGCGAACCTTGCGGCGTCTGGCCGAGGGGCATGCGTTCTACGAGCTACCCGGGCAGGAGGTGGGCGCATGGGATAGATTTTCAACCCGCAACATTGGTCTGCGCGTAAACCGGCGCATGGCTACCGGGTTCGGCGGGAACATGGCGCGTTTTCAGAACGCGTCCGCGACATCGCTCGCCAAAATTCTAACAACACGAATACCCACAGATCATTTGTCGGTCAAGGGCTTTGAGAATTTCGCAATGATCGCGGCCCTGATTCCCGAGTTGCGATCCTGGAGCACCATGGAAAAGAAAGATCTGCTACGAATCATCCGCGCCAAATCAGATGCAGAGGAGATGCGCTACTTGCATCTGCTGCAAGCACACGCCCGACTACGCGACGCGATGCTCCGGGTGGGCTCGGAAGTCTAGGAGTCCGGAAAACGACAATCAGGCACCGGAGAAGATGCTTCGCTTTTGCTGTCTTGCGGGTTACCGGGAACTTTGAAGCAGGCGCAGGAAATCACGAGTGCGGAATCAGAGCAAGCAGCCCGCGCGAAGGCATCTCGTTCCTCCAGCCTGATTTTTCGGAAACGAGTTTGTCCACACAAACGGACCTGCATACAGAAATTAAGGGAGACCCTACGGAGACCGACTGGAGCAAGAATCGTGAGCGCGGCAGGATTCGAACCTGCGACCCATGCCTTAAAAGGGCATTGCTCTACCAACTGAGCTACGCGCCCACATCGCAGACAACAACCGTATTACAAATAACTTAACTAACTGTCGCCGACTTCTCAAAATGCTCGGTTTCAGCCTCGGTGGCACTAGTGGTGGCACTTGACCCGGCCGACGGTCCACCCTCCTCCACCTTGGCAAGGGGTAGCTGAAAAGATGCCAGCCGCTCCACCGCAGCGAGCTGGTGAGCTGGCGCGAGATGTGCGTACCGCATCGTCATCTGAATCGTTTTGTGCCCCATCAACTCGGCAACCGTCCGCAGATCGACTCCAGACATGACCAGGCGACTGGCAAAAGTGTGACGCAGACAGTACCAAGTGAACTCTCGTACCCCCGCCTCACGGACCGCCGGATCGAACCAATGCTTGTGACCTCGCAAGGGCTCTCCATGTATGTTAACAAAAACTGGTCCGACGGGATCGAGCGAGCGTTGCCGCAAAACTTTGAAGGCCCCCAAGGCGACGGAATTTAGCGGCAGGTGTCGCGTCCTACCGTTCTTAGTCTTCGGGATTGTAAGCAGCTTGAGGGAAAGATCAACCCGGTTCCAAACGAGGCCATATTGCTCGCTCGGCCTCATACCAGTCTGTAGAGCAATTTCGAACTCGGGCAAGTGTTCCGGATAGTTTTTGTGGACCACTGCTCGTAACCGCGATTCCTCATCCGAGCAGTCTTTGAGATATTCCAGTTTCGTTCGGAGCGGCGCGAACTGGCCCAAAAATCGCACGCGCCCATTGTCTTCTCGTTTGTGCTTGAGCAATTTCGCAGGATTTGACTCAACCTTGCCATTTTCGATGGCGAGTCGGTAGATAAGCGAAAGCGTGGTCTTGTACCGATTATAGGTTGCATCTTCCCAATTCTGCTCATCGAACCATCGGCGCAGATCTTCAATGGGAATCAGGGCTGGCCGATTGCCAAACTCGGCCTTGAGGCGTCCAATGCGGTAGAGATCGAACTGCTGGCCTTGATTGTTTGCCTTGCAGTAGGCTTCGGCAGCCGAGGTCAGTTCTTCGAAGCGCACCTTTCGGCGGCGAAGCTTTTCCGGCAGCTTCTTGCCGGTCAGCTTTTCGTTCCTTCGCTTGCCCACCAGGTCGATGGCATTTCCGCGTGTGCCCGCGATCTCGCGACGACGGCGCCCCTCGGCGTCAAAATACTGAATCCACCACACACCAGATCCAGGCTCTTTTTCAAAGACTCCACGAACTTTCTTCAGTTCCTCTCTGCGCTTCATTTCTCCCGCCCCTTCTCGCGCGAGGACGCGCTCTGTTTCCCTTGCGCTTTGGTACCTTTCCGCGGTCTGCCGCCTCTCCTGGCCCACTCGCTCAACTGCTCGTGGGAATACTTGGCGGCGCGGGCTTTTCCACCTAAACGTGCGAGTTCGCCCCGTATCGCCCGCTTCATCTTTGTCGTTATCTTGTTTGCCATTGTGGTCCGAGAATAAAACTTGCTGGCAGGTTTTTCAACGCTGTATTCTTGCGCAATGACGCGCAAGACCGCGAAATGGCCAGCTATCGATCGGGCTGAATATGAACTCTGGTGTAAGGAGTTCGAGGGAGCGCCGTTCGTTCGTAGGGTGTTAGAAAATTTGGAAGAAGCCGAGAGAGAGCAAATCTGCACTATGCTTTTTTTGGTCCATCTGGGGCCACAACAATTGACGCGTAGAGAGGTAATGCACATTTGGCCCCAAGCCAAGCTCAACACGCGAATAGATCTGACGGACTACGTAATCATGTTCCTCAGGGCATGCCTAAAGAAGAAAAAGTCACGTTCGGTTAACGAAGACATAGCGGCCATTCTAACCTCCGCAGGAGTCCCCGTAGCGAATTCTGAGGTGCGCTCATGGTCAGCTGAGGCTGTGAAGAAAAGGCGTGCCCGTATTACTCCTTTGGAGTCTTTATTAGCCCCACGCTACCTGATGCGGAAACGACGGCTGAGTCTATTTGAAAAGCTGAGCGAGCACAATGCCCGTAAACGATTGAGCAGTCAGCAGTACGATAGGGACAAAAACGCCCTCAAAAAATAGAGGCAAAGGTGTCCCTAGTGGGTCCGCGAATCGGTGTGAGCATGCGGGCATGAAAGGGCATGATGCATCACTATTGCAATCCACGACCCGACGTTGCGGGCGACTCGAGTTCGACAAGACCTCCACTTTTGCTCCACTTCTAGTCAGCAAGAAGTCAGCGGCATCGGCGCTTTCAGTGTGCCTCCGCACCATCGACAATCTGCTTGCAACGAGACAGCTTCCTTGCCGACGAATCGGGAGACGGACGCTGATTCCCTATTCGGCGTTGGTTGCGTTTGCCCGTAGGGACCACATTGGCACGCCCGACGGCAACAAGAAAAAAGCCACCGATTCGCAGTCGGCGGCCCAGGGGGTGCATGATGACCATACAAACCTCTGTGGTTGATTCTGCACCGCACGACGCTCAGAACAGCGGCCCAAACGACCGCACGGATTCAGAGGTCAACCCCGTGATCTCCGCTATTTCTCCGCAATTTGCGGACGATACACTAGCTCTGACATTCAGCAAATTGCACGCCGATAACCTCAGATTCACAGCGGCTTGGGGGAAATGGAGTATCTGGGACAGCTTTCGGTGGCGGCGGGACGACACAATGCGCGTTTTCGACCTCGCCCGTTGCGTCTGTCGTTCTGCCAGCTCGACGTGCCGGGATGAGTACCTTGCAATTCGAGTGGCGAGTGCCCCGACGGTCGCCGCTGTCGAGCGCTTGGCCCGAGCCGACCGACGACATGCCGCGACCGTAGATCAATGGGACGCAGACCCGTGGAGCTTAAACACGCCCGCTGGCGTCGTCGATTTGCGAACGAGTGTGATTCGACCTGCGATGCGGGAGGACTACTGCACAAAGATAACTACAGTGGCGCCAGGCGGACCGTGCACTTTGTGGTTAGAGTTCCTGCGCCGTATTACCAACGGAGACGTCGAAATGCAGCGTTTTCTCCAGCGAATCTGCGGCTACGCGCTAACGGGCGACACACGGGAAAACGCGCTGTTTTTTCTTTATGGCACGGGCGCCAATGGTAAAACTGTTTTCATCAGCACGATTTCGGGTGTATTTGGTGATTACGCGAAGACCGCCCCAATTGAAGCGTTCATAGTCTCCCAAAGCGACCGTCATCCTACCGATCTCGCGGGATTGCAGGGCGCTCGTCTTGTCACGGCCATCGAGACCGAAGAGGGACGCCGCTGGGCTGAAAGTAAGCTCAAGGCAATCACCGGCGGGGACCGGATCGCGGCACGATTCATGCGACAAGACTTTTTTGAATATTCCCCCCAGTTTAAACTTCTCATCGCGGGCGATCACAAGCCATCGATTCGCACGGTTGATGAAGCAATGCGCCGTCGCTTTAACCTGCTTCCCTTCACGGTCACGATTCCAAAAAAGGACCGCGACCCGAAACTCACGGAAAAGCTGCGTGCTGAGTGGGGTGGGATTCTGCAATGGGCAATTGAGGGGTGCCGAGCCTGGCAACAGGAAGGCCTCAATCCGCCCTCTATCGTGACGGAAGCAACTTCGGATTATCTGGCCGACGAAGACACTCTAGGCCGGTGGTTGGAGGAACGTTGCAATCTAGGCAAGCAGAATTCGGCCACGATTGCCGAGCTATTTGGAGACTGGTCGAAGTGGTGTGGGGATAACGGAGAGCACAGAGGCTCACAGAAAAGTTTCTCGCAAAACTTGGAGGCGAGAGGATTCACTCGCGTCCGGTCCGCTGGTGCTCGGGGGTTCCGCGGCCTTGACCTAAACTACTCCGATTGGGTCGATCCTTCGGACTCGAAGGCCTGCGCCCAACGGAAGGTTGTCGGTATTCCCGTGACACTTGTGACAGATTCCAAGGTTTGACACGTACGCGCGCGTAACGTCGATAAGGGGTGGATCTGTCACATCTGTCACCGGCGCCCACTGTCTCTGACTGCACAATTCTTGGCGGACAGAAAAGTCGCGTAAATCCGAGACAGGTTCACTCGCGAGACGGTCAGTGGCGGTTCCATTTCGCTGATCCGATTCGTGCAGCACCTCTTGGTCCGGTTTGGCCGTGCCATCCGCCGAATCCGCGAGGAACAAGGGATCACCCAAGAAGAAGCGGCGAAGCGATGTGCACTTCATCGGACCTAGTACTCCTGCGCTGGCGCATCTAACCGAGAAACCGCACGACGCCGCCGCCTTTGCGACAAGACCTTCAACGCAGATCCTCAACCCTCCTCGGTTCCCCATCACCGAAGATCCGTCAGGTAGGGCTGTCTTGCGGCGTGCTCACAACCGCTTGCCCTTTCCGCATCCGTCTTACAGTCTGCGCCAGCGCACCGATGCCAAGAACGGCTCGCCTGCTTCGCTCCGGATTGCTTGGAATCCCGGTTTTTTGGTCCGGTCGGACAATAGTAGGTGGAATATGCCCTCCAACGGAGTAGTTTGGCGAATTCTTGTCCGCCTGGGTAAGGCAAAATCACCTCTCCCTGGTCGGTTCTGACGCGAATTCACGCGCAATGCTGAGGAGTCCTGCCTCTGCAAGTGGCTGGTCTTGATCCTACAGATCTTTGAACTGCAGGGGTTCGTTGGTTTCCGAACGCGAACGAAGCCTCTTTTTCGACGCGATATTACAGGCGGTCGGAAAGCGGGGGAGGGGGATAGCTGGGATAGTGTGTGGTGCATGCATGAATGTACACACCCCCATTTTCCTCATTGCAAAATCATCAATATTTATGCGGCGTCGAGCGCTATGGCATGCGTGAAAGCCGCGTCATTGCTGGGGATGCGCGATAAATTGGTGGGCAAGGTTACGAGCAAGGAAAGGTGCTCGCGCGCATCGTTACCTATACGGTACCAGGTACGGTATAGTACCCTCTCTTGGAGGTTTTTCAGTGAGCCACACCACGGAACATAAGAAAGAACTGCTCTTGCGCGCCAAGCGTATCCAGGGGCAAGTGGAAGCTCTCGTACGAGCGCTCAGCGAAGAGCGTGATTGTTCCAAAGTCTTGCAGGTGATGAGCGCCGCAAGAGGGGCAATGAATAGCCTAATGGCTGAACTTCTGGAAGGCCATATCCGAAGCCACGTACTCAACGGAAAACAGAAGCCCACTTCAAAGCAGGTGGCTGCTGCCGATGAAGTCATCGACATGGTGAAGTCGTACCTGAAGTGAACTGTTTGAGGTTACAAAGAGGCATCGAAATGAGCGCTTTCCCATTAACCGAGAAAAGGCATACAAATGGCTCGCCGCTTCGCAAAGACGACTTGAGACCTAACAACTCTGATCCCTCAGTCGAGCAGGACGAACATGAGCACGGGCTGGAATGGGTGGAGTTGGCACGTATTGCTTTCGTGGCGGTGGCTGCAGCGGCTGTCTGGTTTCGGATTTGGGAACCGTTTCCAAAGATCAGCGTCATTGGCATCGCCGCCACCATCATCGGGGGCTACCCGATTTTCAAGGAGGCCTTCGAGAACATTGTCGAGCGAAAGATGACGATGGAACTCTCGATGACGATTGCTTTGCTCGCAGCTCTCGCCATTGGAGAGTTTTTCACTGCCTTGGTAATTACGGGCTTCGTGCTGGCTGCGGAAGTCCTGGAGGGACTCACCGTAGGACGAGGTCGGCGGGCGATTCACGATCTGCTTGATTTTCTGCCTCGAACAATCACTGTCCGGCGGGAAGGGCAAGTCACCGAGATTACTGCCGACCAGGCAAAAGTCGGGGATTCTGTCATCGTCAAGCCCGGTGGCCATATCCCAGTTGACGGAACCGTGGTAGATGGACGTTCCTTCGTTGATCAGGCCGCCATCACGGGAGAGGCCATGCCGGTCGAGAAGTTTCCCGGTGATGTGGTCTACGCGGGAACCATCAATCAGTCGGGAGCACTGGAGATCGGCGCGCAGAAATTGGGCCGCGATACTAGCTTCGGAAGGATCGTCGAGGCAGTGGAGAGAGCCGAGAAATCACGAGCGCCGATTCAGAAGACTGCGGATCGCTTGGCGGGCTACCTCGTGTATTTCGCGTTAGGCGCCGCCGTTCTGATCTTTGTCATTACCCGCAACATGAGATCCACAATTTCCGTGGTAATCGTGGCTGGGGCGTGCGGCATCGCAGCTGGTACCCCTCTGGCGATATTAGGCGCGATCGGTCGTGCAGCGCGTCAGGGCACAATTATTAAGGGTGGCCTCTACCTGGAGGCACTGGCCGCGATTGACACGGTAGTGTTAGACAAGACTGGCACGCTAACCTTCGGTACACCTCAGATTCAAGAGATCGTTTCCAGCGACGGTTTCGCGGTGCACGAAATCATAGCGGCTGCGAGCATCGCAGAGCACAGGTCTGAGCATCCTCTGGCGAAAGCGATCGTGGCACGAGCAGCAGAACTCAAGGTTCCGGTCGCCGAGCCGGACACGTTCTCCTATACGCCGGGTAGGGGAATCCGAGTGAGTTACCGAGAGGAGGAGATTCTGGTCGGCAGTCGCGCTTTTATTATGGATCACGGCGTCAAAAGAGTCTTACCGGCGGATGGTTATGGTTCTGAGAGTTCCACAGAAGTGTACGTCGCGCGCGGTGGGCAAGTGCTGGGAAGCATCCGAATTGCAGACGTTTTACGTCCGGAAGCGAAGAATGCGGTCGCAGCCATGCGACAGATGGGCCTGAAAACGGTTCTGTTGAGTGGAGACATACAAGCCGTAACCACTTCTGTGGGACGGGAGCTCGGTGTGGACGAAGCAATCGGGGAACTGCTTCCGGAGCAGAAAGCCAAGTGGGTAAGCGAACTGCGGGAAAAAGGCCGAAAGGTGGCAATGGTCGGGGATGGCATCAACGACGCTCCGGCTTTGGTTGAAGCAAACGTCGGAATCGCCATGGGTTCCGGAACTGATGTGGCGCGCGAGAGTGCAGACGTGATCTTAATCGGAAGCGACCTCTCCAAGTTCGTTGAAACCTTGCGAGTTGCCCGGCGCTGTCGGGGCATTATCGTGCAGAACTTCGTCGGCACGCTGGTAGTGGACAGCATAGGAGTCGGCATGGCAGCTTTCGGTTTCCTCAATCCACTGCTGGCCGCCTTCATTCACGTGGCCTCGGAGCTTACGTTCATTCTGAATTCCACGAGATTGCTGCCGGGCAGGGCGATCTCGAGCGGCCACTCATAGCAGAGGGTGCTTGGCGGATTATTCCAATAGCGTCGGCGCGCACAGCGATTGTCCACTCAAAACCAAACGCTTGGTTGTTGGACAGGTTACGATCTGCCGTGGTTGCTGTTGCGGTAACACGGAGCGTGGGTTGCCGGAAGTGCCTGTTGAGTGGCTCAAGAGTGAGTGGCGGAAGCGGGGCCTACTGAAGCGCGTCCAGCTAACAATCAGCGGTTGTGTGGGACCGTGCGATTTACCGAATGTGGTGGTGGTCACGAGTTCTTCCGGCACGGAATGGCTGGGAAACATCGACCGGTTTGAGCAATATCGCAGTCTGCTCGAATGGGCGGTTCGGTGTAGAGATGCGGGCGAGATGCTAGCTCTGCCACGCGAATTTCACACGTGCAGAACGAGCCCTTTTGTCAGGTGACTCTTCAGGTGGGAAGCAGCATGCCATCTGACAGATTCGTAGGAGGGGGTTTCGTATGACATGTCGCGTTCGTCGTCCGACATCCTCAATCGCGCTGCTCACGGCTGTTCCCATTCTTTCAGTGATGCTCGCTTCTCAGGAGACGAAGCTGGTCCGGTACGTTGTAGGGCCCAAGCCACTCATCTCGATCACGAACGACTACGGTGCCATTACGGTGAGCCCATCGGGAAACAACCAGGTTGTGGTCTCGACAGTGTCGCATTCTGATGCGATCAGGTTTGTGAACGAGCGGCATGGAGATCGCGTAGAGCTTCGCGCCGAGTCCGATCGGCGTGGAACCAGCCTCGCGGAATATACCGTGCTGGTGCCGAACGATTCAATCGTCACCTTGCGATCGCTCGACGGGAGTTTACGCGCTGAAGGATTGCGAGGGGATGTGATCTTGGAGGCTGCAACAGCGCACGTAGAAGTGACAGCGATCACTGGTGCGCATGTCCACATCAAGACGCTCAGCGGACCGGTCACGCTCACCGACATTCGCGATAGCCATTTGGATATCCATTCCGTGAGCGGCAATATCGACATCCACAATGTTACCGGGGCATTCGTCGAAGTGAGTTCGGGCAGTGGTCGAATCACCTATGACGGAGATCCGGGCTTCGCGGGGTATTACAGGCTGACGAGTCACACAGGGGACCTGGATGTTTCGATTCCTGCCAACGCTTCGGTTGACATCAAGGCGCGCTCACTAAAGGGGAAGTCCGAGCAGGCGGCTTCAAACGTCGATGGTGTAGTGCCGACGGATCAGAAGAGCTTGTTCCTAAAACCTGGAGTGGCTGGTGCGTCCCGGGTTGTTTTACGCTCATTCAAGGGCAGGATTCGTCTCAAGCGGCCGTAACCCTGCGCTTCTTCACGGCCTTCCGCTTAACTGTTGAGATATCTGGGCATCTATAGTCGCAATTCTTGCTTCTAACCATGGCCCCCCGAGGTAAATGTCGCTTAACTATCACAATACAAAACGGACTTGCCACTCAAACAAGACACCGGTCGCTTGTGAAGCGGAAACAACCTGTGGGTATGGATGGTCAGGTGAGGTCTGGGGAGTTCGTGGTTACTAGTGGACTCGAACCTTCGTCAGGTTCCAGCGTTACGGGGCAATGTACTCTCATTGCTTTGGTTTCCCGTTTTGGTATAGATTCAAACAACGCAGAAATGGGGTAGTCGTTATGCGGTCAATCTCGAAAGGGATAGCGTTTGTATGCATGTTGCTGACATTCTGGTCAGCGATAGCGTTCATTACGCATCAACATTCGAGTACGACCGAGGCGGCAAAGTGTACGGTCTGCGTTGCTGCCCATTCAGCTTCCCCCAAAGCCACCTCTAATCTACTAAAGGCGACGTTTGTTGCTGTATCTATTTTTCAGGCACAACCCGTCTCGGCCAAACAGCGCCTCATTGTATTTGCCCTCAGCGTTCGCCCGCCTCCTGAAGTCTAGGTTCCAGAAGAATCGGCAGTTCATTACTAGATTCGTTCTGTATTCCTAATTGTCTTCGGAGGACCTCATGTTGGTTTCTCATAAGAATTTGTTGTCGGCAACTTTTCTGATCATTCTTTCTATCGTGTTAGGACCGATTGCTCACGCGCAGTCAGGGAATTCGACGTCGATCACAGGCACGGTCCTCGATCCCTCGGGGGCTGTTGTCGTGGGTGCCGGCGTCCAAGTGCGCAACCCGGTCAGCGGCTATTCCCGAAGCGCAGTGACCGACGCTGCCGGAAAGTTCACGATCCCAAACGTCCCCTTCAATCCCTACCACGTCACGGTTACAGGGGAGGGTTTCGGGCCTTATGCGCAGGACGTTGATGTCAAGTCATCTGTTCCCATAAACCTGAGCATCAACCTCAAGGTCACGGGCTCGTCTGAAGTGGTGACCGTTGAATCGACAGCCGAAGACCTCCTTGAAAACACGTCAACATTTCACACCGACGTGGACCGCGGCCTGTTTGACAAGCTTCCACTCGAAAGCCAGTCGTCCTCCCTGAGTTCCCTCGTAACTTTGTCTTCACCGGGAATCGCCGCAGATTCAAACGGTCTCTTCCATGGCATGGGTGACCATGCGGAGAACTCGTTCTCTGTCGATGGGCAGCCGATTACCGACCAGCAAAGCAAAGTTTTCTCCAACCAGATTCCTTTAGATTCGGTGGCGTCGCTAGAGGTCATCTCCGGCGCACCTCCGGCTGAATTTGGCGATAAGACCAGCGTGGTCATCAACGTTACGACGCGTTCGGGGCAAGGGGTCACCACGCCCCACGGTGCGGTCACCGCGTCCTATGGGAGTTTTGGGACCGTAAATGCTGGGTTCAATCTTGCTTACGGAGGGCAGAATTGGGGAAACTTCATTTCGGTAAATGGCTTGAACAGTGGCCGGTTTCTTGATCCGCCCGAATTCACCATCATCCATGACAAGGGCAATGAAGAGAACGTATTCGACCGCGTCGACTATCAAGTCTCGAAAGCGGACTCGATCCATGTAAATCTGGGCTTCACTCGTTCATGGTTCCAGAATCCGAACAGCTTCGACAACGTCCTCCATACTGGCCAGACGGATCCGTCGGGAAATCCCCTGGGTCCTACCGACCAGCGCTCCCAGATCAAGACTTTCAATATCGCGCCGTCCTGGACTCGATTGCTCAACAACAATGCGGTCTTCACTCTGGGTGCGTTCATACGGCGAGATCAGTATAACTACTATCCAAGTCCTAATCTCTTCGACGATCTTTCTCCGATTCAACAAGAAACGGTGACCCAAGATCGAACGCTCACGAATGCGGGGATGCGTTCGGATCTTTCTTACGTGAAGGGGATTCACAACGTGAAGATCGGAGCCACGTATCAGCAGACGTTTCTTAACGAAAATGATCATCTCGGGATCGTCGACAACGGGTTCCTTCCATCCCAAACGGACGCCAACGGCAACCCGTGCTTTGTGAATAATGTCGCTTTGGACTCCCCGTGCACCGATCTGCTCCCAGTCGACCTAACCCGTGGAGGAACTCAGTTCCTCTTCAAGGGTCACACCGACGTAAAGGAACTGGCGTTGTACGCCCAGGACCAGATCACGAAAGGAAACTGGTCATTCAATCTTGGTCTGCGTGGAGACTTCTACAACGGCCTCACCACCCATAAGGAAGCCGAGCCTCGCCTCGGGATCGCCTACAACATCAAGCCGAGCAGCACGATCCTCCGCGTTTCCTATGCGCGACTGCTCGAAACACCTTTCAACGAAAATCTGATCGTCTCCAGCACCGGATGCAGTGATACCGTCCTGAATCCGCTCCTTGGTTGCTCTGCATCGGGCGCGACTCCTGTGAGTCCTGGCTGGCGAAATGAGTTTCACGCTGGAATCCAGCAAGCCTTCGGAAAATATTTGGTTTTCTCCGGCGAGTACATCTGGAAGTACACGCACAATGGTTACGACTTCAGCATTCTCGGCAACACGCCGATCTTCTTCCCGGTCGCCTGGCATAACTCCAAGATTCCCGGGTTTGCTGGTCGCGTCAGCGTACCGAATTTCCATGGGTTCTCCGCGCTTATGGTGTTCTCAAGTGTGGCTGCGCGTTTCTTCCTCCCGCAGATCAGTGGAGCGGGAGCCACTCCGTCGGCCCCAGGCGGAGTTTTCCGCATCGATCACGACGAAAAGTTCAACCAGACGACCCATCTGCAATACCAGCCCTGGGAGCGGGGGCCATGGTTCGGTTTCAACTGGCGCTACGACAGCGGCCTTGTGGCAGGTGCAGTTCCCTTTGCCACGGACACGACAACGCCTGTGGATTTGACGGGATTGACGGCAGACCAGCAGATGCAGGCTGGACTGTTCTGTGGGAATCAGTTTCCAACACTTAACGCACCACTGACAAGCTGTGCTCCGTCACAATACGGTTCGACCCGCGTGAAAATACCGGCGCCGGGAACTGAGAACGACGATCACAATCCGCCTCGCATTGCTCCTCGCCACCTCTTCGATATTGCGGTCGGAGACGACAATCTTCTTCGTACCGACAAATATAAGTGGAGTCTTCGGTTCACCGCGATCAACATCACAAACAGAGTTGCTCTCTATAATTTTTTGTCCACGTTTAGTGGCACGCACTTCGTGACTCCACGAAGTTACACAGCCGAGCTCGGTTTTCACTTCTAATCCAGCGCTGGGGGAGCGATCCGTCGCCCTCCCCCGCCGCAAATGACCACGAACGAAGGATGAGTCGAGCCGATAGCCGCCTCCGTTTCGTCTTCCGTAGCATCGGAGCTGGGCGATGACGACCCATTCGCCTGGAAAAGGTAGGAAAAAGGCTGTCCAGAGATTCACCACAGGTAAAGGACTCTGGATGGTTGTCATCATCGCGGCAGCAATGATCGCCATCGTCGTTCTTTGGCTGCTTGGAATTCTGAATTTCGAAATGGACTGATGCCCACCGTCTCAGCTGCGTAACATTGCCATAAAACCAGCTACCAAACTGCACACAAGCATGCTCAGGTCATCGATCTGATTTTCACTCTGTATTCGTGAATTTTTTGATCGTACTCGCGCAGTGTCTCCGCGTTAACAAGCTCTCGTCGGCAAATTTTCTCCAAAATGCGGCGTCCAAAGCCGGAGCGTACCAACTCTCGAATTCCAATTTCCCTGATTCTCCTGATTAGACCTTCGCTTGCGCGTACCAGTTCGTTTGCATTGTGCTCGCTTCCGGGTGGTTTGAACTCCATAGGAATGTAGGACAATGACTCCAATTCGGCACCCTCCTCCCATCGTCGATCGCTCTCTTTCCCAATTCGGCGATGTCTCCCTGCGATGATGTGAGCCCGTTGCAGAAGCCCGCGAGTATTGCTGCCACAGGGCATTCCATCAGAACCGAGGCTTTTCGCTTCTGGATGTCGGGGATAACGATAAAGCAGATCTTCCAAGACCCCTAAAACAGCGCTCTTACCGTACTCGGGAGAGGTGAACGAAGTACTGAGCTTGTATACCGTGCGATCGTTGGGTGCTGCGATGTTGATGCAAGGCAGACGCAGCCACCTCTTTTGATCGGACTCGAATGGTGCAACCAGAGTGAAATGCTTTGGGTCAACTCCAGCGGGCCAGCCGCCCGCCGCCACGATTGGCAGCAGAAAGAAGTTATACGGGCGAAATCCCTTCCACTCGTGCAGCCTCTTTAGGACGTTGAAAGTGGTAACAGTCATTCGCATCATCTGGGGTCTTTTGATCCAGCTGGGATTATCTCGCTCCAGTTCTAGGGCGATCCTCAGCAGACAGTCCCAAAATTGGTAAATCCATTTGGGAGCATCGTGGTCGTGTTCCCAGCCTCTGGGTGAATCCGCTGGAGGGTAGAGGTAGCCAAGTCCGTGTGCTTTAGGGTCCACGATGTTTATCTTGTTTCCGCTCCGCTCATAGAGCGCATAGCGTTTCGCAGCAATCGAATACCCCAAGAGCTGACGCCTGGGATGTGCTGAATCTGAGTCCTGATAGTTTGCGTCTACGAAATTCAGGATTGATCCCGGAACGGCGCTGCGGTCGTACGGGTTCAGGGACTCGAAATCATCCACAATTCGCTCAACCTCTTTCCACGATAGTGCTCTGATGTGCTCAGACCCCTGGAATCGGCGAAGTGGGCCGCCGTTTTTAGAACTCACAATGGCGAGTGCGTCTGTATCTGCCCAGGCGTGCGTACCACCAGCATTGTTTACGGATTTTTCGAGCAACGCGAGCAGGAGGCGACCACCTGAAGTAATCAGAGATGCAAGATAGGGTGCATACCAGTAGCCTTGATTTTCCTTAAGTTGAAAGCGTCTGTCGGGGGTGAACGAGTCCTCGCCCGAGTGCACTTCGATTCTGACGGCTCGTCGCAGAGGGATGGCTTCAGGGTTGATTTCGACGAAGAACCCATAAATCGAATTCGCGAAGATCTTGAGCCAGTAATACAGCTCAGGGCTGGACTTGTGAAGTTTTCGTTGCTCGATCACACACTTAAACAAGTCGTCTTTATAGGGGTCGATCTTGACCATTCCACGCAAACCCACAGACTTCATTCCTGTTTGCTGGCGATGGGGAACTAAGCGCATTGCCTTAAGAATCTGAGGATCTTTTCCCGTTTGAATTTTGCTGGCGATCACGTCCGGCCCTGCAATCCAGATTGGCTTTGAGGAAGTCAGATAATTGTTGCCGATGTTGACAGTTTTCCCGTTGTACATCGTGCGTACAGGCAGGATGTCATCCTCAGGTTTGTAAGGGCGAAGAAACGAAAATCTGGCCAACGCTTGAGATCGAAGCATTTTTCGTGAGTGATTCGCTTTAACTGTTTTTGTACACTCTCGGTTGCATCAACGAACGAACTGCTTTTGGCAGTGACTATTTCCCAAAGTTTCAGTAATGCACACGTGCTTGGATATTCCGAAGTGAAGTCGACGGGCACCACTGGCACTTCCTGCGCGCGAACTCGGGTCTCCGCTCTCCCTCCAAAATAGCTTTCCATCGCGATCCCCAAATTCCTGGGGGAGACGTCAAATTTCTGCTCGGGCGGGACGATGTTCATCGCTTCGAGGTAACCCTTGGCTATGCTTGCGGGAGAATAAGCCCTGTCCGGGGTGAGCGGGATCGGGTGCAGATCGAATTCTTTTTTAGCAGCATTTAGCAGGGCGGCTGTACATTTCACATCCTGGCGCGCGTATTCAATTTCTTTGCGAGTGACTCTGCCTGTGGGCTTGTGGTCGATTTTTTGCGGAAGATCGTATTTCTCAAAT
>Ga0210399_10001687_pt1 | contig 17310 bp, 13 predicted proteins | sample IncBWC14MmetaG_FD_150865 | JGI IMG/M metagenome (GOLD analysis project Ga0210399, IMG submission 150865) | Forest soil microbial communities from Barre Woods Harvard Forest LTER site, Petersham, Massachusetts, United States - Inc-BW-C-14-M | ecosystem: Environmental > Terrestrial > Soil >...
CCGAAGAGGAAGAGTAGACGTTGTGGGCCACGTCGTCCTCGTTGGGCATGTCCACCGTCTGGCCGACCACGACGACGATCAGGGGCGAGGAAAACTGGACGTTGCTTTGCGAGAGTACCGGTCTCTCCGGGGGGAGGGCGGAGGCCCTGGGCCCGTCAATCCACACGGCCGCGGGGAGGGGGGGGTGGAGCTCGGACGAGCCTTGCTTGGCCGACGGCGCCTCCACCGTGACGAGCCCTTTGATGGTTCCGGCCCCCGCGGGGCCGGCCATACCCACGAGAATCGCCGCTGAAATGGAGCGCAAAGTCCGCCGGCGCCTGCCCGGCCGGTGACCCTCAGATCGAAAGTGCATCGCCTACTCCCCGTGGCTGGGTGCCTCACGGAGCGCCCCCGCTCTCGCGCCCCAAGGAGCAAGCGATATGCCAACCAGGAAGCCTCTTTCTAAAGGCTTTAGCTCAGCGCTTGAGCGCGGGGACGGGCGGAATTCCTGCCCCTGGACCGGCGTTTTGCCCTGCCCGGAGCGACGGTGGGGGGGCCAGGGCCGAAGGGGTGGGCGTGCCACCCTCGGGGAGGACCGTCGGCTCCGACCACACCTGATTTACTGGCGCCGCGGGCTAGCGGGCGGGATCCCACCGACGCGAGGGGGCAGGGGTGGACGAATGCTCCGGGCGGTGGGAGCACCGATGGGTAGGTTTGATATCATCGAAACTAGGAGGTCTCTCGCCACGATGGTGGAAACGCGCGAACCCCTGGACCAGTTGATCACGTCTCCCCGGCGCTTCACCGCCGAGACCACGTTCCCGCGGGCGGGGGAGATCCGGCTCTACGACACGACCCTCCGGGACGGGGAGCAGACCCCGGGGGTTGCCTTCACTCCCGAGCAGAAGTACGAGCTGGCGGGCATGCTCTCCGACGCGGGCATCCACATCATCGACATGGGCTTCCCCTCCGCCGCTCCCTCCGAGCGGCGGGCGCTGGAGCTGATCCTGGAGGGGAAGAAGAGGGGGCGGATCCGGCCCGACCTCGAGATCATCGTGATGTGCCGGTCCAACGCCCGCGACATCGACGTCACCCTCGACACTCTCAAGAGGATGGGGGCCCGGCCCTCCGACTGCACGTTTTTCATCTTCACCTCCGGCTCCGACCTGCACCTGAAGTACAAGATCGGCAAGACCCTGCTCCAGCTCGAGGGCCGGCGGCCGGAGGAGTGGCTGGACCTCCCCGTCTCCTTCTACCGCGAGGCCAACATCAAGATGGCCTGCGCGGCCATCGCCCACGCTCGGGACCGAGGGGTAACGGAGATCGAATTCGGGGGCGAAGACGGGTCGCGCGCCGACGTCAACTACTTGATCGAGCTGGCCCGGACCTGCTACCGGGCGGGGGGCACGCGCTACTCATTCCCGGACACGGTGGGATTCTTCGCTCCTGAGGGTGTGGACTACTACATTCCGAGGCTGGTGGCCGCCTTCCCCGACAAGCCCCTGGTCGTCCACTTCCACAACGACTTCGGGCTGGGGGCCTACAACACCGTGCGCGCCCTCCACCATGGGGCCACCGTACCCACCTGCACCGTGAACGGCCTCGGGGAGCGGGCGGGAAACGCCCCCCTCCACACCACGGTGATGATCCTGAAGGAACTGTACGGCATCACCATTCCCGGGTTTCACTACGACATGCTCTGGGCCCTCCGGCGGAAGGTGGAGGAGTTCAGCGGCCTGCCCGTGGCCGCGGGCGAGCCCATCATCGGCCACAACGTGTTCAGCCACGAGACCGGCATCCACACGGCGGGGATCACCATCCACCCCGCCATCTACCAGGTGATCGAGCCGGAGTCCGTGGGGGGGCACCTCCGATTCCTCTTCGGGAAGCACTCGGGGGCCCTGGCCATCGAGGCGATCCTGGAACGGCACAAGGATGAGCTGCAGGCGGGGGGGGTGCAGATAACTCCCCGCCTGGTGCAGGTGCTGCTGCGACTGGTCAAGGGGGTCCGGGAGAAGAAGGCCCTGGTCTCTCAGCACCTGGACGGTGTCCGCAACTATTACTCTCACCTCGAGCGTCTGGGCCTGACCGAGCAGGACCTGCTGGCCTACGCCCTCGTGCTCGGTCGGGAGTCGGAGCCGGGCGCCTGACTTCCGGGAAAGCGAAGCAGGACGCGTCCCCAGACACGCCGAGCGGAGGTCCGATCGTGGACATCCGCGTGCGCTGGAGGGCGGGCCAAGTGGCCTTGGCCCTGGCCGGGATCATGACGGCGGCGGCCCTCCTGCGCCCCCTGGGGCCCCACGCCTCCCCAAGGCTCCGGCTGGCCGTCAGCCTGGGTCTCGGGCTGGGGGTCGCGGGCACCGCGCTCCTGGCCAGCCTGCGCGGCCACGGCAAGTCGGAACCGCTCGCCTTCTACGCCTTCCTCACCCTCTGCACGGACGCCCTCGGCCAGCTGTTGGCTCCGCTCGGCTGGCCGGTGTGGCCCCTGCTGGTCCTGCTCGTGGGCGCGGTGGCGGTCGCGGAAACCCTGCCGGTGGCCCTGGGCGTGGCCGCTCTCGCTACGCTCCTGACCGCGGCCGACGCGGCCACCACGCACTTCGCGGTCTGGCGACCCGCGGCCGCCGCCGGCCTTGGCTACGCCGCGTTGGTGCTGGCCCTGAACCGGGCCCTCCTCGGGGAGAAGCGGCGGCTCTCCGCCACCCAGGCCGAGCTGGCCCGGCTCAAGCACGGCATCGACCAGCTGGACGACCTCGAGCCGGGGGCGGCCGCGGTGCGCCCCCACACCGCCGCCCACGCCCTCCGCCAGGTGTCGGAGGAGGGGCGGCGGGCCCGTCAGATGGACCGGGCCGTGGAGCTCGACGAGGCCCTGGCCCGAGTGGTGCGGGTAGCCCACGAGGCCTTGGGCGCCCACGCCGTTCTCTACTTCGACGTGGACCGGGAGCGCGAGGTGGCCTACCTGCGGGCCGCGCAGGGGCCGCCCTCTTTGGTGACGGACAGCGCCCTCCCCCTTTCCACCGACCCCTTCTCCTTCATCTTGGAGCGTGGTCAGGCTTTCTACGCCACCGACTTCAAGCGGCTGCTCTGGGCTCTCCCCTACTATCGGGGCGAGGTGAGAATCGGCTCCCTCTTGGCGGTGCCGGTGCGGATGGCGGAGGTGGTGGCGGGGGTGCTCATCGCGGATCGGCTGGAGGTCCAGTGCTTCACGGGAGGGGAGCCCGGGCTGCTGGAGTCGTTCGCGGGGATGGCCGCGGAGGCCATCGTTCGCACCCGGGCCTCGCTCCGCCGCGAGGAGCTGGACGCGGAGTTCAAAGCCGTGTACCCAATCTCGCAGAAGCTGGCCACCATCAGCAACGAGTCCGAGGTCCGCGAGCTGCTCCTGCGCTCGGCGCGGCACCTGGTCGCCCTGGAGGGAGCGGCGGTGGTGATGTCCGACGAGCTGCAGACCCGGTACGTCGTGGAGGAGTGCTTCGGCTGGGCCACCGAGTTTGCCCAGCGGGAGGTGGGGCTCTCCGAGCGCACGTGGGCGGCCTGGGTCCTGCGCAGCGCGGAGGATCCCTACCTCCTCGACGACCTGGCGGACCATGGGGAGCGCATGCCGATATTGGTCCTGGACGAGGGAGCGGTCCGGGCGGCCTCCCTCCTGGCTGTCCCCCTCAAGGCCCGCAACCGCACCCTGGGCGCCCTCATCCTGACCGGGGCCCGCGGCTCCTTCGACGCCACCTCCCACCGCGTGCTCGGGATCCTGGCCAACCAAGCTGCGGCCACCCTCTCCCTCATCCGAGACCGCGAGCAACAGAAGGAGCTCGCGGTCCGGGACGGGCTCACCAACCTCTACAACCGGAGGGCCTTCAACGAGTTGCTCGTCCAGGCCCTGGCCCGGGAAGAGCGGCAGGGGGGCCGCCTCGCCCTCATCCTGCTCGACCTCGACCACTTCAAGAAGCTCAACGACACCTATGGCCATCCCGCCGGGGACGCGGCTCTCCGGGGCACCGCCCGGGTCCTCGTGCAGCACCTGCGGAAAGGCGACCAGGCGGCGCGCTACGGCGGCGAGGAGTTCGTGGTCATCCTCCCCGGCACCGACGAGGCGGGTGCCCTTCATCTGGCGGAGCGGGCCCGGGACGCGATCCAGCAGCACCGCCTGGTGTTCGAGGGGGCGAGGATCTCCTTGACCGCGAGCTTCGGGGCCGCGGTCTGGCCCACGGATGGGCAGAATGCGGAGGCCCTCATCTCCGCCGCGGATCGCGCGCTCTACGCCGCCAAGCAAGCGGGCCGGAACCGGGTGATCGCGGCCAGCTCGATCACGCCCGCGGCGCCGGCGATCTAGGGGGAGCGCCGACTCTTCCCAGGCCCCCCAGCAGACCCAAGGCGAGGGCCGCGAACAGCGCGCTGTCAATCCAATAGATCCCGAGGAGATTCCAGTGGGCCAGGAGCCCCGCCACGGAGGGGGAGACCGCGCCTCCGAAGAGGGCGGCGCCGGAGAAAAAGCCGAAGGCGGTGGCTTTGGCTTCCCCCGGCACCATGAGGCCGCCCATCGTGTAGCAGAGGGTGAGGGCCCCCCCCGAGGCGAGACCTAGCAGGACGGCTAGGACCAGGAACCCGCGGAAAGAAGGCACCATAACCATGGGCGCCACGGCCAGGGCGCCGCCGGCGAGGCTGGCCAGGAGCAACTGGCGGGGAGAGAGCCGGCGCGTGGCCCGGCCGAGGAGGGTCGCGGAGAGCGCGGCCGCCAGGGAATAGACCGCGATCAAGGCTCCGGTAGAGGACGCGAGCCGGGCTGCGGGCACCCCCAGCCGCTCCAGATGCAACGGCAGGATGGGGGTGAACGAGCGGCCCACAAAGCTGACGAGAAACAGCACGAAGATGAGGGCGGGCACGCCCGGCAGCTTGAGGAGGCTGAAGAACGCGGGGCCGGCCACGGGATCGACCCCGGAGGGCGCGGGCAGGGGGGGATTCCGGTAGTAGAGAGCGACGAGGCCGACCGCGACGGCGCAGAGCATCGCCGTGACCAGGAAGGTGCGGCGCACGCCGATGGTGTCGGCCAGGAAGCCGCCGGCAAAGGGTCCGAAGGCGGCGGAGAGGATCTGGGCCGCCTGGACCAGACCCACCGCCCGGCCCGTCTGCTCGCGGGGCGCGAGAGCGGTGGCCATGGCCAACCCCAAGGGGCCGATGCCCCCAAAGAGGCCGATCCCGACGCGACAGAGGAACAGCTCCCAGACGTTGCCGACCGCGGCCGACAAGGCAAGAAGGACGACGTAGGAAAGCAGGGCCCGCAGCGCCATCTGCTTCTGGCCGTAGCGGTCAGCCAGCCGGCCCCAGAGGGGGGCGAGGAGGCCGGCGAGAAGCGGTGCAATTCCGATCAGAACTCCGGCCCAGAGAGCCGCCCGCTCCCGGTCGGGGACCCCGAGCTCCCGCACAAAAAGGGGAAGAAAGGGGAGAACGAAGGCGAAGGCGGTGTAGACCACGAAGACCGTGGCGGTCATCACGTACAGATTGCGCCGCCAGGCGGGGTTCGGCGGGGGGCCGGTCACGAGAGCAGCTGGACCTGACCGACGGCGAGGGGGCCGCGGACCTCCAGGCTGGTGCGGGTGCGACCGCTGCCGCCCAGGCTCCGGGCCACGTCTGCCGCTCGGCCCTGGAGGTCGACCGAAGGCGGGGGTCCGAGGTTCACCACCACGTCCCGCCACCGTACCCCCCGGCTCCAGCCTGTGCCGATCGCTTTGCTGGCTGCCTCCTTGCCGGCAATGGCAAGGGCCAACGCTCGCGCGCGGTCCGGACCCGCCGGGAGGCGCGCCGCTTCCTCGGGGGTCATGAGCTTACGGACCAGGCGGTCCCCCCAACGCTGGAGAGACCGCGCCACGCGGGCGGTCTCTACCAGGTCCACTCCGAGGCCGACGACCAGAGGCCCCCCTCCCCGTGAGGCGGTGGTAGCTCGCCTCCCCTCCCCCGACGAGGACGATAGCACACGGGCGTCCTCAGGCACCCCGCTTCGCCCGAACGACCACCGCCAGCCAAAGTGATCCCGGGCACTACACGCATCCCGCCCGGCTCTCCCCTGGGCTATAATCCGTAAGGTTTTCTGTAGGAGGTCGTCATGCGCGTCTTTTACGCTGTGGCCCTAGCGACGATCGCGCTTCTCCTTGTTCCCCCGCCGTCTCCCGGGCAGAGCCTGACCGAGGCCGCGGCCAAGGAAAAAGAGAGGCGGAAGGCCGCCCAGAAGGGCAAGAGCTTCTCGGACGACGACCTGCGTGGGGGCGGTGGAGGCTCGGTCAGTACGGAAACGGCGTCCGGCGGGAGCTCTACCGCAAAGCCGGGCGAGACCGGCAAGTCCACCGCGAAGCAAAAGACGGAGGACGAGGTCAAGGCGGAGCAGAGCGCGGCCTGGAGAAAGAGAGTGGAGGCCGCCAACAAGAAGGTGACTGTTCTCCAAGAGACGATCGACAAGATCCAGCTGGACCTCAACGACATGAGCGGCGGCGTCTACTCCAGCCGGCGCGCCACCCTGCTCAGTCTGCTCGACGACACCAAGAAGCAGCTGGCGGCGGCCCAGCAGTCGGTGGCCGATCTCGAGGACGAAGGCCGGAAGAATTTCTACCGGTAGGTTCCCGTCCGGCCCTCAGCCCCGCTCCAACTGCACGAGCAGGGTGAGGTCGCTGTTGACTTCCACCCTGCGCGGGGCGCTCGCCGATTCCACCGTCCAGCTTCCGCCCTCGGGAGACAAGGTGACCGTGAGCGACTCCCGGCCGCCCTCGTGGGTGACGCCGATCTGGAGGGGCACCGGCCCGGGAAGGTTGCGGGGGCGGACCTCAATGGTGGTGCGAAATCCCCGCGCCGTCTTCTCCGTTCGGTGGGACACCTGCAGCACCGGGAGCGCGGTGCCGTAAACCCACTCCCGGAAATAAGGCTCCAGGTTCTTCCCGCTGGCCGTCTCCAGCGCTTCCCGCAGGTCGTCGGTACCCGCCTTGGCGTAGCGGTGTTGGGCCTGGAACTGGCGCATGGCCCGCGAGAAGACTTCGTCCCCCACGATGGCGCGGAGCATGTGGAGCACGTAGGCCCCCTTGTCGTACACCACCGCTCGATAGATCTGCGGATCTCCTTGGAGGTGGCCCAATCGGTGGCCGAGGTTGATGGGGCCTTGAGCGCTGTGGTGCAGGGCCCAGCGGCCAATTCGCGCGAGCAGGGCGCGGAAGGCTTCCTCGCCCCGGCTCCGCCGCACCCACAGGGCGGCCGCGTACTGTGCCGCCCCCTCGGAGAGCCAGCGTTCGCGGTAGTTCTGACCAGCCACCCCCTGCCCCCACCACTGGTGGGCCAGCTCGTGGGCGAGGAAGAAGCCGGGCACGTCGCTGAAGTTCGCGGGGTCGTCCCGGAGCCCGTGCTTGAGTAAGAAGGAGGGCCGATCCTGCATGAGGACCATGCCTGGGGGGCTGTGGCCCCCCGGGGTCTGGCCCTCCAAGACGGCCAGGTTAAGAAACGAGTAGGGACAGGGCCCGAACTCCTCCGCGAAGAACCGAAGGATGTCCTGCGCCAGGGGGAGCAGCTCCCGCGCGATCCCGCGCGTGCGGGGGAGCCCGAACCCGCGGACGACCAGGTCTCCGTCCTGTCGCATGCCGACGTCGTCGAACCGCCCCACGGCGGCGGTGATGTACTTGCCCGGCTGCTCCTGGCGGTATTCCAGGCGGGTGCGGGCTCCCTCCACCCGCGCCGAGACCCTCTCTCCCCCCGTGACTACGGAGAAGCCGACGGGCACGTCGAATCGGAGCCGGGCCCGGGCGTAGTTGTCGTTGTTGTTTCGGGGGTACCAGGCGGTGCGGTTCGTGTAGACGACCGCGGTCTCAATCCGTACATTCTGCTCCTCGGTGTCGGCCGTGGGCTTCCCGGTCTGGAGCAGCTCCTGGTCGATGGGGGCGGGGTTGTGGATGCCCGCGTAGCGCACGGTGAGGGCGACCTCCCCCAGGACCCCGGACAACGGGCCCAGGGATACGACCAGGCTCCCTTGGTCACGCACGCGGAAGAACAGATGGTTGCCCCCCTCCCGCGAGGTGACGGAGGCCACCTGAAAAGCGTCGTCCAGCCGCAGACGGAGGTTGGAGGTGGGGACGAGCACGCGCAGGCGGACGGTGTCTTCCGCGGAGATTCCGTAGCGCTCGGGATCGAAGCGAACTCGCAGGTCGTGGTGAAGGATATCCACCGCCTGGTTGTCGTCCTCGCTGTAGCGGGTACTGCGGCCGCCCGAGGGGTACGTGCAGATCTGGAGGTGCCGCGCCCGGTCGAAAAGGCTGATGTCCTCGGGATCCCCGGAGCTGTTGGTCAGAGTGAGGGTGCCGTGCTTGCGGGTGGCGAAGGTCACGACCACGTCCCCCAGGGAGGGGAGGAGCCACCAGGGGGACCGGGGAAGGGTGGTATCGAGGACGAAGGCTCTCTGGACCTGATCGCGGTAGAAGCGCTGGGCTTCGTCCCAGCGCTCCTTCGCCCCCGGGTCAAGCTCGAGCTGGGGGGCGTCGAGGATGCGGTGCAGCCCGGCGGGATGGAGGCGCACGAAGGCCGCTCTCACCTTTTCCTTGAGCTCCCGCTGGCCGCAGAAATGCCGGAGCTGCTCCTGCTCCGCGGGCGGGCGGGGCGAGACGCGGACTTCTCCCTCCCCCACGAAAACGAGCACGGTGGGCCCGAGAAGGGGGGGCGACATGAAGAGGGTCCCCCGGATCATCTTGAGCTCGAAGTCCTCCAGGTGCAGGGTCAAGCCATCGGAACGGTATCCGGTAGGGTCGAGGGAGAGATGGACCAGGCCCTCGACCTGACCTTGATCTTCCCGGCCGGTGAAGACCCAGCCCGCCTCGCGCTTCTCCAGTTGCAGACGCCACTGCTCCACCCGCGCCCGCGGCTCGGTGACGGTGAAAACCTGGGCGTCGGCGTGCAGGCTCTCCGCCCCCTCCGTCACGGGGGGGCGCTGGAGCTGGAGCAGGCTCTGCTCGGCGTTGAAGTGGATGGTGGCCTGCTCCTTCTCCTGCGCCAGCTCTTCCCCGCGGGCGGGGTCCCAGAGCGAGAGGTACCCGGCCACATCCCTCGCGGCCCAGGCCGCCTCCAGACGGTCCAGGAGGGCCTTGGGGTCGGGGGGCGGTGGGGCGGGGGTGGAACGGCGGGGCACCAAGGCCAGGACGAGGAGGGCGGCCGTCCTGGGCCACCGGGCCCTCACGCGTGCACGGTCTGCGCCCGCGGCCCCGGGGGCCAGCGGGGCAGCCGCACCAAGAACACACTCCCTCGGCCGGGTCGGCTGTGGACGTCGATCCGGCCGCCGTGGAGGCGGACGATCTCGCGGGCCAGGTAGAGGCCTACCCCGGCTCCGCCCTGGCGGCGGGTGAGGCCGCCCTCGACGGTGTAGAACTTCTCGAAGATTCGGGGGAGGTGCTCGGCCGCGATTCCGGCCCCCGCGTCCTCCACTTCGAGCATGGCTTCCTCGGTCTCCGCCCGGCACCGCACCACCACCCGCGTCCCCGGGGAGCTGTACTTGAGGGCGTTCTCCACTAGGTTGCGTACGAGGTGACGGAGCATGGAGAGGTCCCCCTGGAGGGCCAGAGGCTCCCGGGGGAAGTCCAGGGCGAGCGTGATCCCCTTCTTCTCCGAGAGACCGCGGAGGGGCTCCACCGACAGCGCGGCCACCTCCCGCAAGTCCAGGCCTCTCAGCTCCAGGATCCGCGTTCCCCCGCCCTGCTCGATTCGGCTGACCTCGATGAGCGTGTCCACCATGGTAATGAGCTGGTCGCAGCTCTCGACGAGGATCCGCATCAGATCCGGCAGCGAGGCTTCCGCGGGAATGCCCTCGGTCATGAGGTGCTCCGCGTAGCCCCGGATCACGGTCAAGGGGGTGCGGAACTCATGGCTTACATTGCGCAAATACTGGATGCGCAGGCGGTCCAGCTCCTCCAGCCGGGCTTTGGCCTCGGTGACCCGGCCCAGGTGGGAGAGGGCGTCGTCTTGCATCCCGCGGGCCAGCGTCGCCGTGTCCGCCAGCTCACGGTTCTTCGCCTGGAGCTCCCGGTTGGCCTCGCTGAGCCGGCCCTGAATCCGGTGGAGGTACGAGCTCGTGGTCCCGCCCAGGAAGGCGCAAAAGAGCAGGGTCAGGGCATGCAGGTTGCCCAGAGGCTGGTGGGGGGTCATGAGGGTGAGGACGAAGACGATGAGGGTGTCCAGGAGGCCCATGGCCATGGCGTAGCCGAGGCCCCCCCGAACCGAGGCGCCGACCACGTGGGGGTAGAGGAAGAGCCAGAGGGGGCTCTCCAGCCCTCCGAGGAAGGCCGCTCCCGCGCCCACCGCGAGGGCGTCGAGCACGTCGTGGATGACCTTCAGCGATCGGCGTCCACTCGGATGGCGCTGTACCCACGCCCAACTGGCCCCCCAGAAAATGCAGTAGGCGAGCCCCACGGCGAGCGCGGGCAGGGGTCGGGTTTGGGGGCTGCTCCATAGGAAGAGCACGGCCGCCAGGGAAAGCGCCAAGCAAAGGCCGCGGGCCAAGGCGGCGATGAACGTCCCCCGGCGATACAAAGCGGCGTCCGTGATCCCGGCCTCGAGGGTCGTCATGGTGTCTGGCCTGAAGGGCCTAAGTAGACCACACGGCAGAGGCGGGGTCCACGCCGGGCTCCCGCCCGCCCCTCCCCTATAATGTCCTGGTGAGTGCTCGAGTTCCGCCGGGTCGGGCGACCGGCTCCATTTGAGGCGGGGCGCGGGAGCCTCGGCTTTTGAGCGCTCCGCGCTCGAGTGCTGCCCATGAGCGTGTTCGACCGTCGGCGCCTGCCCCCGTCCGTCTTCAAGCTGGACGTGGAGCGGATGCGGCAGGGTTGGTACTCGGACAAGTACTTCATCAACATCGCCAAGACCCTGGCCAAGTTGGCTGCCCAGGGCTATCGCTTCGGAGGTTCGGCCCCGACCTCTCGGACCTGGAGGGTGGACCTCCGCAACGTGGACGTGGGCTCGATCGAGGTGGAGATGCAGTGGTTCCCCCGCCGGGCACCTTCCTGCGTGGCGGTGGGCGTGGACAAGGCCCTGGCCATGCTCCAGGAGGGAACGGGGTACTTCGACGACCGCGGCCAGTTCGTGGGCACCTTTGACCAGATGGAGGTCTGGGCGGTGCAGGACGGCACCGAGGCCGCCTTCGACGGGGACATGCTGAACGTGAGCCCAGTGATGAGGGTGCGGGGGCGCTATCGCGACTTCGCCATCCTCGAGACCCCCACCCTGGGGGCCCTGACGCGGGGGAGCCGGGTGGCCACGAACGTCTATGAGGTGCTGCAGGCCGCGCGGGGGAAGCAGGTGCTGTTCTTCCCCGCCCGCTTCGACGCCCACGAGGTGCAGGCCGCGGATGGCTACGCGTACCAAATCGCGGTGCAGCTCTTCAACCAAAACTACGGCAAGAGCCTGTCTGCCTACGTCTCCACCGACGCCCAGGGGGACTGGTGGGGGGGAGCGGGCGGGGGGACGGTGGCCCACGCCGCCATCGCGTGCTTCCTGGGGGACACCGCGGAAGCCACCATGGCTTTCGCGGCCACCCGGCCCGCGGACATCCCGCGCATCGCCCTCGTGGACTTCCGCAATGATTGCGTGGGGACCTCGCTGCAGGTGATCCGGACGATGTTCCGCCGCTACTTGGAGCTGGTCAAGGGCGGCCGGGCGGAGGAAGCGCGAAAGTACAAGCTGTTCGGGGTCCGTCCCGACACCTCTTCCAACATGCGCGACATCTCCGTCCCCCCCCTGGGGGACCGACGGCTGGACTGCGGGGTGAACCCACGCCTGGTGTTCCTCATGCGGGAGGCCATCGACCACGAGTGGCAGAGCTGGAACCTCACGGGGGACGACCGCAAGCTCGCCGAACAGTACTGCCGTGAGGTCAAGATCGCAGTGACGGGGGGGTTCACCCCCGCCCGCATCCGGCAGTTCGAGGAGCTGCAGGTCCCGGCCGATATCTATGGGGTCGGGTCCTGGCTGCTCTCGTCCTGCGACGTGTGCGGCACCAACAACGATTTCACGGCGGACGTGGTGCGCGTGAAGATCGAGGGGAAGTGGTTTGACCTGGCCAAGGTCGGACGCAAGGCCTCGGACAATCTGATGCTGGAGCGGCTGCGCTAGAGCCATGAGCGGCGACTCCGTCTCCCTCCTGACCGCTTTCCTGGCCGGCTTGATCTCCTTCCTGTCCCCCTGCGTGCTCCCAATCGTGCCCGGCTACCTGTCCTTCATCAGCGGCGTGAACGTAGCCGAGCTGAAGCAGGCGGAGGCCCCGGCCGGGCTCGCCCGTCGGGTAGGGCTCACGAGCGTAGCCTTCGTCCTCGGTTTTTCCACCGTCTTCGTGGCCCTGGGGGCGGCGGCCACGCTGATCGGCTCCGTGTTGCAGGAGCACAAACGGGCGCTGGGTACAGTGGGAGGCGCGGTCATGATCGTACTCGGCCTGCACACCGCAGGCCTCCTCAAGATCGATTGGCTGCTCTACGAGAGGCGGGCCGAGGTCAAGAACCGGCCCTTGGGCCTCCTCGGTGCCTATGTCGTGGGCCTCGCCTTCGCTTTCGGCTGGACACCCTGCATCGGCCCCATCCTGGGCGCGATCCTCCTCTATGCCTCCCAGGAGGAGACGGTCCTGAAGGGAATCGTGCTCCTCTCCGCCTACGCAGCCGGCCTCGGGATACCCTTCATTGCCTCCGGGCTGGCCGTGAACGGCTTCTTCACGGCCTTCCGGCGGCTCCGAGGCTGGATGCGGCCGATCGAGTGCGTCTCCGGGGCGCTCCTGGTGGGGGTGGGGCTGCTGCTCCTGACGGACCGCCTCACCCTGCTCTCCCAGTACTTCTCCCGCCTGTTCCCTTCCCTGGCTCGGCTGGGCTAGGGGCCATCCCGCGCAGGCCTGCGGGCGGGTGGGGTCCAGCCGTTCCCGCTCCGTTATAATGATGAGGTGAGGGTGCACGTTCTCGTCGTCGCCGCCCTGCTGAGCAGCACCTGTGCCGCTGCGCCGAAGGTCGAGCTGGGCGCCGCCCCCCCCTTTGACCTGCCCGATCTGGCGGGGGGGAGGGTCAGCCTCGCGTCCTTGAAGGGTAAGGTGGTGGTGCTGGACTTCTGGGCCACGTGGTGCGGGCCCTGCATCCAGGAGATCCCCGAGTACGCCGCTTTCTGGCGGAAGAACCAGCCGCGGGGGATCGAGGTGGTGGGCGTGGTCGTGGACTCGGGGGCGCCCCAGGAGATCCAGGACTTTGTACGGGAGTACCGGATCCCGTACCGACAGCTGCTGGGCGACGACAAGGTCCAGGAGGCCTACGGCGCCACCCAGGGCTATCCCACCACCTTCGTCATCGACGGGCAGGGGCAACTCCGTTCCAAGGTGCTGGGAAGCCCACCGAGCAAGTTCCGGAGGCTTCAGGAGACGGTGGACTCCGCCCTCGGCTCCCGCTGAGGGCGGTCCCGGGCGACATAGAGCGAGGTAATCACGGTGAGCGTGTCAAAAGACCAGGTCCTTTCGGTGCTGCGGACAATCCAGGATCCCGACCTCCACAAAGACATCGTCAGCCTGGGCTTCGTGAAGGAGGTCAAGATCGAGGGCGAGGAGGTGGACTTCACGATCGAGCTGACCACTCCCGCTTGCCCGGTCAAGGACCAGATGAAGGCGGAGGCGGAGGAAAAGGTGGCCGCCCTGCCCGGGGTCAGAGTGGCCCGGGCCAAGATGACGGCCGAGGTCCGGGCCCGCGGTGGTTTCGGTCGGCAGGCGGTGCCCGGCATCCGCAACATCCTGGCCGTGGGGGCGGGCAAGGGCGGGGTGGGCAAGTCCACCACCTCCGTCAACCTCGCGGTGGCCCTGGTCCGGAAGGGGGCGCGAGTGGGCCTTATGGACGCCGATGTCTACGGCCCCAACATCCCCCAGATGCTGGGGAGCACCGACCAACCGGAGGTGAGCGAGGACAAGAAGATGATCCCCCCCGAAGCCCACGGGCTGAAGGTCATCTCCATGGGCATGCTCGTCCCCCCGGACCAGCCGGTGATCTGGCGGGGACCCATGCTGCACGGGGCGGTTCAGCAATTCATGCGGGACGTGGCTTGGGGCGAGCTGGACTACCTGATCGTGGACCTGCCTCCTGGCACGGGGGACATCGCGCTCAGCATGGCCCAGAGCGTGCCCATGGCGGGGGCCGTGGTCGTGACCACCCCCCAGGGCGTCTCCGTCTCCGACGTGCGCAAGGCGGTCGCGATGTTCCGCCAGCTCAACATTCCGATCCTGGGCGTGGTCGAGAACATGAGCTATTTCGTCTGCGGCCACTGCGGGGAGCGGACCGACATCTTCGGCCACGGAGGGGGGTCGCGGATGGCGGAGGACATGGGCATCCCCTTCCTGGGCGAGGTTCCCATCGACACCCGCGTTCGCTCCGGGGGGGACGAGGGCCAACCGATCGTGGTCGCGGCCCCGGAGGCACCCGCCGCGCGGGCCTTCGTCGACGTGGCGGGCAAGGTCGCGGCCCAGATCTCCATCCAGGCCATGCGGGTGCTCAAGGTCATACAGACCGCCTAAGGGGCGGTCGCGCGCGCGGGCGCCTTCGCCGGGAGCGGGGCAAGAGCGAGACCGTGCGGCGGCCCGCCCCCGCGGGCTTCAGTCCGGCTCGAAACAGCCCCGGTGGGGCTGGCACGACTCCGGGCTGCAGTACACGTCGTCGGGCCCGAGGACGGTGGCCGTGCGCGAGCACCAATACTGCGCGGTCGGCGAGGAGACCTTGAGGTCCACGTGGTCCCGGCCCAGGACGTAGTACATCTTGGTTCGCAGGCGCTTGCAGACGGGAGTGTCTTCGACCTCGGCTGGTTCCATGGTCTGTCCTCAGGCGAGAGACAGGAGGGTCCGGCGCATGAGGGTCTGCACCAGCCCGACCTTGTAGCCGTTGTCCGACAAGGGCGCCGCCCCCACGATGGCGGCCCGCGCGGCGGCGGAAAGGGTTGCCTCGTCCAGGGGCTTGCCCAGGATCGCCTGCTCCGTCCGCGTTGACCGCCAGGGGATCGGCGCCACCGCGCCCAGGACCACGCGGGCGTCTTTGACGGCTCCCCCTTCCGTGCGCAGGGCTACGGCCAGGGAGACGAGCGGCCAGTCGAAGGCGGTGCGCTCGCGGATCTCCGTGTAGGTGGACTTCATCCCCGCCGCCGAGGGGACACGGATCTCGGTCAGGACCTCGCCCAGGGCGAGGACGTTCTCCCGCTCCGGGTCCTTGGTGGGGGGGACGAAGAACTCGCCCGCGGCCACCGTACGCGCGCCCTTGGGCCCGTCCAGCACGAAGGAGGCCCCGTAGGCCACCAGGGCCACGGCCGCGTTCGAGGGGTGGGGGGCATACGATGGCCCGCCCCCGAAAATGACGTGATAGCGGTTCTCACCCCCCACCGCGAAGCAGACGTCCCCGCCCTTCTTCAGACACTTGAATGACTCGAGCCGGTAGTACCAGCAGCGTGGCCGCTGGAGCAGGTTGCCTCCGATCGTGGCCACGTTGCGGATCTGCGGGGAAGCGGCCTCTCCGCAGGCCTTGGCCAGCGCGGGGTGCGACTTCTGCACGCCGGGGTGGCCGGCCACCCGGGCCAGGGTGGCCAGGGGGCCGATCTTCAGGCCGGAGTCGGCCTCCACCGTGATGCGGTCCAGGCCGGGTATCGATTTCAGGTCCACCACCCGCGAGGGTTCGAGGAGGTGCTCCTTCAGGTGATCCAGGAGGTCGATGCCGCCGGCCTTGAGCACGCTCCCCTTGCTGTCCGCGAGGAGGTCGCGCGCCTCGGCCACGCTCGTCGCCTTCGCCAGCTCGAAGCCATGCATGGTTATGCCCTCCTCCGCTCTTCGGACAGGGCCGCGAGCATTCGGTCGGGGGTGATGGGCAGGGTCCGCACCCGGGCCCCGGTGGCGTTGTAAACGGCGTTCGCGATGGCGGCCAGGCTGGGGACGAGGGGTGGCTCGCCGAGTCCGGCCGTGGACGTGTTGTTGCCGGCGTTGGCGATCGGGGTCAGGATCGAGACCGCCTCGAACATGTCCTTGGGGGAGAAAATCTTGTACGACTCCAGGTTGGGGTTGACCATGGTCCCCACGTTGCGGTCCAGGATGCGGTTCTCGAGGAGGGCCCAGGAAGCCCCCTGGATCATGGCCCCGATGACCTGGCTCTCGGCGGTGAGGGAGTTGACGGGGAAGCCGCAGTCGTTCACGGAGACCATCTTGATGACCCGCACCTCTCCCGTCTCCGTGTCCACCTCGACCTCCGCGAACTGCGTCCCTGCCAGGTCGCCCCGGAAGGTCTCGTACTGCTTCTTCCTCTCCGCCACGCAAGCGACCACTTCTCCCGGCATCTTGGCCGCCGCTTGCTTGAAGGTCACGGCCCGGGAGGGCGCCGCGGCCACGAAGATCCTGCCCTCGGCGGCCTGGAGTTCCTCGCGCTTGACCCCGAGGAGGCCCGCGGCCAGATCGAACACCTTCCCCCGGGCCTCGTGGGCGGCCAACCGCACCACGGGGGCCACGGAGTTCGTGGTGTTGCTGCCGCCGGACCCGGGGCCCTCCGGGAAGCGGGTGTCGCCGACGTGAGTCTGGATGTCCCGGACCCGGAGCCCGAGCTCCTCCGCCGCCACCATGGTCATGGCGGTGCGGAATCCGGAGCCGATGTCCTGGGCTCCCGAGAACAGCTCGACGCTGCCGTCGCGATGGACCTTGATCTCCGCCCCCACCCCGCTGCCCCGAGCGATCACGTACCAGTTGCCGTTGGCCATGCCGAGGCCCCGCTTGCGGGGACCGGCGCCCTCGCCCGGCTTCTTATGGCGCCGCTCCCAACCGATGGCCTTGGCCCCGATGTCGTACTGCATCAGACGCACGGGGCTCGATTCGTTCTTCCTCCGGACTTCGAGGGGGTCCAGGCCCAGCTTGTAGGCCAGCTCGTCCACCGCCGACTCTAGGGCGAAAGCCCCCTGGGGATGGCCGGGGGCGCGCAGGGGTGCGGCCGGGCCCGCGTTGGTGAAGACGTCGTGCTCCTCGATCTTCAGGTTGGGGCAGTTCTGATAGAGGCTTCCCGCCGGCCCCCCCGTCCCCGCCCCTCCTGCGATGCCCGCGGAGCCGAAGGAGCGGTAGTGGACGGCGGTAAAGGTACCGTCGCGGCGGGCCCCCAGGCGGACGGTCATGACCGCGCTGGGAGCGTTGCCGGTGCAGAGGTGCTCCTGCTTCCGGTCCAACATGAGCTTTACGGGCGCCCCCGCCTTCTTGGCCAGGCGACAGGCCACCACCGCGAAAGCGCTGCCCACCGCGGAGGGGGCGAGCTTGCTGCCGAAGCCGCCCCCCATATGCTCGGTGATCACGCGGACGTTCTTGCGGTCGAT
>Ga0210399_10001688_pt1 | contig 17304 bp, 38 predicted proteins | sample IncBWC14MmetaG_FD_150865 | JGI IMG/M metagenome (GOLD analysis project Ga0210399, IMG submission 150865) | Forest soil microbial communities from Barre Woods Harvard Forest LTER site, Petersham, Massachusetts, United States - Inc-BW-C-14-M | ecosystem: Environmental > Terrestrial > Soil >...
AGGTTCCGCTGATACAGAGGCGCAATGCTCTTTAACGAGAGAAAACTTCACACGCTCCGGTACTTCTCGCGGCGGGAGTGGACAAGACCGGCGCAATGGTCGATCGATGCCGGTCTCTATCCGATCCGCTCGAGTTATAAATATTTGAAGCATCTTCACCGGCTCCGCTTGCTCGATCGCGGCGATGACATCACCGGACATCTGGTATACCGTTTGTCACCCCGCGGGGCTCAGTGGCTTCTCAGGAATGGCGGCGGGGTGTAAGCTCTCGAGCATGAAAACTTTTCTCCGAGATCGCAAACCAAAAGCGACGCCGGCGGCGAGCTCCCCGAGCTCCGCTCCCGCGTCGGATCCGAAAGAAGCTCCGCCAAAATACACGCCGCGGGGATCGGGCTCCAAGGTCCGGATCCTTGTCGCGGTCAAAGATGAACAGATCGATTTTCAGACGATGGGAGCGGACGCTTCCAAGAGTCTTAACGATCTGATGCACAATCCGAAAGTGCAAGCTCAGTTCGGAATCGGTCCGCTCTCTCAGGGATTCGATCCGCAACATTGCAAAAGACTCTGGCAAGCCGCGGGGAACGTTTTGTGGGGAATGGGAAAATTCATCGGCAAGTATCCCGCGGAAGCTTGCGACGTTCTCCACTTCACGCCGGCGGAACAGGAAGAGCTCGCAAAACCGACCGCGACCGTCTTGGACGAGCTGGCTCCGCAATGGCTCCGCGAGAATCAAGCGGTCGCGGCTCTTGTGATCGTCGCTGGCTCAGTGATTCAGAACAAAATGCGCGAAGCCGCGGTGATCGCCGCCAGGATCGCGAAAGAGAAAGCCGCGGGAACTTATCACGATCCAGGGCCGCGGAAAGCGGAAGAGCAGCGAGCCGCCGGCTTACGCTCGGGACGGACGCCGGTTCCGGTCGATCCTGGCGCAAACGGAAAAGCTACTGACGTTCCGACCGCGGCGAGCGGGATCGGTCCGGAGATCTCCGGAGCGGCTCCGAGAATGTAATGGAAGAGTTTCGGAACAGACTCGAGATCGTTGGCGGTGGGACCGAACAGCAGAATGTAATTCTCGGGATCATCGGACGCAAGGGAACGGGGAAAAGTTCGCTCACTCGAGAGATTCTCGAGCGGTCCGACCGAGAATTTATTTTTGACACCGCCGGCGATCATCTTTGGACGCCGGACCGCTTCGATCAATTGGATGAAGCGTTCTCCTATGTCGTCGCTCACGGCGCGGAGCCAGGATCATTCCGCGGGAGCTACATTCCCGAGAGCGATGAAGACGAAGATCTCGTGAAAGATCTCTCCGAGATCTCAAAAGCAGTTTGGGAAGTGGGGAACATGACTTTCGTCGTGGAAGAGCTCCCGATGATGAGTCAACCGAACTGGGCTCCGGCAAAATTTAACAAGATCGTCCGGCTCGGGCGACATCGCTCGATCAATGTCGTATACACCGGACAGCGAGCCGCGGAGCTCCCCCGTCGCGTCACCGGCGCGACTGATGTCTTCGTTTTGTTCCAAACTTCGGAGCCGCCGGATCTCGATCAGATCGCGCTCCGGTGTGGGAAAGACACCGCGGAGCTTGTCAAAAATTTGGGTGAACACGAGTTCGTAGTCTTCGACGTTCCTTCTCGCTCACTGTTGCGAATTGACTCCGAGTGGTATGATCTCGTGCTAAAGCCAACAGTCCATTACACTCCGGCAATCGGAGGACGATCAGGACGATCGGCTTTGTGGAGCTTAGACGATGGCGAATGAACCGGAAAAGTGGGATCCGAGCAAACCGCTTGCAGAAAAGGACGATGAGACCGACTGCCAGCGGGAAGCTCAAGCTAGAGCTCGCGTCAAGTACCTGCAGAGTGAATACGAGAAGTCTTCGACTCCGCCAACGACTCCAAAAAAGCGGAAAGGGCTTTTCAGGAATAGCGACTAATCGAGATCAGAGAAGCGGGACTCCGGTTCCGCTTTTCGACTTTAGAAGGGAGTTTCAAAAATGGACTTTCTGGAAGCGATCGACGGTCGCGATCTCCTGATTATGTTCACCGCGGCGACGCTTGCGGGAGTGGCGTTCTATTTCGTGCGAACGTCCATCCTGGCGAAAGCGGAAGCCGCTTTGAGCATTCCAGGGGGCGGGACAATATAGCCGCGAGAGATGATCTCCGCTCTCGTAATCGAAGGAGCTGCAGGAATGACGCCGAAACACTTGCTCAAGATGTCCGCGACGCTTCTCGCGATTCTTGTCGGATTCCATCTCGGGATCGACATTGGCGCGAAGATCGATAGCACAACCGGTTCCACTTCAACGCCGGCAAGTTAGCCGGCTCTTTTTTGTCGTGAAAAAATTCGCTACAGGAGCTCGAAGCAATGGCGCTTAACCGACAACATCTCTCTGAAATCTACCGTCCCGCCGGACCGAAACAGATCATCACCGGACAGAATTGGTCTTCGGGCGGATCGCTCACTCTCACTCAGCTCGTGGATCTCTCCCTTCCGATCCGCGGGGTCCGGCTAGTGTTCAAGGGGCGAGCGGTTGTCGGGACCGCCGGCTTCACCACTGCCAATCCGGAAGGCTTCCTGAATCTGATCTCTTCGATCATCATCCAGGGAACGAACGCTCGGCAGCAAGGGAACCTGACTCTCTGGAATGCGGATCTCGCGAGCTTGTTCGTGATCCAAAACTTTTTCGCATTCCGCGGAGCTTCGTTCTATTCGATCAACTCGGGAACCGGCGAGACCGAACTCGCTCCCCCGACTATGCCGATGCCGGCGAGTTATTCTCCGATCACCGCGACCGGAACTTACGACTTCCGAATCGTGATCGATATTCCCTTTCATCCTTTCCAGTCGAATGCATTCGGGAAGGAACCGCTCACCGTTCCGCAATATCTTGTCCGGAACGAAGAGTGGAAGGACTCGCTCCAGATCATTCTCGGGTACGGAGCGCAAGCCGGCGGCGGAGCGACCGGAGTTCTCGGAACGAGTGCGGCAGGAACGACGCTCACGTTCTCGAGTTATGGATCCGGCTCCGGATCTCCGACGATCGATCTTTACTCGCTCCCGGTTCTCATGGGAACGACTCTCAAAGATCAGATCCTCCCCGGTGTGATCTCTCGAGTCTCGACTCCGATCACTTCTGTTCTCACGAGTGCAGGGACCGCGGTCCCGCTCTTGAATCTACAGAAGCAACCAACTCCGCGAGTATTTTTCAAGCAAGGTGTCTCGACTGTGACGCCGGCTTTTACGTCGCTCACTGACACGAACGTTTCCGCGATCGGTCTGCAGCTCGGACAGAATAGGAACATTCGCAACGTGCTCGACATCTTCACTCACAAACTTCAACAGGCGGACGTTTATTCCCGCGATTTGATCCAGGGTTACACGATGTTCGACTTCATGGATCAGGGAAACCCAGATAGCGCGTACCCAGGTCAAGATATTGGGGATGGGGCGACGCTTCAAATTGTGGGCAACGTCGCCGGCGTCGCGAACTCGCTCGGTCTGTTCATTCAAGAACAGATTCTCCAGCAGCCTTCCGGCGCTTTGATGAACTTCTAGGAGAGAGAAAGACCGGCGGGGCGTGGTGACGTTCTGCAAAAGTTTTGATCTGCACGAACTGCAGACAAAAGACAGAAAACGCACCACGCTCCAAGTTCGGGATTCTCATGTGAAGGGGTGAAGCATGGCGGCGGGAATGGTCGATCTCTCGAGTCTGCAGCAAGTCAATTTCGGGAACGGAGTCACCGGCTCGTATGATCCGAGCTCGGGAACTTACTTCGACTCCGGCGGGAATGCTCTCAGCGCGAGTGATCTCGCGCAATATGGGAGCTTCACCGTCTCGAGTCCTGGCGCGGGGGGAGTCGCTCCTCCTCCGCCGGCTCCCACTGTAGTTAATCCGAGCGGGAACGGCGGAGCTCTCTCCGGTCTCTCTGGACTTTTCTCTTCGATTGGCGGCTCGATTGTGGCAGCGGTGAGACCGCCAGTTGTGAACACTCCGCAAGGGGCTCTCGTCTACAATCCAGCAACCGGCGGTTATATTCCGCAACAGTCCATGATCGCGAGCGGAAGTCTGACTCCGATCATTTTGCTCGTGCTCGCCGGCGGTCTGATTTGGTTCGTAATGCGTGAGGCGTAATCATGGCGATCTTTTCGCAACAGAGCATGATCCGGACTCCGCTTCGACCGATCGGAGATGGCGGCGGGACTCTCACCGTCCGGCGTCCGACTCCGGCTCCGGCTCCGGTTCGTCCGATTCCGATTGCTCCGACTCCGGTTCGGGCTCCCTTCGCGGGAAATCCGATCTTCGGTCCGCTCGCGGCGAAAGTCACGAGTCCGGTCGCTCCGACTCGAGCTCCGATCTCTGGCGCGAGACCGGTCGCTCCGATCTCGGGGATCCGGACGCCGGTTCCGATCCGAGTTCCGCAACCTGTCACCCCTGGCGCTCCGGCGCGTGGAACTGCGATCGTATCGCCAGGAAACGCCGGCTCGGTCTCGCTCGGTCCGCAAGGCGGAAGCGGAGTCCTTCCTTCACAGCCGGCGGGACCGCCACCGGCGGGAACTCCGAGCTCCATGTCGCTTATAACGAATACCGGAACGGATGCGGGACCGTCGCCAGGATCGGTCGCGGACTCCGGTTTTCCGGTCGCCGCCGGTTTTTCTCTTCCCTTGGGATGGATCGCTCTCGGGGCTGTGGTTGTGCTTGTGGTGGTTCTGGCGAGGAACTAAGTGTTCGGAGCTCTGCTCGCGATCGGGCTGATTGTGTTCGCGGCTTATGAACTTATGCAAAGCGGAATTGTGAAACTTCAACCGAGCGACGTTGCTGCAGTAGCTCAGACCGCCGGCTTTTCCGGAAGCGATCTTGAGATCGCGATCGCGATCGCGTTCGCAGAATCGAGCGGGAATCCTTATGCGATCGGAGATCTCGAGCTTGGGATCTCGGTTGGACTCTGGCAAGTGAACTTAAAAGCTCACCCCGAATTCCAGGGAGTGAACTTGATGGATCCGCAAACCAACGCGAACGCCGCTTACTCGATCTATGTCGCCGCGGGGATGAGCTTCGCTCCGTGGAGCACGTTCAAAAATGGCGCGTATCGTGCGAACTTGCAACTCGCTTCCAGTGCGGTGAATGCTTGAGCAAACAGATTCAACCGACGAGCTTGATCCTGCTAGTGATCGGGATCCTGTTCGTCGTCGGTAAGTGGGCTTACGACAAAGGAACAGGGGGAAGTTAGTCATGGACTATAAAAAGATCGCCGGCGTCGCTCTCATCGGAATCGGGGGAGCGGATCTTTTGCTTGGCACGACATCAACTCCGCTTCCAGTGATCGGCGAGTATCTCACTCAGCAGATGGACATCGTCCTGATCGCCGCGGGAGCGATTCTCCTGTTCTACTTGTGATTTATGGCGGACGTTCTCGAGACAATCGATAAGGGCGAAACGATCGTGATCTTGATCCTGATCGGAGTCGGAGTGTACGTGCTCTATGAAGCGAGCCAGGAATTCTCCGACTGGATCAACAATCTTTTCGGACTGCAGGGAGCCGCGGCGACGGGGAACACTTACTCAAACGCCGCCGGCGAAACTCTCGCGCATCCGATCAACACTCTCGGGACGATTGGCGGGGGATGGTTCTCTGATCTTTTCGGATCGAAGGACAAGACTCTTCCTTCCGAGCTCTCGAGTGTGGGTTACGTGAAAGTCGGAGCGAGCGGACAACATTGGAGCTGTACAGGTCCACAGGGAGCCGATAACGATACTTGCGTTCCGGTGAGTGTCGATGCAAGCGGGAACATGACAGCGACCGGACCGCAAATAAAAGCGAGTACGGCAAACTAGGAGCGGAGAAAATGAAACACTGGATCGGGCTCGGTCTCATGCTGTGGGGTGGCGCGGGAATGGTCAATCAATTTTTTATGATTCAAGCTTTGCAATCGGGGAACGCTCCGACCGCGGCTCTCAATTCATTTGATCCCGCGACTGTGCTCTCCATCGGGAATCCCTCCGGAGCCGGTTACACGTCACCAGGGATGCTCACAGATGCGGGGATCGTCGCCGCCGGCGCTTATCTTCGTTACGGTCATTTGCTCTGAGGGGGTGACGTTTGCCAATTCGCATTCTCAATACTTCGCTTCGATCGAAAGTCGCTCCCAAGAAAGGGCGACTCGGAACCGGTGCGTACTATCCCGATGGAGTTCCGATCGTGGGGAACGTGTTCGGTCCGGCGACGGAAATCGGTTTTACGAATCCTCCGACCGCGGACAATCGCCCCTTCGGATCTCCGACGAATGCCGGCAATGGAACTCAGTTCGGACAAAGCCGCGTAAATACTGGCGTCGGGAAGCCGCATCCGAACGCGAATTTTTTGACCATCTCGAAACAGCCGCACGTCCCGCCATTCACGCGGAACGGATCCAGCAGTATCGAGGAGAGTCCTTTTGGACTGAATCCGGTTATTCAGCCGCACGAGCGGAACCATCTTGCGACGCGGAAGATCTTTGGACACTTCCGAACCGCGAGCGGAGCATCTCGAACACTTCCGAGTGATACGGCTTTTAACCGCGTCCCGCCAAAAAATCGACCGCACAATCCGCGACCGCCACAGAATTACACTCTGAATCTCGTTCGCCAGAAACAAGTCGGACCGAGCTTTGTATCCCGTGGCGCAATGTGGATGGATCCGCATCAGTCGCTCGTTATGGATCACAAAAATTTGAACGGGATCACCGGAAAGGGCCGATGGAACACGGTCAAGAAGGGAGCCGCCGGTTAACATGGGAGTCTTTTCAAAATTCAATCCTCACGGCGCGGGGAAGCATGGCGTTCTCAAGCAATCTCATCCCGCGGCGGATGCTCTTCCGTGGATGCCTCTCAATACCACAACGCGGTTGGATACGCAGTGGGGCGGAGCTGGCAAAGTTCACCGCGTCGGACCGCATGAGCGCGGAAAACATTTTGTAAGTCAGCCGCTCGGAACGTGGCAGAACGGGCAAGCTCTTCCTACAGGTTCGGACGTTGCCGCGGCTCCGAGCATGAGTTCCGGATGCGGGGGAGCTTGCGGGGGATGCGGAGGAAACAAGGGGCTCCCGCTCGGAAGGGGAACGAGTAGACAGCGATGATCCTCAATTGCCAACTGACGCCACAGCGAACCGCTCGCTCGTTTGCGAGATGGACAAAGATCCAACTCCAAGTAAGAGGCGGAGCGACTGTTTTTTACGCTCACGAGATGGGCGAAGCCGCAAACCAAAACGATGGGATGCAGCTCACGCAAGCGAGCACGAATCCCCCCTATGACATGTGGTGGAAGGGGGAATTCTGGTATTCGGCTAACACTGCGAATTCCCCGCTCAATCTTGTCGTGATCGCGGAAGCGGACGAAGGGTATCATCCGTGAAGCCGATCGATCTCGAGTCTGTTATAGCCGCCGGCATGATCGGCGCGACTCTGATGATCCTTTACGGTTTTTTGATGAATGAACCGGCGCCGGCGACGAGCTCGATCGGCAGCTCCGCGGCGACCGGCTTCGCGATCGGGGCCGGCGTGCAAATTGGCGTCCGACTCTTAGGGGTGAGCTGATGAAAGATGGATGGATCCCGATTGTTCTGATCTTAGGGATCGGCTATATCGCTTGGAGCTCCGGCGCTCTGGCTCCGCTCGGGATCCCCGCGATCGCCGCTTCTCCCGCTTACGGTTCCCCTGGCTTGAGTCCGCTCGCCGGCAATTCTCCCGGCGGTCTTACTCCGAATATTTCCATGACAGCTCCCGTTATAAATCAGCAAACCTTGCAAGGGGGCTTCGATGCAACTCAGGGAGAGATTCTCGGAGTCGGAGCCGCCGGCGCGATTCTCTCGAGCTCGGTAGTCCTCGCACATATCGGAGTTGCAGCGAACGCGGTTCCGATCGTCGGTCAAGCGGTCGCGGTCACTGCAGCGATCGCCGCGGCTTTGCTGGCAGCTCACGAGCAGAGAAAAAAGCAAGCTCAGAGCGAGAATGCGGCAATGAATCTCGGAGTCGCGGGATGGGACTCGGGGCTCCGGCAAGTCAACGCGGCTTTTAATGCGCGACAGATCACCGCGAGCGATGCGATCGCGTTCGTTCAATCGATCATGCAAATGTACTGGCAGGAAGTCGGGCCGCATATTCAGCCAGGGCGGAACGGATGCGCGAACGGTTCCGCTTGTCCCCCCTGGCCGGCGTCGGGGAACGGATGCTCCGGCTCGATCGGCGCGGCTTGTTGTGTTGGATGCTATGATCTCGCCGGCGGTCCGGCTCCTCATGTATTTGCAGCAAGCGAGGGCGGCGACGGTGTGACTCCGTTCTATTTTGGATCTCAGGGAACGATTCTCGCTTTGCAGCATGGCGGCGGGATGCGAGTTCTCTATCAGCACGTTTACGGTTCAAAGTACGGGGGGAAAGATCGTCCCGCCTATACTCTGAATTGGACTCAAGTTTCCGCGGCTTAACCGCAACAGGAGAGGAAGCAAAATGGCGAAACACTGTGGAAAGCATGACATCATCGGCGACGAGTGCTGGTGCTGTGAAGAGCAAGCGATGAGCGCGGAGGATCGTGTCGCGGCTTATCAGGATCCCGCATTCCTGGCAAAGCGGGGCGGAGCTGATCGGAATCGAGTTCTGATCTCTCACGCGATGAACCGTCTCAGCCAGCTAACGCCGGAGCAGATCGATCGGCTCATGGCGGTCGCCGGCGTCACCCCTGGCGGAGCTGCAGCTCCAAGCTCGAGCGGTCGGACTCGAGTCGCGGTCGCCTAATCATTCAACGCTGCAATGCAACGTAGAGTGAGCGCGAGCCGCGGGATCTCGACAATCTCGCGGCTCAAGCTCGAGAGTCTTCCCATGTTCAAAATAAAAGTCGTAATCGAAGGAGATTGCATGGATACGAGCGCAAGTTTCACCGTCACAGTCGCGCCAGGAGCGCAACCGGTGACGATCACCCCTAACGGCGGGAATCTTCCTGGCGAAACTCAGGGAGTCGCCGCCGATGATCAATTTTGTGTAGTGTCCGGCGGGAAGGGACCGTATACGCTTTCCGTGAGTGCGGGAGCTCTTCCGCCAGGGATGGCTCTCGAGCAGAGTCCCAACTCTGACGGGAGCGTTAACGTGTTTATCGTCGGAACTCCGACCCAGAGCGGAGCATTCTCATTTGTGCTCACCGCAACCGATTCAACCGGTGCAGTGGCTTCGGTCTCGAGAACCGCGGTCGCGAAGCCGGCGGCTTAACCTAGGGCCGCGAGCGGGAGAGCACATTCGCCGCTCGCTCGCGGTGATTCTCTCGAGGGGGAATGAGCTTTGGAAGAGAAAGCGAAATGGTTTGCAATCGGATGGCTCTCGGTTCTGCTCGTAAAATACGTGATCGTTGGGCTTGATGATTGGAACGCGATCTTGCATCCAGGGCTCGTTCCCGCTCCGAATCAGCAAAACTTTCGGCGTCCGCTCTTGGGACTTCTAGGGTGATCGAAATGCAACGTCGCAATGTTTTACAGATGATCGTCGCCGCGGCAATCGGAGCGAAAGCTCTTCCGGTTCTGGCTTCGACGGCGGCGAAATCCTCTCATCCTCCGCAGTGCGGGAGCTGCAGGTTTTTAATTACGAAGGACTCGAGTTGTCGCCGGTATCCTCCGCCTAGCGCCGGCGGTCACTCCGCGGCGGGGAGCATGATCTTCCCTCTCGTGGCTATGAACGATTGGTGCGGCGAGTATCAGCCGCGGTGAAAGAGTGACTCAGATGACAATTTTCCGGAATCTTAGATCCTGGCTCGCGATCGCATGGATCCTGTTTCTCGTTCCGCTCCTGGCTCGAGCTCAGCAGGACATCCAAGTGATCGGGGGAACGAACCCTTATATCCAGATTGGCCGCGGTCTCTCTTGGGGCGGAATCGGGATCGGGAATCTGAACAACAATTTTATTTTCCATCCGATCGATCCGAACGAAGGTTTTTGTCTTTTTCTCGGGAACAATAATCCGAGCTCTGCTCATTCGGTCACTGTGGCGGTCTCTCAGAGCGGCGATCCGAGTCTGAATCAGTTCAACGGTGTGCAAGGGCAATGGTTCAACGTTCCGACCGTCACCGCTTTTCCGACGAGCGTTCCGGCGAATACAGTCGTCGGGATCAATTACAAAACCACAGCGAGCGCGACGATCGCGGTCTCATTCTCCGGCGCGACAACTCAAGCCGGCTCTCCCGATACTGTGAACGTATTCGCAGTGCAAACTAATCAAAGCTCATGCGGGAATCTTCCGGTGAATTCGGTCCAAGGTCCGTTCCAACAGAACTCGACCGTCACTCTGACTTCACAGTTCCCACTTCTGATCGGCGGACTGACAGCGCCAGGATCCACGAGCACAGCTCAAGGAATGCATCTCGGGACGAACGGGAACGGTTTGCTGATCGATGGCGGGGTCTGTTGTCAAGCGTTCGCGTCCGGCTTCCAGTCAAACCCCGCGGGAAGTTTTTCTAACTTCAAAACGGCGAACGGAACGAGTACCGAGCTCGAGACCGTGATCGACAATTTTTCAATGGGCTTTATCGGAGCGAAGGGAGTCGCTCCTGGCTATGTCGCGAATGATTTTCTCGAGGTCGCGACGAATCAGTTCTATCTCACCGCGTCCGCGAATCCGGCTTTTACAGTGTTCGGGCGAGCAGTGAACCCCGCGGCGAACACGACAATAATCCACAATTTCGATAAGGTGAACTCGACCGTCAATCCGGCTTATAAACGACTCATTCTCTCGTGCTCCGCGGCTTGTGAAATCTTCGTGAACCGGACGAGTGCACAAGGAACGACTTGCACAGCTCTGACAATCCAGAACATGCAGCTCGGGAACGGCGGGACAGTGCAAGCCGCGAATGCTAACGATGTCGCGGAGAATGCATGCGCGACGCAACCGACTGTGACTTATACCTTCATGGATGTGCAGCTCGGAGCCGGCGCAACTCAAGTGATCGATCTCACCGGCTTTGTAAACTTCCACAGCTCGACAAACGGCGCGGGGCTCTCAGTGGTGGAGAATTCGACGGTCGCCGCCGGCAACGTCTCAGCGACGCTTGAATTCATGGAACAATGAAAGGGGAAAAGATGCCGACTTGGTTGAGATCAGTTTTCGGACTCGCCGCGGGGGGATTGAATCTCTTCGCCAACGGAACGAACTGGAAACAAGTTCTAGTCTCTCTTGCTGTGGCGGGGCTCGGGATCGTTACGCATCTCAGCTCCACGAGCGGTCAACCTACCGGCGCGACGCCGGCGGCTCAGATCCGAACGAAGATCTAAAAAAGTAATCCCGCGAGTGTCAGTCGCGGGATCGGGTGCTCACTCCCCGACCAAAGGGAAAGAGCGTGCCATGAACATACCGATTAGAGCACAACTCGAAAGGCTAGACAAGCTCTCCCCCAGGGATAGCCGGCGGAGTCCTTCTAAATGCGAGCTCTCGGGTACTGACACTGCGCCGATCTCGCGACTTATACCGGATGCTCCGCCGGCGATCTCTCCCCCCCTAAATGAAGCGGCTTATCTGGTGCCGATGGTGTCGCCGCTTTGTCTTTTATTCACACATTTGCCTTCCGCCGGCATTCCGCGGCCGCTCCATTGCCAGCATTGCCGGCGTATCTCCTGCAGTTCGGATCCAGATCTTGAGCGAAGCTCCCTCATCCGGGTTAGGGTCAAACGGCAGTGTCCGAGAGCTCGAGAGCTGGCTCTCGTGCGTCCGCGGTTTTTAGCGGACGCTCGTTCACTTGTCTTTCCGAATAACTGTGCTCTCCAGGGCCGCGAGCGGCGAGATCCGAGCTCTAGCGGCTTCCTGGCGCACTCCAGGGGGGTGTTTTTGTGCCTTGTGAGCTGAAAGTCTCTCCCGAACGAACGAAGGACCGGCGGTCGATCTGTGGAAAAGGGGGTAAATATTACCTAGTCCGCGGGGGGGTGGGATCCCTGGCGCTCTTCCTCTGTGCTCGCCATGCTCGCCGGCTCGAGAAATCGCTCGAGATCCGCGAAGCATCACCGCTCGAGGTCGCCGGCATGAAAGCGAATGCGGAAGCATTCTCGAGCTTTTGTCGCTGTGTTCGAGATCCCTTCACTTGTCCGGTCGAAGCTCACGCGATCCAAGCTCGACAGAAAGCGATCCGGTTCGCATGATCCCCCAAGGCGATCAATGGAAAGATCCGGCGTTCGTTGCCGCATGGAAGCGGGAACGTATCGAGGATCTAGAGAAACACTGGAAACAGCGACTCGTTTCCGAGCCATTCATTCCGACAGATCGAGAGCTCGCCGCTCAAGCGATGCAAAGCGAGGGGGAAACTCTCGTGGAGCGGGGCGACCGGCTCGAGCCAGGACGGAAGAAAAAAGCGGGACGATCTTCCGATCAGGCTCGGCATCAGGTTCCCGCGATGATCGCTCACGACTCGGGCGGATGGATCCTCCATCCGGCGACTCAGAGAGCGACGCCGGAGAAGCTCACAAAGTCTCAGCGCATGTATGACGGAGGACTTACGAAAAAAGCTCAAAGGGAAATCGCTTGCGGCTTGCTCGGGGGTGAGATCCAGTGTCGGACTGGACACCGGTTCCGCGTCTCGTATCAGTGTGGGAATCGTTACTGCAAAAATTGCGCTCCGCGGGACGGTAAGAAACTTTTTGCGCGTCAAGCGAATCGGCTCCGCTTCGCCGCGACTCGTCTGATGATGTGCTCGGATGAGTGCGAGGAATGCTCAAAAGCGATCGAAGAGCAGAGGCTTCCACATTGGCCCCCGGCTCCGAAGCCATTCCGACCGAAAACCGTTTGCGCGACGATCGACTTCACACTCCGCCATGATCGAGCCGATGGACTTCCAGGGCCGGAGCGAATGCGACAGCTTAATGGGTTCATCAAAAAATTCTGCAGAGAGCTCGAGAAGCGGTTTGGAATCTCGAGGAAGGAATATGGGCTCGCCTATTGCGACGAGCTCGGGGGAAACAACTCGAATCCTCATGCTCATGGGATCTATGTCGGTCCCTGGCTCCCACAGTCGAAGGACAAAAAAGAGCTCTCCGCTCTCTGGCATGAGATCACCGGAGATTCCTTCATCGTTTATATCGAGTTCGCGGAGAACTTCGGTCGCGCTCTTTTTCACGCGCTCAAGTACACCGCAAAATTTGCGGGGAAATCGAGTCCGGAGCGGCTCGCGGATCTCGAGATGGTCTTTCACCGCGTCCGGCGGTTCCACACTCTCGCGGCTTTCTATTCTCCGGAAGCTCCGAAGGATCCGAAGCCGGAGCCGAAAAAATGTCCTAAGTGTGGGGAGCGTCTTTCGGATCCGCGGGGATGGATAACAATCGTGGAGCTCGTTCGCCGCGGTCTGCAGGATCTTGATGCGGTGATCCTGGCGATGAATCGGGAGTGGGCGGATCGGGCTCCGCCATAGTAATACGTTTAACTGTGCTCGGCATTTTCGGCGACGATCTCGAGACAAAAGACGTTCCAGCGACGATCGCAGAAGATACACCGCCAAAATTGCCAATCAGTGAGCGCGGTTCCGCGGTTCAAGATCAAATGATGTTTTTTCCGACCAGGGCAACAGTCGAAGGTCGCGGGAGTGTTGCTCATCGGTTCCGATTCCCGAAATCTTTTCCGCATTTGATAGAACAGAAGCGATTGACTCCGATCGTCGCGAGCTTGATCGGGACGAAAGGCTTCCCACAATTCAGACAGAAAAACGGGAGCCGGTGAACGCCGATATTCTTGAGAGTGACAGTCGCTCCGCGTCGCTTGCGAGTGATCGATAATCCGAGCAGACATTGGCAATGCGGACAGGGGAGAACTCTCATAACGACCGCCGGCGACGAAACCAGGGAGCGGGGATCTCGAGCGGCTCCATCTCGGAGAACGGGATCTCGGTCGATTGAATCATGCTCGCGACGCGCTCTCGAGTCGCGGAGATCCAAAGAACCGGCTCCGGCGACCGCGACTCTCGCCGTTTTTGTCGCTCGATCAGCTCACGGATCTTGCGATCGCGTTTCAAACGGGCTCGTTCGTTTATAACGAGCTGATCGAAGCGGCGAAGATCGCGAACGATCCTCTCTTGATCCACTTCCACTTCCCGAAAATTCTCCTGATGGAAGGGACCGTGGAAGATCTCGCTCACTTCATAGACGTAGTACATCCGACCGGTGTCCGAGTCCTGGCGGAGAACGCCGGCGAGCCATTCCCGCTTGAATGCGTCGCCATAGCTCTCCGCGATCCACTTCGGCATCAGTCCCGGTTCATAGGCGCGGGGATCGTAGTTTTTCACCATGTCGCAGTCTCGTCCCAAGAAACGTTTAGCTCTTCGTCGTGGAAGATGATTCGGAGAGTCTGTTCCGAGATCCTGAACTCGTTCGCTTCGATCGCGGAGAGCTGCAAGCGACAGAGAACCGCTTGCTTCTGACTCTTGCGAACGATCCGTTCGATCGCGGAGAGTCGATCGAGAATGATCTTCACTTGTGCGACGATGTACTGCTCGCGCTCGCTCCGGAATTGTCCTGCAGCTCGAGCCAGGATCTCGCCGCCGGCGGTCTTGGGGAGCTCGAGCGCGTCTATCGCTGCGAGCGGGATCCCCGCTTGTCGAATCAGTTTGTTTTTCTTACTCAAGCTCTCCTCCAAAAAACTCGTAAGTTTTGATCGCCGCCATGACGAGATCCCGCAAAAGCTCGAGCCGTATCTCCGGCGGCATATCTTCCGCGAGCAAAAGCATTCCGGCGTTCGGATCCTTGTTCGTGGCACAGTAGAGAGCTCCGAACGCATAACCGCGAGCTCTTAATTCGGCTCGCAAACGTTCGACCGGTTCGGCGAGATCTTCCTGCAATTTGACAGTGAGCTTCATTGCGGCTTTCCTCCGATCGGGGGATCTGGATCGATTGAATCGAATCCTTCCGCGGCTCCATCCGGAGTCGATGCGGTTAGATATTTGCGCATATTGGCGCGGATCTCATTTGCAACTGTGGGACGGATCCGGAAGCTCGGGACCGAGAGCATCATCTCGAGACACCGGCGGAAGCCGCGACCGTAGGAGATCCATAGAGCTCTGAGATCATCTGGCGGATCGGAATAGCTCATGCGCTCCCCCCGCCAGGGAGAATGATCGACTTCCCCCTGGCTTGTCGTGACATCTCTTCAAGCGAGTTTCCGAGATCTCGAGCTTGATCCGCGGTGAGAATGCAGGAGAGCTCGAGCCATTCATCTTTGATGATCGAGAGCAGAACGCGGAACTTCCCGCTCTCTTCCGATTGGACGAGCTGTGTTGTGAGAATGACTTGCTTGCTCATCGGATCCCTTCCATCGCTCGCTCGAGAGCGTCCGCGACTTCTAGGAGCGCATAGCCGAACGCTCGAGCTTGAATGGCGTTCACTCTGACTACAGGAACAAAGGGATTCGACTTCACTTCGGCGAAAATTCGGGCTCGAGTCCCCGGATCCGATTCCCCGCCGGCGACGATCGCTCCGCGGATCTCGATCTCGAGATGGCCGAATGGTTCCACATCTAAAACAATCGTTCGCATGAGATCTCCTGGCTAGAATGGAATGTCTTCATCAGTGATCGGTCCCGTCTGATCGGTTTTATCGTCCGCTCGCTTCGCGTCCAACATAATCAGATCTTGAGCGGTGACTTCGGTCGCGTATCGTTTGGTTCCCTCTTGATCCCAGGAGCGAGTCTTGAGAGATCCGACGATCAGAATCTTCGATCCCTTCTTGAGATACTCGCCGGCGATTTCCGCGAGCCGGCTCCACAGAATTACGGTGTGCCATTCCGTCCGGTCTTGCCAGTTTCCGGACTTATCTTTGTAACGCTCGTTTGTGGCGAGCGAAAGTCGGGCGACTGGCGTCCCGCTTTGTGTGTGTTTAATTTCGGGATCTCTTCCGAGATTCCCGAGCAGCTCCACTCGGTTAATTGACTTTGGCATGCGCTTCCCCTTCGCGCCGGATTCTCTCAGCTCGAGCGATCACAGCGCGGAATTGATCGGTTGAAAGCTCGCGAACATCATCGATCCCGAGCTCCTGTTTTGCTTGGATCCAAGCAGCATCATGCGATTCTAGGTTTCCCCAACTCATAGGATCCCTCCATTGCTGGCATTGCTGGCAATCAATATAACCCGAGTCAATGGGGAAATCTAGCTATTACCGAAGTAACAAACGGAACAGGAGTACAGCGACTTCCGCAAGGCGGCGGAGGTTCTCGAGTTGCTCGGGGGTGAGCTCCGGCGGTCCCTGGCGAACTTGGGAGAGATCCGCCGGCGCGAGACAAGTACAGCTAGAACGACCGCAAAAGCCGCAAAGCGTTATTGTGGCTTTGGATCCGCGATCGCTTCCATCGCGGCTTCCCTGATCGCTTGCATGAACAGCCTTCGGGCTCGGGGCTCTAGTCTTCTTAGGCATTTATCACACACGTAAACGGTAATCGAGCGCGACTTTCGCCGCGGGGTGATCCGAAGCGTGGAAGCGGAGAGCGTGATCGAAGCGACCGGTCGCCGGCTCGATCCGCAAGGACATTGCTGTGTAAAGTAACCTGATCGTGGGCTCATGGGTGATTCCAGCTCCTAGTAAACAACCATCCTGGCGCGAAGGTCATCTCTGTATAGGCCCATGCTTCGCGTGACTCTCGCCAGTGCCACGGCGGGGGATTGTGCTCGAGCCAATTCAGAACGCGGGGATGATCTCCGAAGCTTCGGATCCATCTTTGCATCCGCGTCCAATCTTCCAGACCGTTCTCGAGTGCGGCGAGTTGTGTCTCCGGATCGGAGCAAGCTTGCGCCCACTGATCTTCCTCACGCCGGCTGATGTCCATCAACTCTCCTCTCCCTCTAGCGGAACATGAATCTCCCAGTCGGTCGCGTTTAGATCGCGGAGACTCGGGCTCCATTGTCTTCGGCAGTCCTTCTGATGCGCGACATCACACATCAGAAAATCGTTCGGCAAGTTCTCGACGAGTGAGATCGCGTGCATGTACGCTCCTGGCATCCATCCATGACGCCGGACTTTATCACCGCGATTCAAAGCGGCGATCGTTTCAGTAAAGATCATAGATCCTCCGATCGGCGATCGCCGGCAATGCTAGCATACACGCCGGCGGATCCGCATATATATATAGAAGCGACCGCCGGCGGCGGAAAAACACAAAAGAATTCCTTTCCCTCAAGATCTGGCGTCCGCGGTAAGGTGATTGTGCAAGGTTCCGCTGATACAGAGGCGCAATGCTCTTTAACGAGAGAAAACTTCACACGCTCCGGTACTTCTCGCGGCGGGAGTGGACAAGACCGGCGCAATGGTCGATCGATGCCGGTCTCTATCCGATCC
>Ga0210399_10001689_pt1 | contig 17301 bp, 10 predicted proteins | sample IncBWC14MmetaG_FD_150865 | JGI IMG/M metagenome (GOLD analysis project Ga0210399, IMG submission 150865) | Forest soil microbial communities from Barre Woods Harvard Forest LTER site, Petersham, Massachusetts, United States - Inc-BW-C-14-M | ecosystem: Environmental > Terrestrial > Soil >...
CAGGCAGTGTACCCGCGCCCTTATCAGCGATCTCTTCCGATCTGGCTCGGGGTGGGCGGCACGCCGGCTTCGTTTGCGCGCGCCGGAACACTCGGCCTTCCGCTGATGGTCGCCATCATCGGCGGTGAACCGCGCCGGTTTCGCCCCTTGATTGATCTCTACCGCGAGGCGGGCCGTCGCTCCGGTCATCCTTTGGACCGGTTGAAGGTCGGAATTCACGCGCTGGGCTATGTTGCGGATACCGATCAGCAAGCGGCAGACGAATTCTTCCCAGGTTACGCCCGATCCTTCACCGAGATTGGCAAAGAGCGTGGCTGGCCGCCGATTACGCGTCGTCAGTTCGAAGCGCTTCTTGAGCCAGAAGGTGCATTGCTCGTTGGCGATTCCCGAACGGTAACTGACAAGATCGTCTCGGTCAGTGAAGCACTCGGAGGAATCGAAAGACTTAGCTTTCAAATGAGCATCGCTTCTCTGCCGCACGCGAAGCGCATGCACGCGATCGAACTACTCGGAGCGAAAGTTGCGCCGGCTGTTCGCGACCATTCACCAAAGGTCTCTGTAGCGGAGGGATAGGCGTCTGACTCGCGAGCGTCAATCTGGGAGAAACACTATGTCGAACAAGCTTTCAGGAAAAGTTTGCATCATCACCGGCACTGCTGGCGGCATAGGCCGCGAAGCCGCTTTAACCTTCGCGCGAGAGGGGGCTTTGGTCGTTGGCTCTGGTCTGTTCGTCGAAGATGCGGAAGCGACCGTTGCCGCAGTTCGCGCTGCCGGTGGAACGATGGTCTCCATGCAGCCATGCGATCTGACGAAACCGGCTGACTGTCAGGCGCTGATCGATTTTGCGGTGCGCAATTTTGGGCGGATCGACGTGCTCTTCAACAACGCCGCCATGGCGTATTTCAACTGGCTCGAAGACATTTCGGACGAGGAGTGGGACCGCAGTCGTCGGAGTGAAGTGGACCTGGTGTTTTACCTCACCCGCGCCGCGTGGCCTTATTTGAAGGCCAGCCATGGCGTGGTCGTGAACACCGCTTCGCTGACCGCGCTGATGAGCTTCAAGAACCTGGGATCTCTCGCACACACCACGGCCAAGGCTGGCATCATCGGCATGACCCGGCAGTTGGCGATGGAAGGCCGCAAGCATGGGATTCGTGCCAATTCGATTTCTCCTGGAGTGATCGAAACCAACCAGACGCGCGAACAGCTGAAGGACCCAGAATGGGCCGGCTACATGCTTGGTAAGACGTTGTTGGGTCGCCTAGGTCGGCCGGAAGAAGTGGCAAACGTCGCTTTGTTTCTGGCCTCCGATGACAGTTCGTACGTGACCGGAGTCGATATCGTCGTCGATGGCGGAATGAAAGTGTGGTGAGTGGGGGCACGCCCGACTAAGACCACAGCGGCGTGCGGGGGTAGATGGCGATCTCCACGTTTTTTACCCCTCTGAGGGATTCTAATTGCAGGCGTAATGGGTAGCAGCGGGGTGGCAAACGAATAATAGTACGGTGGTTTATGCAGATTTGTAGTATGGCGGAGAGGGTGGGATACTCACCTAGTCTCTTTCAGCATCGTGCGATCTTTTCGGTAGTATGCCCGAGCACATAGCATGAATACTGGCGATTTATACGATTTCGCCTATTTTAATTGTTTCGCCTGTTTCAACGGTTTGGATCCAATTTCGAGCTTAAACAGACACCACAGACACGAAGTCGAACAGTGGACCTATAGTCGGACTAGCTATCCCTTGAACTGCTCTCGCTTCGCGGTCCCTGTTGAGAATTTTGCTGTTACACGAGGCCCGTTTGTTTTTGACCGGCTGCAACCCAGTGAATCGGTAGTCCTCCGCGGACCCTTTTAGCCCGTTCCCCTACTACTACGAAAGACATTCAAGTGGCCAATTTTCTTGGTTATTTGACGAGTCTGAATTGCACGAAAAGCGTTTCTGGGGATAGGGGGTCCACCAGCCAGTCGTCAGAGTTGTCGTCGTTGCAAGCGGAGTAACGGTGACGCAGGAAATGAATGCTCATCCGAGAAAGGTCGAATCCACTGTAAATGATGTTTCCGCGAATGACGTCGCTCTTGTACAGGAGAACCTGGGTGCGGAGATAACGCACCAAACGACTAGGGGGGTGCACGGGGATTGGTGGCGTATCCAACGAGTAGTGCATCACGGATGTAGCACAACTTTTCAAACGAACGACAGTAAGGTCACCATCAGTGCGCATTTCGTCGCCGGTCGAGTTGAGCATGATCTGAGGCAAATCAGAGCGAGGGAGCTGGTGCACGGACTCCACGCAACCCGTCAGCGCAAGGTCGCGCACGAGCATGTTGACGCCGTCAAGGAGGTTGCCATCAATACGGTGGATGAACTTGCGATAATTCACGGAAAGCGCTGCGCCGGTTTCACGCGTATAGGCACCCAACCAGGCCTGCTCTCCCTGAATCGTTCTTGACTGACACCACAAACGAAGATGTGCGCGTTTACCGTAACTGTTGAAACTCTTCTGCCAAGCCATATCCTGTGGCTGGCCCGAGAGCAATTGTCGCGACACGGGCATGTTGGGATAGTTAGATAATGTTAAAAAGGCCTCGAACTCCTTGAAGAAAGCATTTTTGGAATTGGGGTCGGCGGTGCGCCAGTCTGCGGCAGTGAATGCGTCGTTTACTTGATTCTGAGAACCGATGAAAGGCAAGTTGACCACGTCTGCATCTTTGCCGCTTTGTGTCGTGGTGCGGCCCGATTGACCCTGCAGGAGCATTTCTATGTCACCGCGCTCGTAACCATCCATAGCAGATGAAACAGCGGGCAGTACAGGCTGACCGCCAACGAAGAGAGGCATTTTCAAGCGCAAGCGCAGGTCGGTTCCCGGTGGCAAGTAAATCTCGGGTTCTGGAAGCACCGTAAGAGCGCGATAAACAATCAGACCTATATCAGCGTATGGGTTGAACGTGGGCATGTGAATCAGCCTGCTGGTGATGCAGCCTTGCGGCGTATTGGTGGCGCGAATACCGTGGATAACACCGTGCCGCACTACTTTGCGAGCGTTGTCCACTTCCACGACTTCCGCCGCAAGGGGTAGCAGCTGGCCGGCAGTCGTGACCAGATTATCGATGTGGATTTCCAGGTAGGCGGAATCGTGGATAAATCCGAGGCCGACTTTGCGAATTCTGGTGATTGTTCCAGCGATCTCGAGGCCAGCCGGAAAAACCGGGCGAGAATCACACTCGGGCGACTGAATCAGGATGGCGCGCACGGTTGCGCCGAGATTGGAACTGTAGGAAGCTACCGGATCTCGCAGACGAATCCAAAGCGATCTGCCAGCGGGCACATACTGGCAGTCAGCAAAGCCCGGACTCGAGAACGCAAAAAAGATAAGCAAACAAGCCAAGGCAGAGTCGCGAGCAATAAACCTCAAGTGGGAAACCGGAGATCTCGTCAAGTCGAAACGATTAAGGCACGCCACTCCACGCGCCTGTGAATCCGCCGAACCGAATAGAAAGGGGACTGCCATCTTCCCCGCCCTAGAAGTCAATGGCAGGCCCGACTTCGGACGTAAGAAGGTCACGTCCGCTTCGGAAGGCTAGAGCGTTCTGGTCCCCGTTGCCACTAGGGGTTCCCCCAGTTGCATGGGACCGGGCCTAGTCTAACAATTGCGCGCGGGTCACACTTGAGCGATCGGTGCAAACCCGTCGATTCCGAAGACAAAGGGGATTCGGGATCTTCCAAACTGTCCCCAAGTTCTTCAGCGACATCGTCGGTCTAGTACCCGCTTTTCCGACAGGCGCTTTGATCAGACTTTGGAGGCCAATGACCTACCACAAGACGTGCACAAATTTGATATGGCAACGTGGATCATCTTCTTTCTAGATCGATTCTCCGGTCGACGCCGGAAACCCAGATGACTGATGCACGGGTAGATGACGAGTATGGGAATGGTTCAAGCTTGAAAGGAGAAGAACACAATGCGCAAGAAACGAATGGGAATCGCAGTGGGCCTGCTGGCGACATGCTTTGTCGGACTGCTCTCGGCGTATGCACAGGGCGAAAAGACAAAGGTTAAAGGGCTAATCACCGCTCGTACCGGTGACACGGTTGTCCTCAAGACTCCCGACGGAAGCTCGATGACCGTTACTCTCGATGACGACACCAAGGTGCAACAGCCGAAAGGGCTTGGCATTCGCAAGAAGCAAATGTCCGCTGCGGTATTGATTCCCGGCCTCAAGGTTTCGATTGACGGCACAAGCCAGGATGCCACGCACGTCCTTGCCAAATCCATCACCTTCGATGGAGACGATTTAGAAACGGCCGAGATGATCCAGGCCGGTCTAAGTCCTACAGAACAGAAAGTAGCCGCCAATCAGCGGAACATTGAGGCAAACAAGCAGGGCATCGATGCGAACAGCCAAAATATCGCTGCCAACAAGGCGGCCATTGACGCCAACGCGGCGGAAGCCGCGGCAGCCAGCAAGCGCTTTTCTGAATTGAGCGATTACGATACGAAGTCTCAACTGGATGTCCACTTCGCCAGCGGCGCCACCGACATCTCCGAAACGGATCAAGAAGCGCTGAAGAAATTGGCGCAGGATGCCGTCAGCCTCAAGGGTTACATCATCCAGGTGAAGGGCTTTGCCGATTCCAGCGGCGATGCGGCAATGAACCAGAATCTGAGCATGGAGCGCGCACAGAACGTAATCGCCTTTTTGCTACAGAACTGTGGCGTGCCAGTTCGACACATTGTGGCACCAGGGGCCATGGGTGAAGCGGCGCCAGTAGCTTCGAATGAGACCGCAGCCGGACGCGCAGAAAACCGCCGCGTCGAAGTCAAGGTCCTGCTAAACAAAGGGCTAGCCGGTGACTAGGGATCACTGTATGAACGCGTGGGTGCGGTTCGGGACTTGTCCCATCCTTAATCATCTTCTGATAGGTCGGGTGAGCGGACATGTTATGGGGACCGACTCATACGGCAATGTACATACGTCCCCACTGTAGTCTCGCGCCCCGCTCCTATTTCGACCAGGAGGGGTACCTTGAGCCAAGCAGTACAGTCCCCAATTCGCGTCTACTTAATGATCGAAAATCGACTTTTGCGCGAAGCCCTCGGCCACCTATTCCGCAAGCGATCAGATCTTCGGGTTGTCGGCCAAACGGATGAGACTGCGTCTTTACCCGACGACCTGGACACGCTGTGCGACGTACTGGCCCTGGATTCTTTCGATCCGAAGCGTCCGATGCGCCCGTTGGCAGCAGACAACTTCCTAACGCGCCGATTCAAAACAGTTCTGATTGGGATGGAAGGAGATTCCGAGCAATTTCTTCAAGCAGTGCGTGCTGGTGTCAGCGGATATATCCTGAAGGAGGCGTCGGCGTCGGACGTTGTGGCGGCAATTCGCGCCACGTCGAAAGGCGAGGCCATCTGCCCACCACGACTCTGCGCTGTAATATTTGAGCGTTTCGCGCGCACTGCCGGCGGTGCGGCGCGGGAAGCTGCGGCACAACTCCGGACGATGAAGCTGCGCCAGCGGCAACCGGTCAACCCGGTGGTCGAGAGATTGACGAAGAAGGATATCGCGGCGAAGCTGAATATCCCGGAGCTTACGGTGCGGAATCGCATCAATCGCATGGTGAAACGGGTGGATGTAGGATCGACAGGCCCGAATTTTGGCGTCGCGACCTAAAGTCATCACCTTTCCCTTACGACAACGAAGCTGACCAAAGAAGTAATCAAACTCTGACAGTCGTCCACAGTGCGCTACCAAGTGCCAATGCGAACCACGGCCTGTGTCGATATCTTCAAACCGTCCTGCGGGTGGATCTGAGCTACGTCATTCATCCAGGAGTGAGTGTACTCGATGTTGAGCACGCGCCAGGCGAAAGGCCGCGTCACTACCCAGTCGAACCCGCCACCCACTGCAATGCTGGGGCCGTTCTGCGCAGTCTCGAACTCGTAAGCGCTCCTCTTCGGATAGTGCCCAAGGGTGCCGCTGCCGTTGTTCCATTCCTTCAGCAACTGTTCATGCAGCGTCGAATTGTCGATTTCCTGCGTCACTTTTCTTCCGCCAAACGTGAATTGGCCGAAAGGAGAAAAACGGTGAGACGCCAGGGGAGTCCAGCGGAAACCGCCGGCGTAAAAAAGGGAGTCGGCACTCATGTTGGATCGCGGCTGATGCATAATCAAACAGCCACTAACTTCGGTGATCACCTGGAGTTTGGGATTAACGCGGGCAGCGCCGGTGCCCCCGCCTCCGATGCATGAACCTCCACCAAGGAAGGTCTCGTAGTAGGGGAAGGCCGTAAGCTCGATGTCCGCCTCTTTGGGACGCGGATGATTGAAGTCCACGCCCTCTGGTTTCCAAGCTTCCTTCACATAGACAAAAGGTCTTTCTCCGCTTCCGTCCTTAAATTCGCCGACCAGTTGTTTACGAATCTCATAATTATTGCCAAACAGGCCCATGCGCGTATCGCGACTCCACGGGGCTTGGAAGGCCATCATATTGGCGAAGGTACGGCCCGGATTCAGGAAACTTCGCGCCAGGATAATGAGCGGACGATTCGTGCTCCGATTTTCCAGGCCCATGATGGCATATCGATCAGCCGCGTCTTCGGCGAGCATGACCACGAAACCCAGGGTAGGCGTATCTACAAGGCAAATGAAGCCCGGCGAAGCATGAAGCATCACGTTACCGATAGAAGCCTCGCTCGCTGGGCCGATTTTCCATTGCGTATGCCAGATCGCCGAGTACGCCATCGAGCGGAACATACTGATCCAGTAATCGCGCCCGTCGCCCCATTGAACATATCTGTATTTGGGATCGTTTTGACGCTCGATGAATCCGAAAATGGACCCTTCGATAGGATGCCCGACGTAAGGAGCCATAAACGTGTCGCTGTCGCTCCAGCCACGGAGTTCAGAGACCGACGCCGTGTAATTTTGAAACCAGTGACCGTTCAGGGTGTCGCGCGTGCCGGGCTCCGTCGCGATGTCAAAGCTATGCATGATCCCTGTGTAAAGGAGGGATTCACCGAGAGCGGCTTTCCAACGAAAGGTATTCTTGTTTTTCTTTTTATTTTCTTGGGCATCAGGGTTGAGTAGGACGTCGGAACTTTTTGGATCGCCGAATGGCTTGTCATTCCGAGGAACGACAGAGGAACGAGTTGAAAGGGAGTCTGGGCCGAAAGGAGCGCCAGGAGTGGCTGAAGGCAGTGGGGCATACCAAGCCTGATCGATTGAATGCAGCAAGTACGGCTGGGCGTAGAGAACGTCCCGACCGCCAGAGAAGATATCTGGCTCTTGCTGTGCAAAAAGTAGTGCTTGAGGCGAGAGAAAGCAGGCAAGCGTCGCAGCAAGAATATATTTCAGAGTTATCTTCACTTCTGGAAAACCTCCGCGCCACTGATCCGATCATGCTTCTATTCGCATTGACGGACGGCTTGGGGCGGAATCTAGACAACTCGCCCCCAAAGAATGGAACACGGGCATTCTTGTTTTCCCCTAGGCAAACTTCTAGTAGTGGGTGCATTTACCCATCACGTCTTCCAGATGGGATCGGATTGAAATACAGAACTTGCGGTTGGCCCCGGAAGCGCGCGCACGGTCCCGCCTCGTCTACGATACAGGACCATGCGCACTGTCCTTCGCTTCGTTGGGATTGAGGGGCTCAGCCTGTAGCTCTCGCCGTGAGCTTCGCTTCGATGACGTGCCGGATCAAACGTTTTGTCCTTTCGACGAAGGCCAAATGATCGGCGAGGCAGCTCTCCAGCAGCACACCGACGCCATAGTGACCGGAAAGATCGGCGGCAGCGACCAGCGTGACGTATTCCGCCGTGCGCATGTGACTCAATTGATTGGCCCTTGCCAATACAAATAGCCGCCTCGCCTCCGGCGACTGGATCTCCGCAACCTCTCTGCGAAAATCCTCGACGAACACATCGTGCAAGCGTCCGGTGACGTTCAGCGGTTTCTCCCCGATGATTTTGAAAGCCTCGTCCAGCTTGGCGAGGTCTTGCTGAGACACGAAAGCGCGTGCCCCAAGGGCCTCCTGTATTTCCGAATTCTGGGCCAATTCGCCCAGCTCCTTGTAGATCGCTGCTGAACGCTCTGTGCCGTGTCGTACATGGCTTAGAATTGTCACAAATAGTTCCTTTGGATTCTTAACTGGCATAACGATTTCTCCTTGCTAAGGCTGTCTGGGTTTTGTCGGTTTTGGGGGGATTGCGCGCCGCATCTGAGGAGCAGCTGCCATCTTCCCCACCAAATCTTCGACTGGCGCTGATTTTGCAGCTACTAGGGATTCCCCCAGTTCGTTGGAACTCACTCCAAATGCACTACCTGTGGTCGCCGAGAGATCTTAGGCGTCCCATCGTTCTGGCTGGATGCCAGCCGCTAACCTTTGTTGACGATCGATCATTTTTTTTGGTCGGGTTCCACTTTGACGAAGCTGTATTTTGCGCTGAACTGGATGCGCGGGGCATTTGCTGATTGTCCATTTTGCAGCATGGTCCAGCCGTATAAGAACTCGGCGCCGACGTTGAGCGAGCCGCCAGGATTCCAGATCAGGTTGGCGCCGGTGTAGGTGGCGTGATTGTAAGTTGTTGGGGCCGCCAAATCGGTATCGTTCACCGCCGCGTACGAGTAGATCGCGCTGGAACGCAACCTCTTAAACCAGTAGTGCTGGTAGGATGCCTCCACTCCCACCGCTGGAGTCGCCACCAAATGAGTACTCACACCTGAAGCTGGCTCGGCATCAATCCCCAATCCGGAAGTATCCTGAATATAGCGAGAAATGCCGTGCCCGAAGGCGACAGCGAGGATCAAGTTGTCTCTGCCGAAAGTATTCAAGCCTAGAGACGTGTTTACCCCCCAGCCAAAAACGGAATCGGTTCTCCCATCCGGCAGAAACGCGGCAATAGAACGGAATAATCCGGCAACCTGGAAATGTCCGCGTTCGAATTCCTCGCGGAAGCGAATTGTGCCATCGGGACTCGGAGCGTTCGGCTGAGCGTTAAATTGTGGGGTCTTGAAAATAACGTCTGAACTGGGCTTCTCCACGGAAATGTGGAGAGTCGTGTGGGGACTAAGCGCGAATCCATAGCGAAATTGGGGATTGCGGAGGCTGACCATGCCATTGGGTCCCTGGAAGTCCAGGCCGTCCGGGGAAGCATCGGGGTCCATGAAGTTTGTGAACGTCTGGCCGATCAGCAGGTTTCTGGCTTGTGCATAGGCGTGACGGAGCCTGGGAGTGGTGGAACTCGTGCCGAAAAAATCGCCTTCCACATAAAAGCGCACTTCTCCGACTTGCGTATAGGGAATCCTGAAGTCCAAGTTCAGGCGAGTCGGCCGGACGGATATGGTGGTGTTGTTTACGGAAGTTGGCTGGGGGATGGGAAACGAAGACGGAATGAACGACTCGGTGTTTCCCGCGGGCTTCAGATCGTACGTGAAATCTGTCTTAAAGTAGCCTCCGATTTTCAGGATGGTCTGCGTTCCTGGCAACTGAAAAAAACCTTGATACTTTGGGTCAAGAGGAACGTTGTTGAAGCGAGCGGCTGCGAAGGTGTCCTCGGAGAATTCCCGGTAGTTGGATGTGGCATCGCCGACATGCTCGGACGTGGTTCCTACGCGCGGGGGTTCCGCAGCTCGAATGGTGCCATTTTGTCGAGGTGGAGGGGCTGGCGAAGTCGTTGGGGTCTGAACGGGTTGAGTGGGTGATACCTCTGTTTTCGTGCCTTTGAGCTGATCGATTTCCGCTTGCATTTTGGCCATCTGGGCCTGCATTTGATCGACGAGTTTTCGAAGAGTTTGTGTCTCGTCGGAAGGAGCTTGGGATTGGGCCGCGGCATTTGGTGGAGTCATAGCTGCCAACAAAAAAATGGCCGTTATGAAATAGAGTTTGTGGATTTTCATCGGTACCTCCTGGTCTCTGAACGAGTCGCCGGTGCGATTCTTCGGGCAGCGGAGCAAATTTATGAATCTTTTGCCGCCACCAGATTGATCCTAGGTCATCAGGGAAACGATGATGGTTCCCCAAGTGGTCAGAAAAATGTGGCCGAAAGCCACGGTGCACGAGTAACCCAGGATCGCAACAGGGCTGTCCGACTTTTCCTGGACGGCTGCGACGCCAGCGATCATTGTTTGTGCTCCGGCAAGGCCGCCAACCAGGAGCGCAGGGCTGACCTTAAGAACGTAATAGCCGAAGAAAAGACCGGTTAAAAGGGGAAACATAGTGACCACGATGCCGCCGAGGAACAGAACATAGCCGTGGTCACGAACCGCCGTCACAAAAATGGGACCAGCCTTTAGACCGACCATCGCTACGAAAGCAGCCAAGCCGATCGATCTCATGAAAAGGATGGCCGCGTCTGGGAACCTTGCAAACCAGGGCCGCTCGGACCGAATCCATCCGACGACAACACCTGCAAGGAGAGTCCCGACACTGGTGCCGAGAGATATTCTGAGACCGCCGACGGGGATAACGATTACGGCGCCGAGCAGCACTCCCACGAATACCGCGAGCCCGAGGATAGAGAGATCGCTTTCTTCAGTTGGCCTGATGATCGTTCCGACCAAAGGCGCGAGTTGTTGAACGTTCACTTCCGATCCCGTGACCTGCAGAGTGTCGCCGCGTTCAATTACGGTCTCCGTTCCGATCGGAATCACCTGCTCTCCGCGCATAATTCCGCGGAGAAGAACGCCCCTAGCCTCGTCGAGGTTGTCCGCAAGGTCCTGCAGGGTTCTTCCGGCGACACGCTTGCTAGTGACATAGAGGTCGAAGGACGCGACGGGAATCTGAAGCAATTCGGAGTCGGCAACCTCGGTGGCGCTTGGGCCAAGGACCTTTAGCAGAATCTCGGTGCGGCCCAGAATTGCCAAAGTGTCGTCTGCCTCGAGAATGGTGGTTTTGAGGGGTGAAAAGATCTCACCGTTACGGCGAATCCTTTCGACGAAGAGACGTACTCCGGGCACGGATGTCTCGGCCTGCGCTAGAGTCTTTCCAACGATAGCGGCACTGTGCGGAATTTTGTATGCGCGGCATCCCACCGATTGCCATGCAGATTGAACTCCGGCCTTTGCAGCGTGAATGCCAAGACTGCTTTCAACTTTCTTGGATTCCGCGCGAAGGTCAAAGCGGAGAAGTTTTGGGGCCAGGCTGCTGCAGCACCAGATAACGCCCAAGGTACCAAATATGTAGCAGATGGCATCGGCCACGGCGATATGGGCCACCCAGAGATCCTTTTGTTCGGCGGACACGGACAATGCCCGAATAGCCTCGCTGGCCGTACCAATTGCAGGAGATTCCGTGAGGGAACCCGAAAGCAAGCCGGCGGCATAGCCCGGATCGAGATGCAAGAGTCTGGCCACGGAGTATGCGGCGAGAAGGCCCATCGCAGGGACAAAAACGCCAAGCACACCCCATCGCCAACCGTCTCCCTTGAGGCTGCGGAAAAAACTGGGACCGACCGAGTATCCGATACCGAAGAGAAAGAGGAGAAATAACGTGGACTTCGCCTGGTCGGAAACAGGAACGTAAAAGAAATTGCCGAGGAGGATGCCGCCGAGGAGAGAACCGGTGACCACGCCGAGACCGACGCCACGAAACTTCAACTTTCCGATGAGGTAGCCGATTCCAATGGCGAGGTAAACTGCCATCTCCGGATACTTCGTAAGTAGGTGCGAGATCCAATCCATAAGCCGTCCTTTTGCGGCGTCACCTACGGGGACGCCTGAATGAATTCAGGAGTCCCGTCACGACAGCAAAAGAATGAGAACCATGCCCCAAATGGTGAGCAGAGTGTTCCCGACGGCGTAGGTTACGGTGTAGCCGAGTGCGGGTATTTGACTGTGCGCGCGATCACACACCAAACCGAGAGAAGCAGTGGTAGTGCGGGCTCCGGAGAGAATGCCCAGCAGAATTGCATCGTGGAATCGGAAAACGTACTTGCCGACATACAAGCCGAGGATGAGAGGCAGAGTGGTAGCAACCGCTCCCCAAAGAAAGAGACTAATTCCTTGCGTGCGAAGCCCGTTGACGAATCCTGGGCCCGCGGAGATACCGACAATGGCGATGAAGATATTCAAACCGACCGAGTTCATGAACCAAACGGTCGGAGAAGGAATGCGGCCAAAGGAGGGACGCGTCGAACGCAGCCAGCCGAGAACAAGTCCGGCGATGAGCGCGCCGCCCGCGGTGGATAACGTGAGTGGAATGCCGTGAACTTTCCAGACAAGCGCGCCAATCAAGGCGCCAACAGCGATTCCGGCTCCGATGAAGGCGACATCGGCAACGTCGGTCGGGCGGTCCACGACACCTAGCATTTTGGCGGTTGCCGAAGTGTCTTGCGTGCGGCCAACGATGGTTAGAATGTCGCCGCGGTAGATCTTAGTATTCGGCATGATGGGAATAGAGGTGGCGGTAGCGCCGCGAGTGATCTTCCGCAGAAAGACGCCGCGAGAGCCGGGAAGTTGCGCGAGTTCGGCCAAGGTCTTGCCATCCACGGATTTGTTGGTAACGTAGGCATCGACGCCCTCGATGGGGACGCTGAGCAATTCGGGATCGTCGACCTCTCTGGCTCCTTCACCGGTTACCTTAACGAGAACTTCGCGTGCGCCGGCGACGCTGACGATATCGCCTTCCTGCAACACGGTGTCCACCGTGGCATCCTCGACGGTACCGTTGCTGCGAACACGCTGGATAAAGACACGCGCGTCGGGGACCAGCGCTTCGGCTTCGATGGCACGAAGGCCAGCAACTTTGCCACCCGGCTGCACGCGGAAGCTGCGGGACTCCCAACGATGCCAGGCAGAGCCCGCCCCTCCGAGTTCTTTCTTGCCACCAAATTTTTCCTCGTATTCTTTGCAAGCACGGACGAGGTCCATGCGAACGAGCGCCGGGCAGACGAGAGCAATGACGATGGCCGATCCGACGGTGCCGAACATGTAGGTGACGGCGTAAGCGACGGGCATGGAGTCGAGCAATTTCTTGGTTTCTTCCGCGGCCAGCCCCAATCGATTGATGGCGTCGGTGGAGAGGCCCATGGCCGCGGAAATGGTCTGGGAACCGGAATAGAGTCCCGCAGCATAGCCGAGGTCGTAGCCAGCGAATTTGGCGATCGCGACAGGGATCGCCAGGCTGAAGAGACACTGGACGACGGAGAAAAGCGCTTGCGGTACGCCGTCCTTGGCGACACCACGAACGAATTGCGGACCAACACCGTATCCGACCGCAAATAGAAACATAAGAAAGACTGTGGACTTGAGCGGCTGCGAGATGCTGATGCCGATTTGTCCAATGAGGACGCCAGCCAGCAGTGTAGCGGTGACAGAGCCCAGGCCGATGCCCTTGAACGTAAATTTGCCGAAGTAATAGCCGAGAGCCAGAGTGAGGAAGATGGCGATCTCGGGGTACTGTCGGAGGGTCGCGGCAAACCAGGAAAAGACGAACATCGTAACCTCCTTAGGCAGGAACCTGAGCCTTCCAAGCATCAACCGCGACTTGCACCGCAGTGGTGAGTTGTTCGCCGATTTTGGAGTAAGCCTCATCGGGCAGATTAGCCAGAGAAACTCGCACGGACCAGTCGGGGCCAGCAAAACCGCTTCCGTTGAGGAGAACGGTGGAGAATTTCTCTGCAAGAGCGAACAGGACATCAAAGGGGTGGTAATTTTTCTTGAGGAACTCGACAAACCTGGGTCCGTGCATCTTTTCGGCCCAGACCATGATGTCGAGGGTGGCGTAATAATCCGCGCGCATGGGATCCAGAGGAAGCGGCAGCTTCATGCCAGCCCACAAGGCTTGCAAGCGACGTTCCACGATTTGCTTTGTGAGTTTTTTGTAGCGGTCGTCCTTGTCCAACAGAGCAAACAGAGAGAACAAGGTCATCTGGACTTGCTGGGGCAAAGACAAGCCGGCAGTGTGATTGAGAGCGACGCAACGGCTATCTGCGACCATGCGATCAATGAACTTGATCTGTTCTGGATGTAGGGTCAATGGTCCGTAACGAGTGTTCAGTTCCCTGCGGACTTCTCCGGGTAACTTCGCGATGGCTTTGTCGAAGATATTGTCCTGATGAATCGCAACGACGCCCAGGCGCCATCCGGTGCAGCCGAAATACTTCGAGAAGGAATAAACGCCGATGGTGTTGTGCGGAACTTCGGCCATCAAGGAACGGAAGCCGGGCACGAAGGTACCGTAGACATCATCGGTGACCACAATCAGGTCCGGGCGTTCTTTCTGAATCAGGGCCGCCAATCGATCCATGGAACTTTTGCGCATGGCGACGGAAGGGGGATTGCTAGGGTTTACAAAGAAGAGCGCCTTAATGGAGGGATCTTTGAGCTTGTCGATTTCGGTATCGGGATATTGCCAAGTGTGTCTCCCGTCGGTGGGAGAAACCTCGCTGGCATTGATCTCAACAACATCGAAATGAAATCGATCTAGATGGCAGACTTCGATGTACGGGGTAAACATCGGAAGAGCGAGAGCAACCCGGTCGCCCCGATGTAAGAGGCGGTTCACGAGCAGCGAATCGAAGATGTAGCACATAGCGGCAGTGCCGCCCTCGACGGCGAAGATGTCGAAAGTTCCAGCGGGCGGTTTGCCACCGCACATTTCCTTGGCCAGATACTCGTGAACGACGCGCTCGGCATGGACGAGCATGCGATCAGGGGAAGGATATTGATCGCCGATGATGCTGTCGACCAGCTCGTGAACGAAGGCGTCTGGGTTGAACTTGAATTCGTTCACTGCATATTCGATGGCTGATCGAAGCAGGCCCACTCCTGGCGCAGTGGGATTTGCCGCCAAAAAGTCCATGAAACGTTTGGCTATTCCACTTTTTTGCGGCATGCCGCCCAGATCGGGCTCGTCCCAGACTCGTTTCGACTCGTGGACGGCAAATGTACCGAGAGTGAAGAATGCGTTACGGGGAGTCGTGGCAATCCAGTTGGGATTGCCACGGCCAGCATTCAACATGGTCTCCGCACTGTGGCGAGCGGTTTCGCTGGCCAAATGGATTAGTTTATCTTTCAACTCGAAAGGGCTCAGCTTTTCAAGTTGTTTTTGTTGCTCGAGAGTCACCGAGAGGCGACGTACGACTGGAGTGGCCATAGCTTTCCTCCTCAGACAAAGTGAAATTACCGTTGCTTCGAATTTCGTCGGTTCAAGCCGACGACAAAGAAAAAGGCAACTAGTGCCTCAATCTCCCGACGCGGCACGCGCAGTCTTTGGTTTTCCGTGCTTCGCCGTACTTGTGATTGGTTCCTTAGCAGGCAGATTCACCGATTGCAGAAACGACGGATTCAATAGCTTCAGACCGAGTGCGGCGCTGAACCCGTGGATCTCCCTAACGTCGAGCTTGCGCATGAACTCAATGGTCTGCGCATTGATGACCTGGCCTGGCACCATGATGGGGAAGCCCGGGGGATATGGAATGACAAAGTTGGCAGAAACCAACTCGGGGCCGTCCTTCAGACGCTTATCGATTTCAGGGCTGGACAGCTTCAGATGCTCACACTGATCTTCGCGGTAAGCCGCGAAGAAGGCCGCGCGCATATCGCCTTCATTCGTCCTGCTGGACGGATTTTCACGGAAGCGGTCAAAGAAACGACTGAAATTGGGAAGATCCGGGACATCGGTCATTAGGGATTTAACACGCGCATCAAAGGCTAACTTCGCCGGCTTGCCACCTTCGACTAGTTTCTTTTCTACACCCTGGCTAATCTGAACAAGGACCTTGATGAGTTGCGCGATGTCGCTGCGTGTATTGTTAATGTTGGTTTGGAGCAGAACGCTGTTGCGCGATGTTTTGTTTAATTGAATGTCGAAGTTGGCAGCGAGTAGATTCTTGAATTGCGTGCCGTCAAATCCGGCGGAGCCGCACACCAGCGTGAGGCGGGTGACGTCAAGCGCAAATTCGTCTTCTTTGAGGGCCTTCACCACAGTGGCCCAATTGACGCCCGCGGTGAGATAGTCCACGAATCCAGAATTGCGAAATTCCGCAGGGATCATCTCGTCGGCGCCAAGCACACGGAAGTATTTCGAGATGAGCGGGTGGGAATTGACTTCGCGCCGGACATCGAGCGCCAACTGGATGGCACGATTCACGAGTTCGTACCCCTCCAACTCCATCTGGCGCCGCGCTACATCCAGCGTGGCGATGATCTGAAGGTTGGGAGAAGTGGAAGCGTGAGTGAAAACCGCTTCGTGGAATTGCTCTTCGACGGTGTGATAGTCCTGATCCTTAACCAGCACCATGGAACCCTGGCGCAAACACGACATGGATTTGTGAGTCGAATTGGTTTGATAAACGCGCAGACGGACTTTGTCAGGGTTTGCCAGCAGGCGAGTGCCAAGGAGCGTTTTTTCGTCGACCTTGAGGTCGGCTCCGAGCTTTTTTCCCTGCTCCTGATAGGCATCTCGATAGGAGGGATCCTTGAATTTCTTTTCCAAGATGGCTGCGGCTCCCATTGCGGTGCGCCGGCGATAGAAGGGACTCCACCGTGCGAATCCAAACCATGCTTCGTCCCAAAGAAAGATGAGGTCGGGCTTGATGGCGAGGCATTCCTCCATAACGCGTTCAGGATTGTAGATGTGTCCGTCAAAGGTACAGTTCGTAAGGACCAACAGGCGAACGCGATCCAAACGTCCTTCGGCCTTCAAATCGAGCAGTGCTTTCTTAATGGTGCGAAGAGGGACGGCTCCGTACATGGAATATTGCGTAAGTGGATAAGCCTCGACATAGAGCGGATAAGCACCGGAAAGGACAGCGCCATAGTGGTGGGACTTGTGACAGTTGCGGTCGACCAGAACGATATCGCCGGGGCCCAAAAGAGCCTGTTCCACCATTTTGTTGGAAGTGGAGGTGCCGTTGGTGACGAAGAAAACGTGGTCGGCGCCAAAAGCACGAGCGGCCTTGTCCTGGGCTACCTTGATGTTGCCGGTCGGCTCGAGGAGGCTGTCGAGTCCGCCGGTGGTGGCTGAGGATTCAGCGAGAAAGAGGTTGATACCATAGAACTTGCCCATGTCGCTAATCCAATTCGATTTGAAGATGGATTTCCCGCGGGCAACCGGAAGAGCATGGAAGGTTCCAATGGGACGCCGGGCGTATTTCTGCAGGTTGTCGAAATAAGGAGTATCGAAGCGGTCGGCAATGCCATCCAGAATGCTGAGGTGAAGCTCCAGCGGTTCTTCGACCTGATAGAAAACCCTTCGGAGGAAATTCGCGTTGACATCACCGGCGATTGATTCCACTTTCCGGTCACTGAGGAAGTAGATGTCGAGCTCAGGCCGCAACTGTTTCAATCCCTGGGC
>Ga0210399_10001690_pt1 | contig 17300 bp, 9 predicted proteins | sample IncBWC14MmetaG_FD_150865 | JGI IMG/M metagenome (GOLD analysis project Ga0210399, IMG submission 150865) | Forest soil microbial communities from Barre Woods Harvard Forest LTER site, Petersham, Massachusetts, United States - Inc-BW-C-14-M | ecosystem: Environmental > Terrestrial > Soil >...
CATGACGGTTCAATCTCTCAATGACTCAATCACTCAATGAGTCAATGTTTTCGCCATGCCGTTTGCCTGCATCTACGTGCCGAATTTTCCCGTGGCGGCGGCCCTGCGCGCCGAACCGGAATTGCAGTCGCGAGCCATCGCCATTCTGGAAGGCAAGCCGCCGTTGGAAAAAACCATCGCCGTTAATCCAAAGGCCGCCCGCATGGGCATTATGCCAGGCATGACCAAGGCGCAAGCTGAACTATGCTCGGAACTGGCTTTGCGCCCGCGTTCCCCGCTGCAGGAATCCGCCGCTCACGCCGCCTTGCTCGACTGCGCCCAGTCGTTCTCGCCGTGCGTCGAGGACGCCGCCTGCGACACCGTCCTGCTCGACCTTGCGGGCATGGAATCTCTGTTCGGATCGCTGCCGGAAATTTCTCGCGCTCTCCACCACCGCGCGACCGCGCTCGGACTCGAGGCCAACGTTGCCGTGGCTTCCAATCCCGACGCGGCCGCGCTCGCCGCCCGTGGATTTTCCGGCGTCACTGTTATTCCTTCAGGAAAAGAAGCGGAGCAATTGGGATCTTTGCCGGTGGAAGTGCTGTTCACTGATCAACTCGGAACCGATCATCTCGGAGCCGATCAAATCAAAGAAGACCGTCCCGATGGAGACGAAAAAAAAGCGGCCATCCGCCTGCTCGAAACCCTCGACCGCTGGGGCATCCGCAACCTGCACGGTCTGGCCGCTCTGCCGGAAGTTTCGCTCAGCGAACGTCTGGGACAAGCAGGCCTGCGCCTGCAGCAACTGGCGCGAGGCGCCGCTTCTCGCACTCTTGTGCCCCTGGAAGCGCCGCCGGTATTTGAAGAAGCAGTCGAACTGGAGCATCCCATTGTCTTGCTCGAGCCCCTTGCCTTCCTGCTGAATCGCCTGCTCGAGCAAATCTGCGCGCGGTTAGGTTCGCGGGCCCTGGCCACGCAGGAACTGCGCCTAACGCTGGAGCTGGAAAATTTTTCTGCACACAATCAGCAATCAAAAATCAACAATCAACAATTTATCCGCACCCTGCGGCTGCCGCTACCCATGCTCGACACCAAAGTTTTTCTCAAGTTGCTGCAACTGGATTTAAATGCGCATCCGCCGGGCGCGCCCATCGTGAAAATCCATCTGGCCGCCGAACCGGCACGCCCGCGATCGGCGCAGGGCGGCCTGTTCCTGCCTCCATCGCCGGAACCGGAGAAACTGGAACTCACCCTCGCCCGCATCGCCGGGATGGTCGGCGGAAACAAAGTTGGAGCGCTGGAGTTGCTCGACACGCATCATCCCGAGGGCTTCCGCATGCAGCGCTTTGTGGCTGAGGCCCCGCAAAAAAATGCGCGCGAAAAAATTCCAACCGCCGCGGAAGAGAAATCGGCAGTCACCGCCCTGCGCCGCTTTCGTCCGCCGCTGCGCGCCAGCGTGACTCTGGAAAACGGTCAGCCTGTGCATTTGGTGTGTCGAAAAAAAGAAGTGCAGGGCGATGTGCTCTGGAAAGCCGGCCCCTGGCGCTCCTCCGGCGACTGGTGGGAGCGCGAAGCCTGGTCGCGCGACGAGTGGGACATTGCTTTGCGAAACAACGCTCTGCGAAACAACGCTCTGCATAACAACGCTCTGCGTGACGGCGCCCTGCGAAATGGCGATGCCGTCTCTTTCTACCGCCTCGTGCACGATCTGCTGGGCGGCGGCTGGTTCGTGGAAGGAACCTATGACTGAAGGTTAAGTAGCGCCGGCGTCTCGCCGGCTGTCGCGGGGGCGTCCTCGCCCGCGCACTGGCCGGACGCAAAAAGCTGGCAAATCCTGAGGCGCTGCAAGCAGTGGCGGCGAGACGCCGCCACGACAGCCGCCGGGACGGCAGCGCTACAACTTCGCATGACTGCCGTATACCCAGAATGTACGTCGAACTTCACGCCCGCTCTGCTTTCAGTTTTCTCGAAGGCTCATCTCTGCCCGAGGAACTGGCCGCCGTGTGCGCCCAGCTCAAACTGCCCGCCATGGCGCTGCTCGACGCCGACGGCGTGTACGGCGCTCCGCGCTTTCACCTGGCCGCAAAGAAGATGGAGATCAAGGCGCACATCGGCGCGGAAGTCACCTGCGATTCTCCCCACTCTGTCATCCAGAGCGGTCCCCTTCATCCTGTCATCCTGAGCGGAGCCGGTGCTGCACGAAGTGCAGCACTGGCGGAGTCGAAGGATCCCTACCCGCGGAACGCTGCGACAGGAAAGCAGATTCCTCGCTCCGCGCGGAATGACAAACCTGCGGGGCATGCCAACTCTTTTCGTCTTCCCCTCCTCGTCGCATCGCGCGCCGGCTATCAGAATCTCTGCCGCCTGATCACCAAAATGAAGTTGCGCGCTAAAAAAAGCGAAGGCGCGGTCTGCAGAGAAGAAGACGAACTCGAAGAACATGCTGAAGGACTCATCTGCCTGACCGGCGGCGCGGAAGGCCCGCTGGCCGCGGCCTTGCAGCAAGGCGGCATCGACGAAGCCCGCCGCCAAGTCGATCAGCTGATCGGAATCTTCGGCCCCAAAAACGTCTACGTCGAATTGCAACGCCATTTCCAGCGCGAAGAAGAATCCCGCAACCGCGCCGCCATCGCCATCGCCCGCTCGCTCAATCTTCCTCTGCTCGCGACCAACGGAGTCTGCTATGCCACCGCCAAAGCCCGCGAACTCTGCGACGCCTTCACCGCGATTCGCAATCATCGCACGCTATCCACCGCCGGACGCCTGCTCTCCCGCAACTCCGAACGTTTTCTGAAATCCGCGCAGGAAATGCAGCAACTCTTCTCCGACCTGCCGGACGCCATCGCCCATACGCTGGAAGTTTCCTCCCGCCTGGAATTCACACTCAACGATCTGGGCTATGAATTCCCCCGCTATCCCGTGCCCGAAGGTGAAACCATGAATTCATTTCTGCGCGAGCGCTCCTGGGAAGGTTTTCGCGATCGCTACGGCCGCAAGCCGCCCGACCTGCAAGCCCGGGCTCGTCTTCAAATCGAAAAAGAACTCGCGCTCATCGAAAAACTGAAGCTCGCCGGATACTTCCTCATCGTCTGGGACCTCATCCGCTTCTGCCGCGAGCAAAATATTCTCGTGCAGGGACGCGGATCGGCCGCCAACAGCGCCGTCTGCTACTCGCTCGGCATCACGGCGGTCGACGCCGTCAGCATGGAATTGCTCTTCGAGCGTTTTCTTTCCGAAGAACGCGGCGAGTGGCCCGACATCGATCTCGACCTGCCCAGCGGCGACGAGCGCGAAAAAGTTATCCAGTATCTCTACAAAAAATACGGCGAACGCGGCGCCGCCATGACCGCCAACGTCATCACTTACCGCAACCGCATGGGGGCGCGCGAAATGGGCAAGGCGCTGGGCTTCGATCCCGAAACGCTCCAGAGAATTTCCGCCGCGGTCGCGACCTGGGAATTCCGCGACGAGAACGACGCGCTCGACCACCGCTTCCGCGACGCCGGACTCGACCTCAACCATCCCCGCCTGCGCAAATATTACGAACTCTGCCTCGCCGTGCAGGACATGCCGCGCCATCTCGGCCAGCACTCCGGAGGCATGGTCATCTGCCAGGGACAACTCGATTCCGTGGTGCCACTCGAACCCGCGTCCATGCCGGGCCGCGTCGTCGTGCAATGGGATAAAGAAGATTGCGCCGACATGGGCATCATCAAAGTCGATCTGCTCGGCCTGGGTATGATGGCCGTGCTCAAGGATTCCATCGAACTCATTCGCGACCACTATCACGAAGAAGTCGACCTGGCGCACCTTCCGCAAGACGACCCGCCGGTGTATTCCTCGCTGCAGCAGGCCGACACCATCGGCCTGTTTCAAGTGGAAAGCCGCGCGCAAATGTCGTGCCTGCCGCGCCTGCGTCCAAAACGTTTTTACGACATCGTGGTGCAGGTCGCGATCATCCGTCCCGGACCGATCGTCGGGCAGATGGTGAATCCGTTTTTGCAGCGCCGCCAGGGACGCGAAGCGGTCACCTATCCGCATCCCTCGCTCGAACCCATGCTCAAGCGCACGCTCGGCGTGCCGCTGTTTCAGGAACAACTGCTGCGGCTCGCCATGATCGCCGCCAACTTTACAGGAGGCGAGGCGGAAGAACTGCGGCGCGCCATGGGATTCAAGCGCTCGCAAGCGCGCATGAAAGAAATTGAAGCCAAGCTGCGCGCCGGCATGACGCAAAATAAAATTTCCCCCAAAGCGCAGGAAGAAATTATTCTCTCCATCACTTCCTTCGCGCTCTACGGATTCCCCGAGTCGCACGCCGCCAGCTTCGCGCTGATCGCCTATGCCAGCGCTTATTTGAAATGCCACTACCTGGCCGCATTCACCGCAGCGTTACTCAACAACCAGCCCATGGGATTTTATTCGCCCGCCACCATCGTCAAAGACGCGCAGCGCCATGGTCTGAAGCTGTTGCCCGTGGATGTAACGTGCTCGGAATGGAATTGCAGTTTAGAGGCAGTTGCCAGCGGCCAGTTGCCAGTTGCCAGTGAAGTCGTTGGTCGTTCGTCGTTGGTCGTTGGCCAGAAAATCGATGGCGAAGGAGATGTCCGCACGACCCAGAATATCGCGCTACGCATGGGCTTGCGCTACGTGCGCGGCATGCGCGAAGAAGCCGGCCAGGCGCTGGTGCGCGAACGCTGGCGCGCGCCCTTCACTTCCATCCACGACCTCACCCGGCGCGTTCCTGAATTACGCAAAGACGAACTCACCACGCTGGCGGAAATCGGCGCCCTGAACGCGATCTCAAAATTCCTTGTCATTCCGACCCCCGAGCGCACGCGAGGGGCGGAGGAATCTCGGCACCCGGGACCCGGTACTCGCAACTCGCTGCACCGCCGCGACGCCCTCTGGCAGGTCGAGCGCGCCGTCCGCGGCTCCGGACCGCTGCTCGAACAACAGCCCGAGCCCGATTCTCCCTCGCCGCTCGATCCCATGAATCACGAAGAGCGTCTGGTCGCCGACTTTCACGGCACCGGACTGACCGTGGGCCCGCATCCCATGGCCTACCGCCGCGAATGGCTCAATGCCATGGGCATTCGCCGCGCCAGCGAACTGCGCGACCTGCCCAGCGGCAAGCGACTCCGCATCGGCGGATGCGTTATCGTCCGCCAGCGCCCGGGAACCGCCAAAGGATTTGTTTTTGTCAGCCTGGAAGATGAAACCGGCGTGGCCAACGCCATCATCACGCCCGACCTGTTCCACCAGAATCGCCTGCTGCTGGCCAGCGAGAAATTCCTCGCCATCGAAGGAATTCTGCAGAATCAGGACAACGTGATTTCCGTCCGCGCCGAACGCGTGCAGCCCCTGTTCGTCACGAAAGCCGAAACTGTCTCGCACGACTTCCACTAGCAGTGGCTAGTGATTAGTGATTAGTGACTAGTGGTTAGTAAAAGACGCTCCGACCTTCTCGCCACCAACCACTGACCACTAGCCACTGTCTTTTCACTTGCCCGTATAACTCACCCTCCAGATCGAATTCGCCCCATCGTCGCTCACCAGCAGCGAACCATCCGGCGCCACCGTGATTCCCACCGGACGCCCCCACACGTGCCCATCCGGCAGCACGAACCCGGTCAAGAAATCCTGATACTCGCCGGTGGCGTGCCCCGTCCCATGCAGCGGCACACGGATCACTTCATAGCCCACGCGCACCTTCTTGTTCCACGAACCATGCTCCGAGGCAAAAATATCTCCCTTGTATTCCGCCGGAAACTTGTCTCCACCATAGAAGATGAATTCGAGCGAAGCGTTGTGCGGCTGCAGCAGCACGTCCGGCACGAGCACCTTATCCTTCAATTCCGGATGTTTGCCCTGCTGCCGCGGATCCTGATGTGCCCCCATGTACCACCACGGCCAGCCGTAGAATCCACCTTCCTCGACGTGCGTGATGTAGTCGGGCACAAGGTTGTCGCCGAGCGCGTCGCGTTCGTTCACCGAGCACCACAGTTCGCCCGTCTGCGGATTCACCGCGATCCCGCCGCCCGCATTGCGAATGCCGTAGGCGTACACTTTCAACTCGCAGTTCGCCGAATCGCACCACAGGATGTCGGCGCGATCCTTCTCCCTGGGATGAGTATCCACATCGTCGTCATTCGACGCCGAGCCCACGGCCACAAACATCTTCTTGCCATCCGGAGAAAATTCGACCGAGCGCGTCCAATGACCACCCCCCGCTGGCAGGTCGGCGATGTGTTGCGACGGCGCACTCGCCTTCAGATCGCCATTGTGATAGGGAAAGCGAATCACCTCGTTAGTGTTGCCCACGTAAATCCACTGCGGATCCGGACCGGGCGGATAAAACGCAATCCCATACGGCTGCTTCAGGCCCTCCGCAAAAACTCCCGACTGTTCGGGCTTGCCGTCGCCGGTCATGCCGCGAAACACGCGGATTCGTCCGGGGTCGCTCTCTGCCAGGAAAATATCGCCATTGGGAGCGGTGCGCAGCAGACGTGGATTTTCGAGTCCGGCCGCGAAGAGTTCCACCTTGAACCCGGCGGGCGCCACCGGCCACGCGTTCTCCGGCCGCGCCACCACTTCGGCGCCGTTGCTCGAGGAATCGGTGGCATAGGGCTGGGGAAGATCTTTCACCGTGATCTTGCGCGTCGTTCCGGGCTTCTCATAGCGGAAATCGGTGAACGGCGCGTTGGGAGACGCGTCCTTCACCGCCCCGGTATCGACTTCCGGGGCCGGAGCTGACTTCGCGGTGGCGCCGGCATTGCCGGAGACCATCGCCTCCACATAGGTCACAATCTGCCATCGGGATTGCTCCGGCAGGGCCGCCCATGAGGGCATCCCGTTCTCCGGGTCCCCTTTGGTGATAAACCAGAACACCTCGCCCGCCGCCACTCCCGTCAACTTGCCATCCACGAGAGAAGGAACGTTGCCGGTTCCCTTGCCGGCTTTTCCGTGACAGGCCAGGCAGTTCCGGGCGTACAGCGGCTTCCCGGCATCCACCGCCGCCTGCTGCCCGGCAAATGGATTCTTCTGCGCCTTCGCCGAGGCCGGTGCGTCATGAAACGGTTTATCGGCCGCCTGCACAGCGGCCAGCGGAAGAAGAGAAAAAAGAACAGCCGGGACGATCCTGCCGATGCCCAAACGCATACGTACCCTCGCGTGTGAATTTTCCGATTTAGATTAGGCGCTTAGTTTAAACGATGCGAACCAGCGCTTCAGGATGAAAATCTTTTCAGGTTGCGATCCGCCGAAGGAGCGCGCGCAAAAGAGGCTGCGAAAGAACGGAAGATGCGTACACCACAGTGGAAGAGCGGCCCTTCCAGGGCCGCGTAAGGCATCTGGAAGTCAGTCTGGGCTTCAGCCCCTGTTTCGATTGTTCCCTGATCGGCGCGTCCTTCAGCAACCTCTAAAGGCGTACCTCGATGCAGACGGGGTTCCCTGAGCACCGTAAAGGAAGGTGAAGGGCGCCGCACGGCGCCCCTCCGCGGAGTTGAATAACCGAATCATCCCTCGGCCAGCTTCTATACCGCCTGCCTAATACGGAAATACCTCGGTATTCGTGATCGCGATCGGATACAAGAAGTTTTTGCTCAAGTCAGCCGCAACGCCCTCCACCTGCAGCGGGCCGCCTAAGATGACTGCCGGCTCATTAAAGAAGTCGCCGATGGCGATGTTATTGCTCGAGATGGCAAAGAGTGATCCGATAAATCCGGTCGAGAACACGTAGTTCCCGCCGCCTGTGGTGGTGAACGGAGTATCTGCCAGACTGGCCACATTCACCGTATTGGCCGTGCCGCCGCCGTAGCCGCCATCTGTGTCAGTAATGCCGGTCACCTGCCATACGCTGTCGGTGAGCCGGTTGGAGACGATAGCCAGCGCTCCGTAAATGGAATTTGCAATCGGAGCCGGCGGGGTGCCTCCGTTGAGCGGTATCGACACCGCGGAATAAGCATACGTGAGTGCCGGAAACGTTCCCTTAGCGTTTTGGACGGTCGCGAACAGCACGCTGCTGGAAAGGGCGCCGCCGCTGGGCACAGCCAGGAAAGCTACCTGCAGCGTGTCGCCAGTGCCGTAGCTGGCGAGTGTGGTCGGGGTGGTTGTGGATGCTCCAACCGGCATGGTGTAGAGCGTTGCCGTTGCTTTGGTTGGGTCGGGCGAGCCGTTGGTGTACGGTTCGTTGGAGTATTGAAAAACCACAACCGAATCGTTGCTGCCGATCAGCCTGTAGTTGATGACCGCAGTCCCGTTCAAGGTGTAGGTTGGCGCCGTGTAGAGAAGCTTGGGCGTTCCGCCGACGAGCGCAACCTGATAGAACGCAGCGGAAACGCTCGTGGTGCCGGTAAGCACCTGGTAGTACAGGTTGGTGTCGTCCTGTGGGGCGGAGTAGTCGAGAGTGCTGCTCCCAATGTTCTGGATTAGAGTGGCCGCCAGCGTGGCCCCATCGATGCGGTACAGCTCATTCGCAGGGGTGGTTGCGGAGGTGGTCACGGTGAAGAACAATTCGGGAATGCTCAAGGTGGCCGAGTCTAAGACGCCCGTGACATAGGCTGAGCCGCTCAGGCCCGTGATCTTCTGCGTGGGGGACGTGAACGTGTTATCGGTATAGGCGTTAAACGACTTCGTGGTTGAATCGTACAGCAGCAGCGCAGTCAGTTTGCCGTTCTGGTACACCGATTGGATCTCGGTTGTGTTGATGGTCACCACAGCCGGGGCCGTAGTCGCTGAATCCGTGTAGTGGATGACCTCGAAAGTTCCTAAACCACCACTGCACTGCGTTGCGGTGCCGACCTCGATGACGATGAACAGCGTTGTCGGCTGCGTGACGTCCGTCTCCGAGGAGAACGCCCCGCAAACCTGTTGGGTCGAAGACAGGGAGAGATTGCTGACCTGGGTCGGCGTCGGAACGCTCGACGTGTTCGCCAAGGCCAGGCCGAATATCTTGGTCGTTCCGGTGGAGGTGGTGTCGGCGTACATCATGAGCTGCGGCGAGTACGTCGCTAACCCACCTTTCGTGGAAATTTGCGTTCCGAGCCCGAGCAACTGGGTGGTGTCTGTGGTGACAAAAGCTGGAGCGGGCGCCGAAGTCAGCTTGTCCGAAGGAATCACGAACAGGCCGTTCTTTCCGGTCGGGGTTACGCCGGGGACGGGGGTCGCGGAATAGGGGATCCAATACGCGCCACCTCCGCCGGTACCGGATGAGCAGGCAACCACGACGTTGGTCACGTTGGCTGAGCCTACCGTGCCAGAACCGTTTGTGACCGTGCAGGTCTCGCCCGTGGGCTCGGTGCCGACGGTGACGTTGTACATGGAGCCGCTGGCGATATGTGTGCTAAAGGTAAACGCGCCGTTGGCACTGACCGTGAGCCCATCGCCGCCGTTGTCGAGCAGCGTCACCGAAGTGCCGCTGTTCAATCCCGAGACTGTGCCGCCGATGGAGAAGGTTGCGGCGGCTTTGCAGGCGACCGCGACATTGGTCACATTGGCTGTGCCCACTGTGCCCGACCCGTTCGTGACCGTGCAGGTCTCGCCCGTGGGCTGCGTCCCGACCGTGACGTTGTAGGTCTTGCCGCCGGCCAAAGCTGTCTTAAACACGAAGGAACCGTTGGCGGACTGCGTAAGCGCATCGCCGCCGTTGTCGAGCAGTGTCACCGAAGTACCGCTGTTCAATCCCGAGACTGTGCCGCCGATCGTGAAGGTCGGGGCTGTGCAGGCCACCGCGACATTGGTCACATTGGCTGTGCCAACCGTGCCCGAACCGTTCGTCACTGTACAGGTTTCGCCCGTGGGCTGCGTCCCGACCGTGACGCTGTAGGTCTTGCCGCTGGCCAAAGCTGTTTTGAACTTGAACGAACCGTTAGCGGTCACCGTAAGCGCATCGCCGCCGTTATCGAGCAGCGTGACCGAAACGCCAGTGTTCAATCCTGACACAGTCCCGCCAATCGTGAACGTTGGGGTAGATTTGCAGGCGACCACGACGTTGATCACATTGGCTGTGCCCACGGTGCCTGAACCGTTCGTCACCGTGCAGATTGCGCCCGTGGGCTGCGTCCCGACCGTGACGGCGTAGGTCTTGCCGCTGGCCAGTGCTGTTTTAAAGGTGAATTTGCCGTTGGCAGTCTGCGTAAGCGGATCGCCGCCGTTATCGAGCAGCGTCACCGAAGCTCCGGTGTTCAACCCCGAAAGCGTGCCTCCTATGGTGTAGGTCTTGGCAGCACAGGACACAACCACCGTGGTCACATTGGCGGTCCCCACTGTACCCGTACCGTTCGTGACCGTGCAGGTCTCCCCCGTGGGCTGAACGCTAACCGTAACCTTGTAGGCAGTGCCGCTCGTCAAACGTGTGGTAAACGTGAACGTGCCGTTGGCCGCCACCTTGAGCGCATTGGTGGCGTTGTTCAGCAGCGTCACCGAAGTCCCGGTGTTCAGCCCCGAGACCGTACCCCCGATGCTGTAAGTGGTTTTGCAGGCGACCGCAACGTTGGTCACATTCGCTGTGCCCACCGTGCCCGTACCGTTGGTGACCGTGCAGATCTCGCCCGTGGGTTGGACGCTGACCGTAACCTTGTAAGCAGCCCCGCCAAGCAATCGCGTGGTAAAGGTGAACGCGCCGTTGGCTGTGACTTTGAGCGGATTGCCGCCGTTGTTCAGCAGCGTCACAGCGGTCCCGGTGTTCAGCCCCGAGACCGTGCCCCCGATGCTGTAAGTAGTCTTGCAGGCGACGGCGACGTTGGTCACATTCGCCGTGCCCACCGTTCCCGTACCGTTCGTGACCGTGCAGGTCTCGCCCGTAGGTTGAACGCTGACCGTAACCTTGTAGGCAGCGCCGCTAAGCAATCGTGTGGTGAAGGTGAACGTGCCGTTGGCCGTCACTTTCAGCGCATTGCTGGCGTTGTCCAGCAGCGTCACCGAAGTGCCGGTGTTCAATCCGGAGACCGTGCCCCCAATGGAGTAAGTAGTTTTGCAGGCGACCGCGACGTTGGTCACATTCGCGGTGCCCACCGTGCCCGTACCGTTCGTCACCGTGCAGGTCTCACCCGTGGGCTGCGTACCCACGGTAACCTTGTAGGTTTTGCCGGTGGCCAAAGCTATCGTGAAGGTGAACGCGCCATTGGCCGTGACTTTAAGCGCATTGCCGCCGTTGTCCAGCAGCGTCACCGATGTGCCGGTGTTCAATCCTGAGACGGTGCCCCCGATGGTGAAGTTGGCGGCCTGGGCAAATGTCGCCGACGCCAGAAACACCAGGCACGCTGAGACGGCTGCGAATACCTTCGAACGGTCGATGCGCATTGTGATCCTCCGGCTTATCTCGCAAGCTCTCCCATCAGAGAGGTGCAACCACGGCGCTCAGGCCGCGGTGAATGGGTTTGAATCAGGGCCGTCTCTTTTCCGGTCTGCAGCGGAAAACGAGTATTGGGGCAGGCAGTATCTGCCCCTGGGGGGATTGGTTGGGCATCATACCACCACATGGAAAAGAAGAAAAGCAGGAAAACAGCCGGATCAGGCCATGGTAAAGGGAACCGGAGGGGAGGCCGGCAAGACAATACGCGACGAGGAAGGTTTGGTAGCGCTAACGGGAATCGAACCCGTGTTTGAAGATTGAGAATCTTCCGTCCTAACCCCTAGACGATAGCGCCTCGCGACGAGTTCAAATTATAACAAAGCCGCGCCGGTTTTCAGCGCATGCCATCGCCGGATTGGCGCCCCTCGGCCGCTCGATTCTCGTCTTCTTAATTTTCTGACTTATTTTCTGACTTCCGGTTCTGACTTCCGCTTTCATCTCTGGAATTTTGCACAGCCCCATCGCTTTTTTTTGTGCAACTCATTCCCTTCCACAGGCTCACAGGGAATATAGTAGTGGTAACCCGCAAAGCGAAACTTTTACTCAACACGAACCAAGCAGAGGCAACGTGTATGTTGTTCATTCATCAACAAATCCAAACATTCCTACACTTAGGAGCATGCAAGGAGTATCCCATTATGGCGAAAGCGAAAATCCCCAAGAAGACGAACCCCGTGAAAGACGCTTCCACCAGCAGCGCAACGCCCGTTCCTGAGGCCGCGATCAAGACGGCAGAGGCGTCGTCTGCAATCCCAACCAACGGAAACACGAAGAAGACGGAAACAAAAAGGGCCCCGCGCAAACCCGAGATCGTGAGAACCGAACCGCGCGCCAATCTGGTTCCCATCAACCTCGAGGATGAAATCCGCAGCCTCGCCTACTTGCTGAGCGAGCGCCGCGGATTCGAATCAGGCCACGAGACCGAGGACTGGCTGGCGGCGGAGCACGAGGTTCGGCAGCGCTACCAGCAGCACAGCGCATAACGCCTCGCTCTTGAATCGCCAGGCGGCCGAGCCCCGGCCGCCGCTCACCAGTGGAAACGTTTACGCCTGCCTCGTTTCACCGCCGCATCTCACCTCACATCTCCGACGCACGAAACTGGCCCGTTCTCGCGATGTCCTTCCGGCACGCGCTTTCTGCTTCTCCCGGTTGCCTCTACCTTGGGTTTCTGAAAAAATACGTTAGGGTTCTTCCCACATGGCGCAGATTGGTAGTTTTGCCTTGCTCCTCGCATTGGCGCTGAGCATTTATTCGTTCGGGGCCGGCCTGATCGCCCTCTTTTTTCCCGGCGACCCGATGTGGGAGCGTGTCGGCGAAACCGCTCGTCGCGCGGGCGTTGTAGTTTTCGGAGGAGTCCTTCTCGCCGCCATCGCCCTGGTCGTCTCCGCTTTCCATGACGATTTCACCATCGCCTACATCTTCCATCACAGCAACCGCGACCTGCCTGCTCCGTATAAGTTCGCCACCTTGTGGTCGGGTCAGGAAGGTTCAATCCTCTTCTGGGCTCTTCTCTTATCTGGATACGGTTTCGTGCTGCGCCTGCGTTACAAGACCGACCCCCGCCTGTTCGCCTACGCATCGGTGGTTCTAGCCGGCGTGCAGATCTTCTTTCTCGCGCTGGTGAATTTCGCGGCCAACCCGTTCGGCCTGCTCGAAGGCCCCATGCGCGCCGACGGCAGCGGCTTGAATCCTCTTCTCCAGTATCCCGAGATGGTTATCCACCCGCCCATGCTTTATCTCGGTTACGTCGGAACCACCGTGCCTTTCGCCTTCGCGTTGGGCGCGCTGATCATGAAGTATCCCGGCGACAAATGGATTCACATCACCCGCCGCTGGACCATGGTCACCTGGGGCTTGCTCACCTGCGGAATTTTTCTCGGCGCGCACTGGGCCTATGCTGTGCTGGGCTGGGGCGGGTACTGGGGATGGGATCCCGTCGAGAACGCCTCGCTAATGCCCTGGCTCGTCGGCACCGCCTTTCTGCATTCGGTCATGATGCAGGAGAAGCGCGGCATGCTGAAAGTCTGGAACATGTGGCTGGTCTTCGCCGCGTTCTGGCTGGCGATTCTCGGAACATTCCTTACCCGCAGCGGCATCATCGCCTCCGTCCACGCCTTTGCGCAGTCGTCAATCGGCCCCTGGTTCGGATGGTTCCTCGCCATCTCCTTCGTTGTGTTCCTTTTCTTCTTCATCAAGAACCATGACCACCTGCGCAGCGAGCACAAGCTCGAGTCGCTTATCTCCCGTGAGTCGAGTTTCCTGTTCAACAATCTTCTCTTCGTGCTGCTCTGCTTCGTGGTGCTCTGGGGAACGTGGTTCCCGAAAATCTCCGAGCTCGTGCAGGGCAACAAAGTCACCGTGGGCGCGCCTTTTTATAATCGCGTCGCGGTTCCGGTCGCGCTGCTGCTGCTGATCCTCACGGCCGTCGGCCCGCTGCTGGCCTGGCGCAAGACTTCGTTCGAAAGTCTCAAGCGGAATTTCCTCTGGCCCAGCGTCGGTGCGGTTGCCGTGATGGCGTTCCTTATGATCACGCCGCCAAGCTGGGGATCGCCCTTCGGCCTGCGTCCCTGGCAGGACATCTCGTATTTCTATTCGCTCATGGCCATCGGCCTCTGCGTGCTCGTGACGCTCACCATCGCCAGCGAGTACTACCGCGGCAGCAAAGTGATTGCGGGACACACCGGCCAGGGCATGTTCGCGTCGATGGTGCAACTCACGCATCGCAACACCCGCCGTTACGGCGGCTACATCGTGCACTTCGGCGTGGTGGTCGTGATCATCGGATTCGCCGGCTCCGCCTTCAATCAGGACAAAGAATCGGAAAAAGGCCTGGCCTACGGCGACCACATGACGATCGGCAGCTACGACATGGTTTGCCGTTCCTATACACAAGACGACAACCCGAACGTGGCCAGCGAATGGGCGATCATGGACGTGTATCAGGATGGCAAGCTGATCGACACGGTCACGCCGCAACGCCTGTTCTACAAGGCGAGCCGGCAGGCGTCCACCAAACCGAGCATCCGGTCGACCTTCAAAGAAGACCTCTATCTGGTCTACGAAGGCCAGAACGAAGCCGGACAGCCCATCATCAAAGCGCACCTTAACCCGCTGGTCATGTGGATCTGGATCGGCGTCTGGATCATCCTCGGCGGCACGGTGCTGGCGCTGATCCCGAACGCGCCAGCTCCAGTCCGCGTCCCGGCAGCAAGACTGGTGCAGCACGCGGCCCCAGTGGCGACAGGAGATTAAGATATGTAGGGAACAGTCGCCCTCGGCTGTCCACCGGGCGCAGCCCGGCTCAGGGAAGCATATTGGAATGGGAAGGGAGCACGACCGGGAAGGGCACGACTTCTAGTCGTGCCATAAGAGCGGCGCGGAATTGCGGCTTTAGCCGCTGAGGGCCGCTGCGCTCGCACCGAAGACGCGTACCGACACAAATGACCACAAAACTCAATCTAATCCTCCGCCGCCTTCTGCACTGCGGCCTCCTGAGTCTCGCCGTCTTCGCCTTCACCGGCGCCGGTGATCCCGCCACCCGCTTCAACGAACTCGGCCACCAGATGATGTGCATCTGCGGCTGCAACCAGATTCTTCTGGAGTGCAATCACGTCGGCTGCCCCGACTCCGACCGCATGCGCAACGAACTGATGGCCGCCATCAGCCGCGGCGACAGTGACAGCCTGGTCGAGCAATCCTTCGTACAAAAATACGGACCGATCGTGCTCGCGGCCCCCACCAAGACAGGTTTCGATCGCACCGCCTGGATCGTGCCCTTCGCCGCGCTGTTCCTGGGATTCGGCATCGTCGTCATGGTGGTCCGCTCCTGGAAAAATCGTCCCGTGCCCGCCCTTGCCGACGGCCTACGGCCCGTCCGCGGCGCCGAGCTCGAACAGTTTCGCGATCAGGCGCGCAAGGAGACCGACTTATGAGCTTCGAACTGGCCTGCTGTCTTCTGGCGACCGCCGCCGCGCTCTTTTACATTTTCTCCCCCAGCACGTTCCTGGTTGGCCCGGAGAAAACCCGCGCGTCGTACTTGCGCGAACGCAAAGACGCCGTCTACGAAAATCTGCGCGACCTGAACTTCGAATTCAAGGCCGGCAAAATGCCCGAAGCCGACTACCAGTCCCTGAAATCGTCCCTGCAAGACGAAGCCGCCACGCTCCTGGCCGAAATCGCCCGCCTCGAAGCCAAAGCCGCCTCAGCCCCAAGAAAAGCGAGATCATGAAAAGAACCCAATCCCCTGTCATCCTGAGCGTAGCGGGAAGTGCGCGAAGCGCAGTTCCCGCGCAGTCGAAGGACCCCGTGTTCGCGTATGTCACCCACTGCCCCCGCAAGGAGTTCTCACGCAGAACCCGCGCGCTACGCGTCCTAAGCCTCCTCGTCCTCCTCCTCGCCTCCCTGGCCTCCGCCCAGACTCTAACCGGCACCGTAAAAAACTCCACCACCGGCAAGCCCGGCGCCGGCGACGAAGTCATCCTGCTCAGCCTCGGTCAAGGCATGGAAGAAGCCGGCCGCACCAAGGCCGACGCCAAAGGCAATTTCAGTTTCAAGCTCGACGCCCAGGGCCCGCACCTGATCCGCGTGATCCACCAGGAAGTCACCTATCACCGCATGGCCCCTCCCGGAATCACGTCGGTCGAGGTCGAAGTCTACGATGTCAGCAAGAAAGTCGAAGGCCTCGAAGTCGTCGCGGACATCATGCGCTTCCAGGCCAGTCAAGGACAGCTCCAGGTCGAGCGCACGTTCGCGGTGACCAATAACTCCAAGCCCCCGCGTACTCAGATGAACGAGCACAACCTGGAGTTCTACGTGCCCGATGGTGCAACCATCGGCGAGGCCCAGGCCATGACCGCCGGCGGCCAGCCGGTAAAGTCCGCGCCCGTGCCTGAAGGCCCGAATGCCAAAAACAAATACGCCTTCCTGTTTCCACTGCGCCCGGGCGAGACGCGTTTCAATGTCGTCTACACCGTTCCCTACACCGGCAGCGTGAATGTCGATCCCAAAAGCGTTTACCCGCTGGAACATTTCGTCGCCATCGCACCCAAGTCGATGGAGTTCTCCACCGCTCCCGGAACCAATTTTCAAATCGCGCCTTTTCCGGGCCAGCCCGATGCCAACGTAGAAGTGGCGTCCAGCGCAGGATTAGGTCAGCCCCTGGCCTTCAAACTCTCGGGAGAAGGCATGCTCGCCGCGCCCGCGGAAGATGGCGGCCAGCCCAGCCAGGGCGGCGGTTCCTCCGCCCAAAGCGACAATCGCCCCGGCGGCGGCCTGGGACCGCCTATCGACGCGCCCGATCCTCTGCAAAAATATCGCTGGTACATCCTCGGCGGATTCGCCGCGGTTCTCGTCGTCGGCGGAATCTTCGTGGCGTCGCGTCAGCAAGCCGCCAACCGCGCCGCCCATTCCAAGGGAAAAGGTTTGGCGTCGGTCAAGTACGACGACGACGAAGAAGAAGAATATGCGCCTGGCGAAGCCGCCGCGCGTGCGACGTCCGCGAGCACCGCGCGTCCCAGCGACACGCGCCCGCAGCCTGCCGCTCCCCGCAGCTCACCGACCTCCATGCTGCTCGAAGGCTTGAAAGAAGAACTCTTCCATCTCGAAGTAGAACGCCAGCAAGGCCGCATCTCGCACCAGGAATACGAAACCGCCAAGTCCGCGCTAGATCAAACCCTGCAGCGCGCCCTGAAACGCGAAGCCCAAAAAGCCTAAGCGGCAGATTGTGTGGGACGGACACTCCTGTCCGTCGCTTTTGACTTTGGTTTTGGCAGAATATATTCGCCCTGCTAACGCAATGATTCTAAGAACCCTGTGGCCAGCGCGGGATCCGATTCCCGGCGGATTTCCCCTGCATCGCCCCGCAGGGCGTAACATCTAATCAGATAGTTCCACCAAAAATTATGGGAAACATGTTTAAGACCGCGTTCCTGCTGACCGCGATGACGCTGCTGCTGATGTTCTTCGGCCGCTA
>Ga0210399_10001691_pt1 | contig 17296 bp, 16 predicted proteins | sample IncBWC14MmetaG_FD_150865 | JGI IMG/M metagenome (GOLD analysis project Ga0210399, IMG submission 150865) | Forest soil microbial communities from Barre Woods Harvard Forest LTER site, Petersham, Massachusetts, United States - Inc-BW-C-14-M | ecosystem: Environmental > Terrestrial > Soil >...
TCACCATCAACGCGCTCCTCGAATTGTTCGGCGAAGATATGGCAGTGTTCCTGCGCGACGAGCGCGCCTGGTTCCGGCCGGCCGGTGTTGGCCGCTTTGCGCGCAGCCAAGGCGGGCACCTGCACGACGCACCCCGCGACCTCCGCTCCGCAACCATTCAAATGACCGAGTCGGCACTGCTGGAATCAATGGCCACCGAACACGGCATGGTCCTGCAGAACCTCGCCCTGATGACCGAAGCCCTTGGATTAGGCGGCTTCCCGAACTTCGCGCGACACGAGTACAGCTGGTTCAAAGCCGCCGGCTTCCGCATGCAGTCCATGCCGGCCAGTCGCTATGCCGGTGCTCCACGATTTCTTTCTGCTCTAGCAGGGTGGTTCGGAAAAGATCCCGTCATCGAATATCCCGTCGGATTAGAAAAGGACAACCGGCCACTGCTGAAACCATTCTGCCCGCCCTACTACAACTCAATGGAGGACGCCGTCCGCGCCTTCGTCGCAACAAAGTTTGGAGCAGACGGAACTTACCGCGGCGGAACACAACAAAGCACCTGGCTCCACTCAGCCGCTTGTGCCGCTAAAATTCCGGCGCCGAGCGCAGCCGCTGTCGACGCCGCCATTGCATATTGCAACTACGTCCATCGCCGCTACGGCCGCTTCCCCGCCTACACCGCGCCGTTCCGCACCGTCATCGGCTTCCAGGTGTGTCGCGTAGACGTCGATTTCTACGACCGCTTCTACGAACCAGAAGCCCTTCCGGACTCAGTCAGGGCCTCCACGGAACGATCCCGCCGCAACTCCTAAACCACGTTGGCGTCGTGCATTGTCATGAGTGACGGACCAGCTGGATTTCACTGGTGCCGGGAGGGGGAATCGAACCCCCACAGTCCTTTCGGACCTGCGGATTTTAAGTTGAGCCGCTTTGCGGGCGTGAGTCCGCGTCTTTTGCGGACGGGAGCCCGCAGGCGAAATCCCGAGCGTTTCTCGCGAGGGGATCTCTACCTCAGTGTCACTGGTGCCGGGAGGGGGAATCGAACCCCCACAGTCCTTTCGGACCTGCGGATTTTAAGTTGAGCCGCTTTGCGGGCGTGAGTCCGCGTCTTTTGCGGACGGGAGCCCGCAGGCGAAATCCCGAGCGTTTCTCGCGAGGGATCTCTACCTCAGTGTCTCTGGTGCCGGGAGGGGGAATCGAACCCCCACAGGGCGGTTAGCCCCTGCGGATTTTAAGTCCGCTGCGTCTGCCAATTTCGCCATCCCGGCTCGGTTTCATTCTAGCCTAGGGATGCGGTCTGACAAGGTTCTCTATTAGGAAGGAGGATTGGGATATCGCAGGCCTAAGCGTGAGCAGCCGACGATGCATCGCCGTCACCTGCCGGCAGCGTAGCTCGCTGCTTGCGCATCGCCTCGTGGAATTGGTCTGCCGTCATCGACTCCCCGTAGAACAAATGCAGCAACGGATCATCGACCTCCACACCCGGTTTGCTGGCGCTCGATTCCGCTTCCAGTCCTTCCGGCTCGACCAGCAACTCCGGCAACAGCGCGCGATTTTCGTTGAGCACTTCCAGAAATTTTTCCACCGCCGCGCGATGTTCCGGCGTCGCCTGCGTAAATTCCACGCCCATGCCTTTATCCGGATGCATCACCCGCACCACTCCGTGAGCCCGCACTTCCACCGCGGCCGCGCGCATCGACAGCGTCACCCGGCTCGATGCCGGAAACGGTGACGATATCTCCAGATAGCATCCCCCCAGACTAAGATCCGTAAGCTGACAACGAATCGGCGGATCGTCCTGCTCGGCGTCCGGAGAATTCAGTTTGAGCCACTCCCGTAAATGACGCGCCGCTTCCGGCGAGGTCTCCTGAAAACGCAGACCCGCCTGTTCGCCCGTCCCTTCCCACGCAAACTCCGCGGGAAGTTCCAGAGCAGCCTCAGTCCCGGGCAACGTGAAAACCGCCTGCCAGCGGCCCCTGGGACGCCGTCGCTTCGGCATGCCGATCGCCATTCCACCTTCGCTCAAGTCGATGGTCGTGACCTTCATATTGCCGCCAGCTTCGGGGCTTCGCAACACAACCGGAATCTGCACCGCCACCCGCGCGTTCCGCCGGCGCTCACTCTTCATCAGCGCCCGCGCTGCCCGGAAACTCGATTTCGCGCGCTCGCTGGTGACCGGCTTGTACAGCACAAAGTGCGCGCCAATCTCGAACACCGCCTTCAGACCAATGATGGGCTCCACAATCGCGACCGCCACCGCCTGCTTGTTACACGGTGCCGTGCGGGCGCTGCGCAGCACTTCCTGTGCGCCGTCGTCCGTAATGTCGACGATGATTGCTTCGAACCTTTGCCGCGTCAGCCGGCGCAAAGCCGAATCGGCCTCCGCGCACAACTCCACCGCAATATCCAAATCGCCCAGCACCCGGCGCAATACCCGTACGATTTTTTCGTCCGAACACAGCACCAACGACTTCAGGTTCATGGCAGGGCCCACTCCTAAAATCCGCAAATCGGGGATCCGGTGGAAGAGGATTATTTTTTCCCGCCGGCTCTGGAAGCAGCCCGGCGGAACCGCACTCAGGGGATTCCCTCTCTGCACTCTATGTCCATCAACTGCAACGATCAACGCCTCTCCGCCAACGGAGGTTACGGCAGTAATCTGCAAGTCTTTGCAGGCCTGTAGTGGCGGGCCTGTCCTGGCAAGTCCTGCCGTCAAGGGATGCGGAGAGAAACTTGCGGCGAGTGAATTGAAAAGACCTTCGGAAACCTGATCATCGCCCTTATCGGAGCCGGTCTGGCAGAGGTAACTGCCTTATTTCCATGCGCTTGAATAAGATCCGCTCATGGTTCCAGAGGAAATTCCCGTTGACTTTCAAACCAAATTGACTGTAGGATATTGAGTCTCCGATTAGCTTTGGGTTCGAATTAGTCGCGGGTACTAGCTCCGTCTGCCGTCGGCCCTGCGTTCCAGCTTGCTTGTTGAAAGCTGAATCCTGAAGACGCCTCGGAGAATCATATAGTTAGACGGTTTTGCTGTAGCAGTTTTGCAGTTTCATCCCCTTAAGTGGAAAGGCATTTTTCATGGCCAAGCGACGCGGAAATCCGAACTGGGGCAAGCCTGAGCCGATCGGGCCCATCACCCCAACCATCACCGAATTCGAACAAGTCGTGCGCGAGTACAAACTCTCCCCCGACCAATACCTGCGTTCGACCCGCCTGCGCGAGTGGGCCCGCCGCAACAAGAATTCCAAATACATCCCCGAGCCTCTTCTGGAAGCCTGGGGTTTCGAAATCGAATCCACTCTGTAAAATCGTAGCGCAGCATTTTGAGGGTCGCTCCACAAAGTGAGCGACCCTTTCTGTTTGCGGATTGTGGTCTTGGGTGTTAGGTCTTAGGCCTTGACCTAGACAGATCTTTGTCATTCCGAATCGGTTTAAGCCTGCAGAAAACCTTGTCATTCCGAACCGCCTTAATCCAGCATAAAATCTTGTCATTCCGAACCGCCTTAAACCAGCATAAAATCTTGTCATTCCGAACCGACCTGTTAAGGTCGGTGAGGAACCTGCTTTTCGGAGTGCCTAAGACCTTCGACCTATCACCTAAGACCCGATGCCCAACATCCTGCAAATCCCGCAAAGCGAACTTTTCGCCCTGCTGGCCGCAGTCGGCTTCGCCGCCGGCCTGAACCTCTACGCCACGGTCGCCGTCCTGGGACTCCTGGCTCACTTCGGCCATCTCCCACTTCCCCCGGGACTGCAACTCCTGGCCGGCTGGACAGTCATCATCGCCAGCACCGCACTGTTCGTCATCGAATTCTTCGCCGACAAAATCCCCGCCTTCGATCTGCTCTGGAACGCCCTGCACACTTTCATCCGCGTCCCCGTCGCCGGACTCCTGGCCTACCGCGCGACCACCCAACTCTCTCCCGAGCACCAACTGCTGGCCACACTCCTGGGCGCTGCCGTAGCCCTGATCGCCCACAGCGGCAAAACCGCCGCCCGCGCCGCAGTAACACCGTCCCCCGAACCATTCTCGAACATCACCCTAAGCCTGGTCGAAGACGCTCTCGCCATCGCCCTGACCTGGCTGGCCACGCGCCATCCGTACGTAGCAGGCACGCTAGCCACAATCTTCGTCATAATCATCGTCCTCATGATCCGCCTGGTAATCCGCGCCATGCAAGCCCTCTTCCGCGGCGCCGAGCACGAACTAGTCGGTTGATTCTTTATGTGCTGATTCTTTATGTAGGGACAGCCGCCCTAGGCTGTCCGTCGCGCAAAGCGCGACCACCAAATGTGGGACGGACACTCCTGTCCGTCGCCTTTGATCTTGATCGTGAAGTTGAACTTGGTCTTGATGTTGATGTTGGTCTTGATGTTGATGTTGATGTTGATGTTGAAGTTGATGTTGACGCTGATCCAGCTCTTGGGAACTTCCCAAGCCGCGGTCGCACCGTGAAAGCGCGGCGCTTCAGCGCCGCGTACACCACAAGGAAAAAGAAACTGGGCGTCAGCCCCGAAGTGCCAAATGAAACAGAGCCTCCGCGCCCACTCTCAAATTCCTGTCATTTCGAACCGGTCTGACAGACCGGCGAACCACCTTACCCTGAAGCCTCGTTAGCAATCGCCCTAATCGTTGTGCAGTATCGCTATTTTCTTTGCGAGCTCTTTTGCTGATGCGTTCAGTGCCCCCTTGCCGGACCAGCGGCCTGAACGTACAACCGACGCTACAAACTGCCCTTTTTGATCAAGAACTACAACCGCACCGGCGGCTCCTCCCACAGACGATTCTTGGACAACCACGATGTTGTAATCGAATGCAGTCTCGGACGCTGCGATCCTAAGATCGATGTTCCTCGCGCCGAACTCCCTCTTGCAACTCTCGACAAAATCAGGGAGACCGCTAGTATCGCCCTGAACCCACACGCGTAAGACCGAGCGGGGAGCCGTGGATGGGCTGGTCTGGGAGATTGCTAGGGGTAAGTGAGCCACCAAAAGTAGTGGGAGCAGGTATTTCCCTTTCATTTCAATTCCTCGTTTTCCCCGACAACAATACAAAAGCCCCGCTAGGGCGCAGATCTCATGCCCTTCGATAGCCGGGACGTCGCATTCAGGAACCTAAACGCATGTCCGGAGATATTCGAGCAGTCACCTGCGAATATCGGCCTACCGCCAGAAGTGATACAACAACTGTCCCGAATCATGTCGGGTAGGTCTGCACCGGCGAAAAGCCTAAAGTGTATCCCGCGCGCTAAGGCCCCGTAGCTCTTGATTTGGTTTCCGGTAACCTCACATGGAAAATAGAAATTGCTTTGGGAATAGAAGTCCGTGCACACGGTCAAGATTAGGACCAGTTCCCCCGGGAACGCCGTCTGGCCCCGCAAATACTGGCGGACCGTTTCCTCGTATTGCCCAAGGCTGTGATGGATTGCGCTACCGTCATGCGCGCGCCAAGTGTGGACGGAGGCCTTCCAAAACAAGCCAAGCGCGAAGTGCGCCAGCTTGTCCGTCTCAACCCCTATAGAATCTCCCGAAAATTTCTCGACACCTCCACCCGAGTAGACTGGCATGGCGACCCTCAGCCTGTCGAGGAGCGGAAAGTCCCGCCCGTTGTGAACCTGCGACAGCGCGTATTTCTCGCCGTTCCTGTTTAAGCAATCTTCACAGGTCAGACAAAGCAGATCATCTTGAATCTGTTTATCGGTAGGCGTGGTGGTCTTGCTCGTCAACATTAGAATGCGAGAGCCCTTCGCTCCGTCGGCGCGGGTTTTAGCGTATAGCGCTGCCGGCAGGAGATGGCTGCGGACAATAGGGCGGGACTCAGGATCGTTACAAAGGGGGCAGGTAATCATCGCAGGTGTTCTCCGCAGGGAAGCCCTCCATGACAGGATAAACCTACAGTTAGCCCCTCCGACATCCCCTGGGATTAGACAATGCCTTCACTTTTCCACAGCCTTCCACAGCCTCACAGTGTGACGAACAACCTTTACTGAGGATTTCGAAACCCGCATAATTGCCTTATGCGTGCAGAGTCTCCCGAACACAAATCCAGCCGTCGGCCACGCACGACGCCGCGTCGCGGGCCTAACTCCTTACTCCGCAAGATTTTGCCAGCAACCCATTCATTCTCAATATTTTACCCCGAGAACCCCTGTCCCATTTTTCTAAACCAAAGAAAGCAAAGAATTTACGCAACCCGCAGAAAAAAATATACTCACATATTTAGCCCAATCCGCCCAATTGCTACAATCGCCTCATTATGAGCCCCCAGCCCCCATTCACCGACGTCCCCGATGCGGTTGAGGAAGTCCGCGCCGGCCGCATGATCGTCGTCGTGGACGACGAGGACCGCGAGAACGAAGGCGACCTCACCCTAGCCGCCGAGAAGGTCACGCCCGAAGCCATCAACTTCATGGCCAAGTTCGGACGCGGCCTGGTCTGTCTGGCCATGACCGAAGAGCGCCTCGAGCATCTGAACATCGGTCCCATGACGTCGGAGAATACGTCGCAGTTCGGCACCGCATTTTGTGAGGCGATCGACGCACGCACGGGTGTGACCACTGGCATCTCCGCTCACGACCGCGCCCGCACCATTCAGGTCGCGATCGATCCCGCTACCAAGCCTTCTGATCTAGCTCGTCCCGGACACATGTTCCCTCTCCGCGCCCGCAAAGGTGGAGTGCTGGTGCGCGCCGGACAGACCGAAGCTTCGGTCGACCTGGCGCGGCTCGCCGGAATGGTACCCGCCGGAATCATCTGCGAAATCATGAAGGACGATGGCAGCATGGCCCGCGTCCCCGACCTGATCGAATTCTGCCGCCAGCACAAAATGAAGATGCTCACCGTCGCCGAGCTCATCCGCTACCGCATGGCGCACGAACGCTACGTGCATCGCGTGGGCGAGGCGCTGGTCGACACGCGCTTCGGCGAGTTCCGCATGATTGCCTACGAGAGCGAAGTCGACGGCGGCGAGTCGCACGTCGCGCTCATTCGCGGAGACATCGAACAGAGTGAAGCGCCCGTGCTGGTCCGCATGCACGCCCATTGCCTGATGGGCGACGTCTTCGGTGCGACCGGCTGCGAATGCCACGCCACGCTGGAAGGCGCCCTCCGCCGCATTTCGCAGGAAGGCTCTGGCGCATTGATCTACCTGCACCAGACGTCGCAAGGATTCTCCGTCGAGAAAGTCGGAGACCGCACCGCCCTCGGCTTCCACCGCGGCCAGCGTCTTCCCACGCTGTACGACACCGAACGCCAGATTCAGCGCGAAGTCGGCATCGGCGCCCAGATCCTGTCCGACCTGAACCTGCACCGCATCCGGCTGCTGACCAATCGTCCCAAGAAGGTAGCCGCGCTTGAGGGATTTGGAATTGAAATCGTCGAGCAGGTTCCAGTGGAGTTGCAGGAAGTCAAGACTCGATCATAGTTGTGTCGTCCTGAGCGACGCGAAGGACCTGTGCAACCCTTCGCGGCATGCACCTGTTTTCTGAGGGAAGAATTGCATAGATCCTTCGGCGGCAAAGTGCGCCGCCTCAGGATGACAAAGCTGTTTGAGGAATTGGAAAGTCTAGAAAGGTTTGCGCACCACGACTTCGCTCTCACGGATGAAGAACTGGGCCGAGCAACTCTCCGAGCCGCAAATCACCGGCAGCAAGCCGTTGATCTGTTTGCGCGTGATCAGCCCCAGCATGCCGCATGAAGGACAGGACAGCACGGCCCAATAGGGATCTTCCTTCTCGCCGATCTCCCCGGCATTTTCCAGCACGAAGACAGTCCCCGGTTGCATCTGTTCCGGTATCCACTCATTGAGAAGATCCAGCTCTCCGACCATGTCTTCCTCCTGCGTCCCTGGTTGCATCTCTACGTTCGTCGCCGTTTTCGCGACTGCTTCGCCTACGAAACTCTTTTAGCACGCCGTCGGTGTTCCGGCGACGTTACTGAAGTATTCGCCTTCCCGGAGACGACCCCAGCCCGCACCTGCCGCACGGCGTCACTCAGGCACACGCCCAGAATGGGCTGGTCCGAATTCTTGAGGATGTCCACGATCTGCCGCGCCGAAGTCTCCAAATACAAGTGCGTTCCGTCGGTCAGCAGGTGAACATCGGAGCTGCGGCTTACAATTTCGGCCAAGCCCTTGCCAATCTCACGCTCCAGAAAGCGCATGACCTTTCGTACGCCCTGCAGCGAGAATCCCTTGCGCCGCAGCTCGCAGATCACGGCCACTTCGGTCAGGTGGTTCATCGAATACAGGCGGCGATGCCCTTCCCGCTCGGGCTTGACCACACCGCGCTCGTCCCACCACTGGAGCTGGCGGGGCGTGATGCCCGTCAGGGCAATCACTTGTTGCGATGTGAAGCGGTCTTCCTCGTGATCTTGCACAATCCCCCGGTTATGTTTGAAACAATCCTCAAGTCGAATGTTTCAAACATTTTAGGCATGGAGCGGAGAAGGTCAAGCGGAGAATCGGTGGAAAAGGGTTGACTAAGGGAGTTCCTGCGTGGAGTCGGGACCCACGCCGCCGCCGACGAAGTGGACGATCTCGAGTTGGTCACCCTCGCAGAGCTGTGTTGCAGCCCAGCGGTCGCGGGGCACAATGTCGCGGTTCAGTTCCACGGCCACGCGGTCGGCCTTCATGCCGAGGACTTCGATCAGAGCGGCCAGGGTAAAAGGAGCGGCAGCGCTGAAATCGCGATCTTCGCCGTTGATTTGCAGTTTCATGGGGGTTGAGATGAGAGGAGACCGAGATCCCTCGCTCCGCCTGAAGAACGGCTCCGCTCGGGATGACGGCCGACGGCGCGACGTAAAGACTCATGGTGCGACGGCGGCTTTACTCCGCCTTGCGCAGCACGAACTTCCGTGTCGCGGTGCGGCCTTCCTGGTTGATCTGCACCAGCAGCGTCGAATCCGGCAACTCCGTCTCTGCGACTTCAATCTTGATCTCGGCCGCGCCCCCGGCATCCGCAACCGCCTGCGTATAGAACGGAGTGGCCCCGGGCCGGGCAAAGCGAAACGTTAGACGCGCGCCGGATGCCGCCGCGCCTCCCTCGGTCACGCGCAACTGCATGGTCAGGTTGCGATCGGCGTGAACCGATTCGGAGTTCAGCCACTGCACGTCCAGCTCTTTCACCGTGGCCAGAACTTCCGGTTCAGGATGGTCCAGAACGTCGTCCAGTTTGCCTTCGCGGATCGCGTCGAGCACGAGCCGGTGTTGCTGGCGGAGGAGTTGCTCTTTCTGCGAGTCCGCGACCTGCGACTCGCTGGTCTTGCTGCCGTACGAGGTGGCCTTTTTGCCGATGCAGCGGCCGCGCACAAAGACCTGCGTCTGCAGAAGGAGTTCGCTTTCACGCGCTTCGCTCTGCACGTGGTAGATCGTGTCGCCGTGCTTCACGTCGGTGTTGAAGCCGAAAATCATAGGGATTCTTTCATTGAGAGATTGAGCGATTGGGTCATTGTGCGATTGAAAAGCCGTTGAAACCGCTGCGCTCGCACAGGATCATCAATCACCCAATGACTCGATCGCACAATCACACAATCCGTCTGCGGCCGCTCGCTTGACACTCTTGAGTGTAAGCCCATAATCTAGAACGTTTAAGCAACACTTGGCGCGAATTATATCTATCTCATCCTATGCCCGACAATTACTTCGCTCAATACCTCCCGTTCTTGATCCATATTCTTATGGCGGGCGGGATTGCGGCTGCAATTGTCACGCTTTCCTGGCTGATTGGGCAGCGTAAACCCACCCGCGCCAAACTCTCCCCGTACGAATGCGGCATGACCCCGGTGGGAGACTCCCGCCAGCGCTTCTCGGTGAAGTTCTACCTGGTTGCCATGCTGTTCATTCTGTTCGATGTTGAGGCGGTTTTCATCTATCCCTGGGCGGTCATTCTACGCAAACTCAAGGAACAGGGGCAGGGGCACTTTGGCCTCTGGGAGATGCTGGTATACATCGGCATTTTCCTGGTCGGCTTCTTCTACGTCTGGAAGAAGGGCGTGCTGGACTGGGGCGAAACCTCTCCCAAACGAGGGAATTTCTAATGCCGCTGGCGCCCGCTATCACTGATCTGGACCAACTGAAGAACCATCCCGCCGTGGCCCGCGTGGTGGGCTGGAAGCCTGAGGCCGTGACCGGCGTGAAGTTCGATCGCGACGAGATGACGATCTTTGTCGATCGGGCTTACATCCGCGAGGCTTGCATTGCCCTGAAAGACGATCCCGCCTGCCCGTTCAATTTCCTGTCCGACGTGACTTGTGTGGACTGGTATCCGGCGGAGCCTCGGTTTGAGGTCGTCTATCACCTGCTTTCGATTCCGAAGAAAGAGCGGGTCCGGCTGAAAGTTCACCTGAACAGCGCCAGCCCGGCGATCGAGTCGATCACTTCGGTCTGGCCCGGAGCCAACTATTTCGAACGCGAAGTGTTCGACCTGTTCGGCGTTCGTTTCACCGGGCATCCTTATTTACGCCGCATCCTGATGCCCGAGGACTGGGAAGGTCACCCTCTGCGCAAGGATTATCCCGTGGAGGGATACCGCTAGATCAACAATGGCCCACCTGAACCCCACGCCCGTGCTGGAGCCTGGCCAGGATCGCACCATGATCCTGAATATGGGCCCGCAACATCCGTCGACCCACGGCGTGCTGCGCGTGCTGCTTGAGATTGACGGCGAGACCGTGGTGCGGATGATGCCCGACATCGGCTACCTGCACACCGGAATCGAGAAGACTTGCGAGGCCAAGTTCTACCAGCAGGTGGTGCCGCTGACCGACCGCATCGACTATCTGTGCCCGCTGACCAACAACCTCTGCTACGTGCTGGCCGTGGAAAAACTGCTGGGGCTTGAGATTCCCCCGAAGGCGCAGTGGCTGCGGGTTCTGCTGAACGAGTTAACCAGGATTAACTCGCACCTGGTGTGGCTGGGCACGCACGCGCTCGACATCGGCGCGATGACTGTCTTCCTTTACTGTTTCCGCGAGCGGGAAGAAATTCTCAAGATCTTCGAGATGGTCAGCGGGCAGCGCATGATGACCTCATACTTCCGCGTGGGCGGAATCGCGCTGGAACCACCGCTCGGATTCTTCGATCGCGTGCGCGACTTCGCCGGATATTTTCCCGAGAAGGTCGATGAGTACGAAAACCTGCTGACCGGCAATCCCATCTGGATGATGCGCACCAAAGGCGTGGCCCGGATGACGGCCGAAGATGCGATTGCCCTGGGCGCGACCGGCCCGACCCTGCGAGGCAGCGGAGTGGACATCGACCTGCGGCGGGATATGCCGTATTCGAGTTACGAAAAGTTCCAGTTCAAGGTGCCAATATCGCAGGAAGGCGACGTGTTTGCGCGGTACATGTGCCGCGTGCAAGAACTGCGCGAGTCGATCGGAATCGTGCGGCAGGCACTGGACGGCATGCCCGAAGGCCCGATCAAGGCGGACGCTCCCGGAGTGGTGCTGCCCGACCGCGAAAAAATGAAGACCCAGATGGAATCGCTCATCTACCACTTCAAGATCATCACGGAAGGCTTCGCGGTGCCTGTGGGCGAGGTCTATCAGGCCGTCGAATCACCCCGCGGCGAGATGGGCTACTACATCGTCAGCGATGGAACGGCCAAGCCGTACCGGGTGCACATGCGGTCGGCCTGTTTCGCGAACTTGCAGACGCTGCCCACCATGTGCGAAGGGCGGTTACTGGCGGATGTGGTGGCGGCGATCGGGAGTATCGACATTGTGCTGGGAGAAATCGACCGGTGAAGAATTGAGTAATTGAGTAATCGGGTAATTGAGCAATTTTAAGGTCGTGGTAGTGAGCAGTCAGCCGGAACAGCTTCGAGATCGAACTAAGGCGTTCGCGTTACGTGTCATACGGCTGTTTCGGTCTTTGCCTCATCGGACGGATACACAAGTTTTGGGCAAGCAACTCCTTCGCTGCGGGACCTCGGTGGCCGCAAACTATCGTGCGGCTTGCAGGGCGAGATCGAAAGCAGAGTTTGTAGCTAAGATGGGTGTGGTGGTTGAAGAAGCGGATGAGGCGATTCTGTGGCTCGAGTTGCTGACAGAGTCTGGGATTGTGCCACCGGAAAAGGCAGAATTGTTGTTGAAAGAGGCTCATGAGCTAACGGCGATATTTACTGCGTCAAGGCGAACGGCAAGGAATGCAACATGAGTTTTCAATTACACAATTACCCGATTACTCAATTACTCAATCTCTGATGAAGTTCTCTGAAGAATTCGAGGCACGGTTCGCGGAGATGGTCCCCCACTATCCGGCGAAGCGGTCTGCGTTGGTGCCGACTTTGCTCTATGCCCAAGATGAAGTTGGCTATTTGTCGGACGACGTCATCCTTGAAATCGCGTCCCGCCTCGACCTGACCGAACTCGAAGTGCGCAATGTGATCAGCTACTACTCGATGCTGACCACCAAGCCGCGCGGGAAGTTCAATGTGCAGGTCTGCACCAACATCAGCTGCATGGTGCGCGGCGGAGAAGACATTCTGCATCACTGCGCGAAGAAACTGGGCATCGGCCATAAGCAGACCACGCCCGACGGCCTGTTCACGCTGGAAGAAGTGGAGTGCATCGGCGCCTGCAGTTGGGCTCCAGCAGCGCAGGTGAATTACGACTTTCACGAGAACCTGACCACTGAGAAGATGGACAGAATTCTCGACGAATATAAGAAGATTAGCGATTGAGCGATTCGGTGATTGAGGAATTGAAGAGCTGGTTTTTCAATCACGCAATGACTCAATCGCAAAATCACTCAATGTCCCATGGCTGACTTAGTCTCCCATCCCGATGAGGTGAGAGTCGTCTCCCGGCGCTTCGGCCAGGGTGCGGCCAACCTCGACCGCTATCTCGAACTGGACGGCTACAAGGCCGTGCAGAAGGCGCTGGCCATGGAGCCGGACGCCATTATTAATGAGGTCAAGAATTCCGGCCTGCGCGGGCGCGGCGGCGCAGGATTCTCTACCGGGATGAAGTGGTCGTTCGTGCCCAAGCAGTCGGCGAAGCCGAAATACGTTCTGTGCAACGGCGACGAGAGCGAGCCCGGCACCTGCAAAGACCGGCTGATTTTCGAGCACGATCCGCACTCGGTGATCGAGGGCGTCATGATCGGCGCCTTGGCCGTGGGCGCGAAGAGCGGCTACATCTATATTCGCGGCGAGTACCGCTACCTGCTCGAGGTCATGCAAAAGGCGATTCGCGACGCCTACGCCCGGGGCTTCGTCGGGAAGAACATTTTCGGCAGCGGGCGCGATCTGGATATTTACTGGCACGGCGGCGCGGGCGCCTACGAAGTCGGCGAAGAGTCAGCGCTCATGGAATCGCTCGAGGGCAAGCGCGGCATTCCACGCATTCGGCCGCCCTTCCCGGCCGTCGTCGGTCTTTGGGGTGGGCCCACGGTCATCAACAACGCCGAAACTCTGGCCAACGTGCCGCACATTATTCTTGGCGGCGCGGACTGGTACGCCAAGCTGGGTACGCCCAAAAACGGCGGCACCCGCCTGTTTTGCATGAGCGGCAACATCGCCAAGCCCGGCGTCTACGAACTGCCCATGGGCTACAACCTGAAGAAAATGATTTACGAAGTTGGCGGCGGAATTCCGGGCGGCCGCACGTTGAAGGCAGTCGTGCCTGGCGGAGCGTCGTGCCCATGTCTTACCGCGGATGAAGTCGACGTGGCCATGGATTTCGATTCGGTCGCGAAGGCTGGATCCATGCTGGGTTCGGGCGGCGTGGTCGTGATCGACGATCAGCAGTGCATCGTGAAGTTCGCGCTGCGCACCATGAAGTTCTACCAGCACGAGAGTTGCGGATGGTGCATCCCCTGCCGCGAGGGCACAGACTGGCTGAAGAAGACGCTGATTCGTTTTCATAACGGCGGCGGGATGAAGAAGGACATCGATAACATGCAATACCTGGCGGAGAACATGCTGGGTCGGACGTTTTGTCCGCTGGGGGATGCGGCGGCGATGCCCACGATCGCGTTCGTGAAAAAGTTCCGCAAAGAATTTGAGGACCATTTGGACGGCAAGCCTTGCCCGTACGAGAAGGCAGGCGCGGAAGAACCGGTATTCGCACACTGAAAAAGATTGACAGGTTTTACTCAATTACCAACTTTCTCAATTACTCAATTCGCATGGCTGACGTAAATCTTATTGTCGACGGCAAGAAAATCACCGCTCCCGCGGGGACGCTCCTCATTGAGGCGTGCAAGACGGTGGGCATCGAAGTGCCTTCGTTCTGCTATTACCCCAATCTTTCGCTGCAGGGCGCTTGCCGCATGTGCCTGGTGAAAGTCGAGAAGATGCCCAAGCTGCAGACCGCTTGCACCACAGTGGTGACCGAGGGCATGGTCGTGGTCTCCGACAGCGACGAGATCAAGCAGGCGCGCAAGTCGATGCTCGAAATGCTGCTCGGCAACCACCCGCTGGATTGCCCGGTGTGCGATGCCGGAGGCGAGTGCGAGTTGCAGGACATGACGTTCTCCTACGGCGCAGCCGAATCGAAGTTCATGGAGGCGAAGAACCATAAGGAAGAGCAACAATGGTCTCCGGTGGTGTTCTTCGACCGGCCGCGCTGCATTCTTTGCTATCGCTGCGTGCGCGTGTGTGGCGAAGGCATGGACGTGTGGGCTCTGGGCGTGCAGAACCGCGGCGTGAGTTCGCTGATAGCGCCTAATAAAGAAGATCATCTGGAATGCGAAGAGTGCGGCATGTGCATCGACATTTGCCCGGTGGGCGCGCTCACCTCCGGCGCGTACCGCTACAAGACGCGCCCGTGGGAGATGAAACATGTAGGGACGGTCTGCACGCATTGCGGCGACGGCTGCAAGACCACGCTGGGCGTGCGGCGGTCCGACACCGGAATGGAGATTGTTCGCGGCGATAACCGCGACAAGAGCGGCACCAACGGCGACTTCCTCTGCATCAAGGGGCGCTACGCCTTCGATTTCGCCAATCACGAAGAACGCCTGACGCAGCCGCTCATTCGCAAGGAAGGCAAGCTGGCTCCTGCGACGTGGGAAGAGGCGTTCGAACTGGTCGGAAAGAAGTTTGCCGAAGTTCGCGACAAAGATGGTGGGCCAGCGATCGGCGTGATCGGCTCGACACGGACTACGAACGAAGAAGCGTATCTGCTGTCGAAGTTCGCCCGCGTGGTGTTGAAAACGAATAACGTCGATCACCACCGCACTGCCGACTTCCCTGCCCTTTCGGCGGCGTTGCGGGGCAAGCCGGACGCAACCGCAAGCATGGCGGATGTCTACAACGCACCAGCAATTCTGCTGATCGGGAATGATCCCACCGAGCAGCATCCGCTGCTGGCCTGGCAGATTCGCAACAACGTGCGCCTGCATCGCGCCCGTCTTTACTTGGTGAATTCGCAGCCGATCAAGCTGCGCCGGCAGGCGACGAGCTTCACGCAGATTCCAGCCGGAGCGGAAGGCAACGTGGCGAGTTTCCTGGCGGGCAATGATGGCGCGGTTGACGCTCTCGCAGGTCCGGCGACCAGTAAAGACGCCTGGATCGCGCTCCGCGACCAACTGCGCGGAGAAAAGAATCTCATCATTATTTTCGGTTCGGAGATCCGCGGTAACGACATCGCCAGCCTGATCGCTTTCGGCTCCGCTCTTGAAGGCGCCAAGTTTATCTGCCTAGCCGACTACGCCAACTCGCGCGGCGCCGCGGATATGGGACTCTTTCCCGACCTGCTCCCTGGCTATCACCCTACTGCGGGCAGCAGCGACTTCCATCAGGAGTGGGCTATCCCGCCCACCGCCGGGCTTGATCTAACTGGCATGGTGGAGGCGGGCAAGAACGGAAAGTTGAAAGCGCTTTACGTCGTGGGATCAAATCCCATCGGACGACTGAACATCGACCCGTTCGCGTGCTCGAAGAGCTTCGTGGTCGTGCAGGACATGTTCCTGACCGAAACCGCGGTAATGGCTGACGTGGTGCTGCCCGCGGCCAACGCGTACGAAAAATCCGGCACGATGACCAACACATGCGGCGACGTGCAACTGGTGAAGAAGGCTGGCGAAATTTCCGGCACAAAAGCCGATTTCGAAATGATCGTCCGCATCGCCGACGCCATGGGCTTCGACGTTCGCAAACTGGTTCCCTTCGGCGGCGGTACTCACGCCGACATGGGACAGTCGCGGGGCGCGCAGTCCGGCGAGGCCGACCGTCATGCGGTGTGGCTCGAGATGCAAGGTTTGGAGCCGAAGTTGAGCCCGCTCGATCCCATGGCGATTCTCGACGAGATTCAACGGCTGGTTCCGGGGTATGACGTTTCGCGCGTAAATCTTCTGGCGGGCAACGTCGAGCACACGTCGTTCACGAAGAGCGGGCCGGGCGCGGCCCACAAGCCGGAATCGATTTCCCCGGCCAACGACGGGCTGTTTACTTCCGGGACGCTGGGGCGCTACTCGCGCACGTTGAAGTCGGTGATGGAGAGTCACGAAGTGAAGCCTGCGGAAGTCGCGGCAGACTGACATTTGAAACACGGTGGTCTCAAGTAAGAGAGGAAGCACGGCGTGGCGTTGCCAATCTGGCTATACATACTCGTGTCGGTGATCAAGTCCGCGGTGGTTCTGTTCGTGCTGCTGACCGCGGTCGCGTACACGGTCTGGCTGGAACGCAAGGTCGTGGGCCACATGCAAAATCGCTGGGGACCCACGCGGGTCGGCCCGTTTGGCCTGCTGCAGCCGGCAGCCGACGGCCTGAAGTTTCTATTTAAGGAAGACCTGACGCCACCGCACGTTTACAAGCCGCTATTCCTGGCGGCGCCCTTGATCGCCGTCATTTTCGCGCTGACGTCGATCGCTGTCATTCCATTCGGCAACTCGGTCACGATCGGCGGCTATAGTATTCCGCTGCAGATCACCGACGTGAACACCGGGCTGCTGCTGATTCTCGGAGTCACGTCGATCGGCGTATACGGCGTCGCCCTCGCGGGATGGTCGTCGAACAACAAATATTCTCTGCTGGGCGGCCTGCGCGCCAGTGCCCAAATGGTGAGCTACGAGATCGCACTCGGCCTCTCCCTTGTCGGCGTGCTGATCATGTCGGGCAGCTTCAGTCTGCGCGAAATTGTGGCGGCGCAGGGCGGACACTTCTGGGGATTTATTCCGCGCTGGAACGTCTTCCCACAATTCATTGGATTCTTTTGCTACCTGATGGCAGCCTACGCGGAGACGAACCGCATCCCGTTCGACCTGCCGGAAGCCGAGACCGAACTTGTGGCCGGTTATCACACCGAGTACAGCGCCATGAAGTTTGCCATGTTTTTTATGGCGGAATACGCCAAC
>Ga0210399_10001694_pt1 | contig 17277 bp, 15 predicted proteins | sample IncBWC14MmetaG_FD_150865 | JGI IMG/M metagenome (GOLD analysis project Ga0210399, IMG submission 150865) | Forest soil microbial communities from Barre Woods Harvard Forest LTER site, Petersham, Massachusetts, United States - Inc-BW-C-14-M | ecosystem: Environmental > Terrestrial > Soil >...
CCGAATCGAAGCGATCGGTGTTTTTAGCTCGTGGGTTACGGCATTGAGGAAGCTGTCTTGCTGCTCATTGCGCCGAATCTCCCGAACCAGAAAAATCGTGTTGATGACCAGGCCTGCGATGAGCAATCCAAAGAAGATGATCCCGAGTACGAGCGGAACGACCTGACGCCAATGGAAGATTATCCAACTGACGTTGAGGACGATCGTTAGGGCAACGAGACAAGCCCCAAGCGCAATGAAGAATGCGATGGCTTTGGTTCGGCGCGTGATGCGCATGACGTCTTAGTTTACGCCAGGGCCGAGCTAGCGGCACATGGGATGGTGGGTCAATACCGGCTTGTGGTTGTCTTGATCCGCCACACCGATTTCCTGGAGGCGTGCTTCAGTCGCCGCTGGGTAGCGCCACGGGAGTGGCTGCTCGGGTCGCGTCGGGAGGAATCACAGTGTGCCGCTCGCCAGGTTGCGCTTCTGGGGCGAGTTTGTGGCGCTTGATGTCCCACGCGAGGCCGAGCGCGCGTAGAGCGCAGATCCCGTACCAATTCATGTCGAATTCGTACCACGCAAGACCGTGGCGCGCTGACTGCGGAACAGCGTGATGATTGTTGTGCCATCCTTCGCCGAAGGTGAGTATGGCAACCCAGAGGCTGTTTTTGGATGTATCGTCCGTCATAAACCGCCGCGAGCCCCACATGTGCGTCGCGGAGTTTACGAGCCAGGTGGCATGGAGGCCGACCACGGTTCGCAAGAACACTCCCCACAAGAGAAACGGCCAGCCGCCGATCGCAAAGAGCGCGATGCCAAGGAGAGTGAGGGGAACCCAGTGCCACTTGGTGATTAAAAGATGAAACTTGTCCTTTCGCAGATCGGGGACGAAGGGCAGAAGCTCCTTGGCGTTGCTGTGCATGGCTTGCCCCGTCAGGATCCAGCCCATGTGCGCCCAGAGGCCGCCGTCTTGCGGCGAGTGCGGGTCACCTTCCTTGTCCGTGTTCTGGTGGTGGACCCGATGCGTGGCTACCCAAGCGATCGGTCCGCCTTCGAGAGCCAGCGTGCCGCAGACGGTCAGAAAGTATTCCATCCACTTCGGCGTTTTGTAGCCGCGGTGCGTAAGCAAACGGTGGTAGCCCATGCCGATGCCCCAGCTTCCCGCCACCCACCAGAGAAAAACGGCCAGGATCATTGCTTTCCAGGTGAAAAAGAACAACGCGGCAATCGCGCCGATATGAAATGCAAGCATGAAAAGGGATGTGGTCCAATTAATGGGTTGCGAAAATGTTTTGTCGTGGCCTAGGGTGCTCATGAATCCAAAAGTAGCACGCGGGGCGCTGGGCTTCTGTAATAGTTGTGTAATCCCTCGGCGGGAAGTTCCATGGAATTGTAGCGAAAAAGTTAAGAGCGATCTAATCTTCCGCGCTTCCGAATCGCGGCAATTTGCCCGTCGATTCGAGCAACGGCCACGCTAAATACTTGCAGGCCCAGAAGTTAGCCATGGGGTCGAAATGATCGCGGAAATGGCCCGAATCAGGACGAAAATAGCGTATACTGGGAGGGAACAAATTCCAGAACAAAGGTACCGTCACCCGAGCGCGTCGGGATGCACGTGGTATTCATGACGGTGGCCGCGGCGAATCTACCGCCAGAATTGCAATTTCGATCCCGCCTTCCCGTTTGCCACAAATGCTTGTGGTCTTTTTCCTTGGGCATGTTGTGGTGTGCAGGCAGGACCGACAGATTCGGAAACACCGTTTAGGGGGAAAACGCTTGGCTCTGCTCATTCAGGAAAAGCACGATCTGGTCGGCAACCTAATCAACCTCGGCAAGAGCCGAGGCTACGTGCTCAATGAAGAAGTGAACGATCTACTTTCTGCTGAGGAACATACCACCGAAGAGATCGACAATCTCTTTTCTACCTTCGAGCGCGACGGCATCGAGATTTACGAAGATATTTCCGCAGCGAGAGCCGCGCACACCACGCTCGAAGTCTCCCAACGAGTCGCACTCGGCCCTCGGAACGACGCGATCCATGAGGAAGAAACCGAGATCGAACGGCCGGTGCACTCGGTGCAGAAGAGCACCGATCCGGTTAGCACCTACTTGCGTGAAATGGGTGTCGTGCCGCTTTTGAACCGTGAGACGGAGATCGCGCTCGCCAAGCGCATGGAACGCGGCAAGTTGCGCGTGCTGAAGACCGTCTCGCGCTCGCCGCTCGTGGCCAAGGAGTTGATCGCCGTTGGCGCGGAGCTGCGTAAAGGATCTCTTTCGATCAAGAGAGTCCTACACCTCCAAGAGGAGGAACTGACCGACGAGAAGGTCGAAGAAAACCTGCGGCAAACGCTGCGAACCATCAAGCATATCGAAAAGGTTTACCAGCTTGGAAGAAGGCAGGCGGTCAAGCTAGAGAACACGGCACGGTCCGAGAAACAAGCGCATCTTCGGGCGCGACGCCGCCTGGCACGAACGCGCATCGAAATTTCGCATCTCGTCCGCTCCATCGAATTCAACGACGCCGAGAAGAGACGCCTGATTGATATTCTGCGGCTCACGGCCGAACGGCTGCACACGCTCGAACGCGAGATTGCCCGCTTGGAACGCCGCGTAAGCTCTGCCCGCGGCGAAAGCGCCATCGGAGCGCGCGATGAGCTGCGTTCGCGCCGGACGGAACGAAAGAACATCGAGGAATCGAGCGAGGTTGGTTTGGATTATCTGAAGCGCGCGCTGGCGGCCATCCGTCGCGGCGAAGCAGAAGCCGAACAAGCAAAAACGGAGCTAACCGAGGCAAACCTCCGCCTCGTCGTCTCCATCGCCAAGAAATATACGAACCGCGGCATGCAGTTCCTCGATTTAATCCAAGAGGGAAATATCGGCCTCATGAAAGGCGCCGACAAGTTCGAGTGGCGACGCGGGTACAAGTTCTCTACCTATGCGACCTGGTGGATTCGACAAGGCATCACTCGCGCCATCGCCGACCAGGCGCGCACCATCCGCGTACCGGTGCACATGATCGAGACGATCAACAAGCAGGCTCGCACTAGCCGGCAACTCGTGCAGGAACTCGGGCGGGAACCAACTTCCGAGGAACTCGCGAGGCGCATGGATCTTTCCATTGACGCGGTCTGCAAAACAAAGAAGATCGCGCAGCAGCCTATGTCTTTCGAAACGCCTATTGGCGAAGACGAAGAGTCCCATCTTGGAGACTTTGTCGAAGACAAGGGCGTTGTGTCGCCGTCGGATGCGGCCATCCATCTCAATTTGAAGGAGCATCTGGCTTCCGTGCTCAAGACCCTCACGCCGCGCGAAGAGCGAATCATTAAGATGCGCTTTGGCCTGGAAGACGGCAATGAGCTGACGCTGGAGCAAGTGGGCCAGTCGTTCGCCGTTACTCGAGAGCGAATTCGCCAAATCGAAGCCAAAGCGCTGCGAAAGTTGCGCCATCACACGCGCTCGCGGCGGTTCCGGATCTTTCTCGAAAGCTCGTATTGAGAAGCGGTGGCAGGGCTGAATTGCTCGAGCGAAGAAACCGATTCGCACAAATTCAGAGGGTAGTCCACAGCTTGCTCGAAGTGAAAAACCAAGAATAATCGACGGGTGTAAATCTCGACTCCGTCGCCAAGCAAATCGCCCCCGATTGGAAATTGTGTGTTAAGAAGTCTCTAGCTATCGCGTCTTAGGTTGTAGAAGAGCCGAGGAGGGGTACTTGGCGGCCGCGATAGAAAACATCATGGTTACGCAAGCAGCTGCAGAGCTTGAGGAAGTCTTTCGCGCACACCAGGCTTGTGTCCTCAAAGCCGCGTACCGCGTAACCGGCAGCATGGCGGACGCCGAGGACGTGGCGCAATCCGTCTTCCTCCGAATGGCCCGTGGGACCGTCGACCACAGCCGTATCTCCAATCTTCAGAGTTATTTACACAGGTCAGCGGTCAACGCCGCGCTCGATCTTATTCGATCCAGAGGCCATCGCGACGTGGTCCCGGTGGAAGCGGCCGACGAACTGCAATCCAATCCCAGCTTGTCTCCGGAACGCGCGCATTCCTCGATGGAAATAAAAAATTGGCTTCGCGGCGAGCTTGCCAAGCTGAGTCCCCGCACTGCCGAGATGTTTACCCTGCGCTATATCGAAGGCCTGGACAATCCCGAAATTGCCCGAATGATGAACACATCGCAGGCGGTTGTTGCCGTAACCCTGCATCGGACTCGTGCCCGGCTGAAGAAGAGTCTTCGTGGCTTTAGGAAAGGTGCATCATGAATTTTTTTCGATCAAAGCAAGACGCTAGTCTGGATCAGGCGATCTCCGAACTCCGGGGCGAACAGCCTGACGCCAAAGCACTCTCCGCGTCTGCCGAACGCGTGTGGCAGAAGCTGCAAGAAGGGCTAGGCGAGGAAGCCGCCACCAGCGCACTGCATCCCATCCGCGGCTGCGCCGATATTCGCGCTCTGCTACCGTCCTTCCATCAGCATGAGCTGCCTCCGGCTCGCGCGCTCATCGTGGAAGACCATCTGAAGGAATGTGTCTCCTGCCGTTCCTATGCTCACGGCCGTGCAGTGGACGGCGCGACGAGCGTCAACTGGCGTATGGAACCTGCGTCCCGCGGCTTTCAATGGAGTTTTGGTAGTTTGTCTTTCGCGGCAGCCGCGTTGGCCGTGTTGGCTGCAGGGGTTTGGACTGGGTACAGCTGGTACGTCGCAGGTCCTCCTGGCAGTCGCGCGCGCATTGACTCCATCGCAGGACAAGCCTACAGCGTTGGCCTGACCGGCGAGCGCGCTCTAAAACCGGGCGACGAAGTCACCCAAGGTCAATTCATTCGCACGGCTGCAAACTCTCACGCCATCGTGAGGCTCTTCGACGGCTCCAAAGTGGAAATGAATCAGCGCGCCGAGTTGGCCGTCAGCGCCGACCGTCGCAACACCACCATCCACCTCGACCAGGGCAGCATCATCGTGCAAGCCGCGCACCGTCAGACGGGGCACTTGTATGTCAGCGCGCCGGATTGCAACGTCGCGGTTACGGGCACGGTGTTTTCCGTGAACTCCGGGACAAAAGGCTCGCGCGTCTCCGTAATCGAAGGCGAAGTTCACGTCAAGCACGCTGGCATGGAATCCATTCTGCACTCCGGCGATCAAGTCGCGACGACGCAGAGCGTTGGGACTGTTCCCGTCAGCCAAGAGATCAGCTGGAGCAGCGACCTCAACCACGAACTGGCTCTGCTCGCGGAATTCGGAAAGCTTCGCCAACAACTGGAGACAATTCAGACTCCAGGTCCACGATATGAAAGCAAAATCCTTCCGTTGCTTGCCCCGGATACCGTCTTATATGTCGGCATCCCCAATCTTGGAGACGCGCTGCAGCAAGCCAATCAAATCTTCCAACAGCAGCTTTCGCAGAGCAAAGTTCTGCAGGACTGGTGGAACAAGAGTGGAAACGCGAATCAGCATCCAACTCCCGAAGAGTTGATTGGACAAATTCAAACCATCAGCCAGTATTTGGGCGACGAAGTGGTGATCACTTTCAGAGCCAGCCCCGGTGCCAACGATCACGGCCCTATCCTGCTTGCCGAAGTGAAGCAGGCCGGACTGAAGGATTACTTGCAAAATCATCTGGCTACTTCCCTGTCGAGCACGCAAGTGAAATCTGATTTGCACGTCGTGGATCAGCAGTCGCTCTCCTCGCTTGCCTTAGGTGAGCGCGGAATGATCATGCTCGTACGGCAAAACATGCTCGTCGTCGGTGGCGACGCCGCTTCTGTCCAGCAGATGAGCGCGCAGCTCGACGCCGGAGCCACTCAGTTTGGGGCTACGGACTTCGGTCAAAGAATCCTGAGTGTTTATAGCCAGGGCACGGAAATTGTGGTTGCCGCGAATCTCGGCCAGATTTTGAACGCGACCCACGCCCAACCACAGGAATCGAATGCGCTTCAGAACAGCGGGTTCAACGACATTAAGTATTTGATCGCCACCCACGGCGAATCCTCGAAACAGGGCGACAACCGGTTCACGGTGGAATTCAGTGGCCCGAGGCGCGGGATAGCTTCCTGGCTGGCCGCTCCCGCTCCCATGGGGTCGCTCGACTATGTTTCCGCCAACGCTGGCGCGGCGGTTTCTTTCGTTGCCAAACAGCCGGCGCTTATGTTCGATGATCTTTTCAGCACCTTCGGCCCCGCCGATCCCAACTTCAGCCAAGGTCTGGCCCAGGCAAACGCAGAACTCGGCCTAAATATTCGCGACGACCTCGCGAGTGCCCTAGGCGGCGAGATGACGCTGGCTCTCGATGGACCGGTGCTACCCACGCCTTCGTGGAAAGCAATTATCGAGGTCAACCAGTCGGGGGCGCTCCAGCTTGCCATCGAAAAGATGGTGCAGGCCGCTAACCGAGAGGCGCAAAAATCGAACCAACCCGGCTTAGCGATTAATCAAGCACAAGTCGGTGGACGAACGTTCTACACGATCCAATCGCAAACTCCGGGACTCACGACCGAATACGATTACACTTTCGCGGATGGCTACATGATCGTGGCGCCCTCTCGCGCCTTGCTGCTCGCCGCGATTGAGACCCACGAGAATGGCACTTCGCTTGCGCGTTCTGGTTCGTTCCGCGCACTTCTGCCCAGCGACAACCAGGCGAATTTTTCGGGGATGATCTATCAAAATCTCAGCCCGATTCTGAAGCCCCTCGCTTCGCAGCTGAATTCCGGGCAGCTTGCGATTGTTCAGCAACTCGCTGCCGACTCCAAACCCAGCGTCATGTGCGCGTATGGAGAGAGCGATCGCATCGAAGTGACGAGCAGCGGCAAGCTCTTAGACCTGAACCCGACGTTTCCAACTTTGCTCCACCTATTGGGCATGTCGGAACATGGAACTTCGCGCCAGGCGAATCCGTAATAATATCTAGACGATGACTCCGACAATTGAGCTAGATGGGCTCGAAGTTCAACTCGGCGGCCGAACGATACTTCATGGGCTTACCGGCGTTTTGAAGAGCCGCGCCATCGGACTACTCGGGCCCAATGGCGCCGGAAAATCCACACTCATAAACACGTTGCTTGGCTTCCATGTCCCATCGAAGGGCAGCGCCCGCGTTCTCGGCCTCGACTCTCACACAAGCGGCAAGGCGCTTCGCTCGCTGGTCGGCTATATGCCCGAGAACGATGCGTTTATTTCGAAAATGTCTGGAGTCCGCTTCGTTCGCTACATGGCGGAGATTTCAGGACTACCCTCCGAACAAGCCATGGAGCGCGCGCACGAAGCCTTTGTCTACGTGGGCTTGGGCGAAGCGCGTTATCGCCCCGTGGGCACGTATTCTCTCGGCATGAAACAACTCGCGAAGCTGGCCCAGGCCATTGCGCACGGCCCGAAAGTCCTTATTCTGGATGAGCCTACCAACGGCATGGACCCGCCGGCGCGCAAGCGCTTGATCGAACTCATTCGCGAAATCCGCGAAGCCAGCGATATCTGTCTGCTGCTCTCTTCGCATCTCCTGCGCGACGTGGAAGAGACCTGTGACGAGGTGTTGATCCTCCGCAACGGACAGATCGCTTCCATCTGCAACCTCGTCGAAGAGCGCCGCGCCAATCGCAAGTTCCTCGAGCTAGAAACGATTGGCGCCGAGGCAACCTTCACGACCGCGCTGGAGGGCCTCGGTTGCGAGTGCGCGGTTTTCACCAGCGGACGTATCAAGGTGGTCATGCCGGACAGCGTCGAAATCCGGGAGGTCTTCAAGGTCGCGGCGGACCGAGGCGTGCAAATTCGCCGGATGAATCACCGCCGCGACTCGCTCGAAGACATCTTCCTTAACGCGATGGAACAAACGGGAGTGGCTGATGGCCGTCTATAAGCGCCGATACAATTCTTACACCGGCTCGCTGACGCCTACCTGGTCGCGTTTTTTTGTCCTGACGCGCTTCGCGTTCGCCGACCTCTTCAAATCGCGCTTCTTCGTTCTTCTCCTGATTCTATGCATCATTCCATGCCTGTTCTCGGCAGGCTACATCTTCGTCGCCAATAACAAGACTTTGCAGTTGTTGATGCAAGTTCGCTCTGAAGCAGCGGATTTTTTCAAGGTGGGGAACCAATACTTCATCGTCATCATGATCGTGCAAGCGGAGGCGGCTTTTCTTCTGAACTGCTGGGTCGGCCCCGTACTCATCAGCGGCGATCTGACCAACGGCGCCCTCCCCCTTTTTCTGAGCCGCCCCTTCAGCCGCGCCGATTATGTTCTTGGCAAACTCGCCGTGCTGGGAATACTGCTTTCCGCTGTAACGTGGGTTCCTTGCTTGCTCTTATTTGGCCTGCAGTCCGGGTTGGCGCACAACGGCTGGATCTGGTCAAACCTTTGGATGGTCGTTCCCATGGTACTCTGCTCTGCGATTTGGATCCTGATGCTTTCCCTCATTTCTTTGGCCGTGTCAGCGTGGGTCAAGCTGCGAATTGTCGCTACAGGGGTAATCTTCATCACATTTTTCATTCCCGCGGGCCTTGGTGAGATGTTCAACCACATCATGGGCACTTATTGGGGAGCGCTGCTGAATTTCTCGTATATGTTCCGGATCATATTGGAAAGAGGGTTTCGTGACCCATACAGGTTGTTGGACCTGAGGGGCCACAACGAAATTCCCATTCCGGCGGCTTGGACCTCCCTGATTTTTGTCTGCTTCCTATCGCTTGTCATTCTTAATGCGCGCTTGCGCGCTCGCGAGACGGTGCGCGGATGACGCCAGACGCCCGCCAAATCGTTTTCGACAATGTCTCCAAGTTTTACGGAGAAGTTCTCGGCGTTAACAAAGTGAACTTCTCTCTCCAACCGGGAATCACCAGCCTCGTCGGCCCCAATGGTTCGGGCAAGACCACGCTCATGAATTTGCTCACGGGACTGATCAAGCCTTCCCATGGCGCGATTTACGTCCTCGGCCTTACGCCGCAACAACCCATTCAGTTCTTCCGCCAAGTCGGATACTGCACGCAGTTTGACTCCTTCCCTCCCGGCACGAACGGCTACGACTTCATTTATTGGCCGCTGCGCCTTCACGGATTCGGCCACGACCAGGCCACGAAGCTCACGAACGAAGCCCTCGAGCGCGCCGGTATGGCGCAAGTCGCGCGCCGCAAAGTGGCCGGGTATAGCAAAGGGATGCGCCAGCGCATTCGCCTGGCTCAAGCCATTGCGCATCATCCGTCCGTGCTGGTTCTCGACGAGCCTCTAAACGGTCTCGATCCCATGGCCCGCTCGGAATCAATAGCCCTCTTCGAAGCCATCGCCAAACAGGGAATGCACGTCATTATTTCGAGCCATATTTTGGAAGAAGTCGATCGCATCTCCGACCGCGTCGTGTTGATGAGCAGTGGCTACGTGGTTGCCGAAGGCCAAATTAAAGAGGTTCGCCGCGAAGTCCGCGATCACCCCATGCAAATCCTGGTCCGCTGCTCGAATGCCGCGAAGCTGGCCTCCGCCGCGTTCGAACTCGATCACGTCGTCGAAGCCAAAATTCTAAGTGACGGCCAAAGCGTCCTCGTGCGCACGCGCGATGCCGAGCAGTTCTCTCTCCTGCTCAACAAAATCGTGTCCGCGGGCCTAGTCGAAGTCGATGCCGTCGCCCCCGCCGACGACGACGTGAATTCCATCTATCAATATCTCATTGGCTCGGACGGGGGACCGGCATGAGCATCCAGGAATCCGTAGCCCGCGCGCAAACCACCTTGAAAGAACAACCCTGGCGGCTTTTCGCCAGCCAGATCTCCGTCCTCGTGCGCAATGAAGTTCGCCGAAACCTGTTTACACGCCGCAGAATTTGGGTGTATCTGCTCGCGCTGATACCGGTCATCATCATCTTCCTACACTATCTCCTGGACAAGAACAGGAGCCCTTCCCAACTCGAGGAAGATACGTTTGTCCTCGCCGGAATTGTCCAGTTCTACTATCTCCGGCTTGGTATCTTCTTCGCCTGCATAGGGATTTTCACCTGGCTGTTCCGCGGCGAAATGGTCGAGCGCACGCTGCATTATCAATTTCTCGTTCCGGTCAGAAAAGAAGTTCTGGTGGTCGGAAAATTTATTGCTGGTTGCATCATTTCAATCGCGCTGTTCGAAACGGCGGTTCTCGCTTGCTTCAGCATCACGTATCTCCGCCTCGGTTCAACGGGCAGCTCCTACGTGTTCGAAGGCCCCGGCCTCAGCCAACTCGGCTCCTATCTCCTGGTGACCGCGCTCGCCTGTCTCGGATACGGCGCCGTCTTTCTCGCTCTCAGCCTCCTCTTCAAGAATCCCATTATTCCCGGCGCTATGTTGTTGGGCTGGGAAGCGGTCGCCCCCATTTTTCCGTCGTGGGCCCAGCACCTCAGCGTGACTTTCTATCTGAAGCATCTCTGCCCAGTGAAGCTTCCCATCGAGGGTCCCATGGCCATTTTCGCCATCGTTGCCGAACCCGTCTCTCCATTCATAGCCGTCTTCGGCTTGCTTTGTCTTACCATCGCTATTCTCGTCCTTTCCTGCTTCCTCATTCATCGCCTCGAAGTCACCTACACGGCTGAGTAAGCGCGCCAAACTTTAGGCGGTCACCTTTGGATTCGCTCCCGCTTCTGGTCCAGCGCGCGGCAAACCATCTCCTCGGAGCACCCTCCCAGACCCCTATATTTTTTTGCTTCCAGCATGCCCCTTTCCAGCAGTGAGCCGAATGCTGTAATTCGCGGCTTTACGGCCTGCTCTTAATGGGCGTCTTCATAGGAGGCAACATGAGGAAGTTCAGCGTACTCGCAGCTGTGATGTTCGTCGCGCTGCCTTTGCAAGCGAAAGACAAACCCGCCTACGAGAAAGGCGTGTTGTTGCAAATGGAGTCCTCTTCCTGTGGTTCAACGGAAAAGGATGGCAAGACTCTGGCTGGAGAGATTTTCGGCACCGACGGCCAGCACAAGAACACACAGCAAATTCTTTGCCAGGAATACACCCTCCAAACCGATCGCGTCACCTACCGCATTCGGCCCAAGGATGACAAGCATCCCGCGCTTCTGCCCATCGGCGAGACGGCGGAGTTTCGCATCCACAAAGACAAACTCCTCCTTCGCGTGATTGAGTCGAATGACAAAGAGCGCGAATACGTCGTTGTTTCCATGACGCCGCGAACGAACGTCGAACAGAGTCAGTCCGCATCGGCCCACGCGGTTCGCTAGAACCTCTTCCCCTGCGGAAGGATTCTTCCTAGCGTCGGCCCGCGGCTGAATCGGGAGAGTCCAGCCGCGGGCCGTTCCCGTTTGTCTCAATGAGCCGTGCTTTACCACTCGTAATTATCTTTCTTGCGCCATAGAATACGTCCGTCTTGTTCCCCTGACACACTTAACAGAACATGGATAATGGGAAGGAGATGCCCTGCCCCTGGTCCATGGCATGACGCCCATTCTCGAGGTCAAGAATCTTCACGTCGCCTACTCTGCCCGCGCGGGCGAGATATGCCCGGCTCTTGTAGGGGTCAATTTTGTTCTCGGGCCTGGAGAGATTCTAGGCGTACTTGGAGAATCGGGTTCGGGCAAGAGCACGCTTGCAGCTTCCCTCCTGCAGCTTCTGCCGCTCAATGGCAAAATCCAACAAGGCGAAATCCTGTTCGAGGGGAAAGATCTTCTCAGAGTGTCTCCCCAAGAACTCAGAAGAACTCGCGGCGGTCGCATCGGCCTGATCTTTCAAGAGCCGTCCTCTTCCCTTCACCCAACCATCCAGGTGGGGCGGCAACTTACCGACGTTTTGTCTGCGCACGAATCCTTAGATCGACGCACTCTAAGGGAAAAAACCAGCCAGCTTTTCGCGGCTGTTTTTCCCACAGGCGCTGAACGCATTTCCCGGTCCTATCCCCACGAATTGAGCGGAGGACAGCGCCAGCGTGTGCTCATCGCCCAAGCTATCGCCTGCAGGCCCTCCCTGGTCATTGCCGATGAACCGACCGCGTCCCTCGACCCCACCACGCAACGGGAAATTCTGCTGCTCTTCCGAACTCTTCGCCAAAAGTTCAGCCTCGCAATGATTTTCATCACGCACAATCCCTCCTTGCTTACGGACCTCGCTGACCGCATACTCGTCCTCTACGCTGGCCGAGTCGCTGAAACAGGCCCAACGGCGAAAGTGCTATCCTCGCCCAAACACCCCTACACAGAGGCGCTGTTGCAATGCCTGCCCTCGCACCTTCGAGAGGACCAAAACATGCGTAAGGCCAGACTTCACGTCATCGCGGGAGATCCGCCAAACTTGTCGTTGCCTGCAAAGGGATGTCTGTTTGAACCCAGGTGCACGCAAAGAATGGAAGTTTGCAAAGGCAGCGAACCCCCGCCATTCACGGTGAGCGAGTTGCACGAAGTTTCCTGCTTCAAATTTGCTGGCTGACCTTCATCCAGGAACCATGACATGCAGCCACTCTTGAGAGTTGACAAGCTTGTGAAGCACTACGCGGCAGGGCGATCTGCCGGTTCGCGAGACAAACTCGTCGCCCTGGATGGCGTATCTCTTTCGATTGCTCCGCAGTCAACGCTCGCTCTCATCGGCGAATCCGGCTCCGGGAAAAGCACGCTCGCGTTGTGCATCGCATGCCTCGAACATCCGACATCTGGGAGCATCTGGTTTGAAGGAATCGATGTCGCGGCTCTCCATGAAAACCAGCAGCGCAAGTTCCGCCCTCGGATTCAACTCGTCTTTCAGGATCCGGCAAGGTCGCTCAATCCGCGATGGACTGCACTCGAGATCGCGAGTGAGCCTTTAATAGTGCGGCAAGACACCAGCAAGCAGGAGCGCGAGAACAAAGCGCTTGAGCTTCTCGATTGCGTCGCAATTCCTCGCAGGTTGGCAAGCCAAAGAGCGCACGAACTCAGCGGCGGACAAAAACAGCGCCTCGCGATTGCCCGCGCCTTGGCGCTTGAGCCAAAGCTCATTATTTTGGACGAAGCGCTCTCCGCGCTCGATTGCTCCGTACAAGCTCAAATCTCCAATCTTTTGCTCGAACTGCAATCCTCCTTCGGTCTCACCTATCTTTTCATCACCCACGATTTTGCAATGGCCGCCCACCTTGCCGATCAAATCGCCGTCATGGATCGCGGCCGCATTGTGGAATCCGGTCCCGCAGAAAATGTCCTGCGCTCGCCAAGTCACCAGGTCACACGCTCCCTCCTCGCGGCTACACTCCCCATCACCGAGACGCCAGGTGTAGGGTTGGAGCTTTGATGCGCTACCTCTTGCGCAGATCGCTCCACGCCGTTTTTCTCCTCCTCGGCGTATCCCTACTCACTTTCCTCTTTTCCGCTCTCGCTCCCGGAAACTATTTCGATGAGATGCGCCTGAATCCGCAGATTTCTCCAGAGACCGTCGCCGCTTTGCGCGCACAATATCAACTCGATCGCCCGCTCCCCGTCCGCTACGCCCACTGGCTGAACGCCGTCGCGCACGGCCAGATGGGTTTCTCCTTTGCCTACAACAGCCCCGTCGCTCCGCTTCTCTGGGCTCGCGCGCGAAACACTCTTCTTCTCACCGTAACCGCCACGCTGCTTGCTTGGCTATTGGCCCTTCCCCTCGGCGTCTGGAGCGCCGCCAGATTCGGCCGCGCTCCCGACCGCGTCATCTCTTGGACCACAGCAACTCTCCTTGTGATCCCCGATCTAGTGCTTGCTCTCGGCTTGTTGATAATAGCGGTCCGTACCGGCTGGTTCCCAACGGGAGGTCTCACCTCAGTCGGCTTTGAAGAAATGTCGCCGCTACACAAGCTCCGCGACCTCGCTTGGCACATGACGCTCCCGGTGATTGCTCTCGTCCTCGCAACTCTCCCGACGCTTGTGCGTCACGTCCGCGCCTCAGTAGCCGAAGTTCTCGAGGCTCCTTTCCTGCGAGCGGCCCTCGGCCATGGCCTCCCGCACACCAAGCTCCTCTATGGCTACGCACTTCGCGCCGCCGCAAATCCCCTCATTTCGCTTTTCGGATTTAGCGTCGGCACTCTCTTAAGCGGCTCTCTGCTGGTTGAAGTCATAATGAGCTGGCCCGGCCTCGGTCCATTCTTGCTCGAAGCGATCCTGGCGCGCGATCTTTATGTGGTTATTGGCGGCGTCCTGCTCTCGATGATTTTCCTGGTGGCGGGCAATCTCTTCGCCGACGTTCTGCTCTACTGGGCGGATCCCCGTATCCGCACTGCGGTGAGCGCAAAATGAAGCAGCGCCGCAAACTCATGATATGGCTCGTCATCCTGGCGGCGCTCCATGGGATCATCGCCGCCGCGGGATTTTTTGCCCCGTACGATCCCGTCGAGCAAGACCGTGAGCGCCCCTATCTCCCTCCCATGCACATCCACATCGTGGATGCGCATGGCCATTTCCACCTGCGCCCCTTTTTCTATCCCCTTCGTTTGCGAGAAGGTTCGTTCGACCAATACGAAGAAGACACAACGACAATCGTACCCCTCAGATTCTTCGAGCGCGGTGCCGCATACCGTCTGCTCGGCTTTGTCCCTTCTCGTTTGCATTTTTTCGGCGCGGCTGGCGCACGCGTCTATCTCCTCGGCAGCGATGCCTATGGCCGCGATGAACTCTCGCGTATTCTCCACGGCGGTCAAATCTCCCTTCTCGCGGGCCTTCTTGGCGCCGGAGTCACCTTGTTCCTCGGCGCACTGATCGGCATGGCCGCCGGCTACTACGGTGGCTGGCGGGACGAACTCTTGATGCGCATTGCCGAACTTTTTCTTGCGCTTCCGTGGCTCTATCTCCTCTTTGCGCTCCGTGCTTTTTTGCCGCTCGCGGTCAGCCCCCTGGAAGCCTTTCTCCTTGTTGTAGTTGTCATCGGCATGGTCGGATGGGCGCGGCCTGCCCGTTTGGTCCGCGGCGTTGTGCTCAGCGTGAAGGAACATGACTTCGTCCGCGCCGCGCGGGGGTTCGGCGCTTCCGACTTCTACTTGCTGCGTCGCCACATTCTGCCTGAAACAGCCAGCGTCTTGCTCACGCAAGCGGCCATTCTCGTGCCCCAGTTCGTCCTCGCCGAAATGACGCTCTCTTTTCTCGGCCTGGGCGTCCCTGAACCTATGTCCAGCTGGGGAAATCTCCTGGCAACTCTTCAGCAATACAACGTCTTGGTCTCATACTGGTGGATGTATTTACCCGCTTTCGCGATAGTGCCGTTCTTTCTCGGATACCTGAGTCTCGCGAGCGCATTGCAGGAGCGCGCCGGCGCGTACAAGATAGAAGAGAAGGGCAACTGGAACCCATCGTGAGAAAAGAACGCCCCTCATCCCGGCGCAGCCGCGGCAGGTCGCCACGCCCTGCTGTACACGGGGCAAAAAGCTCCAGGGCCGCATCCAAGGAACTGACGCGGAGAATTGGCGCATGATCTTCCTGGCAAGCCCTGGCGTCCTGACCGCCCGAAGAAGCTCTATCATCGGCGTCAAGCCGGCCGTTCTGACGCAGAATCTCCTCGGGAACGTTGAGCAACTCTACTTTCGCAAGGGCGCGGAGAACCCCTTCCGATGACTCCCGTAGTCACCAAACCTGTGAAAAGACCCGCGCGCGCATGGAGCGACGAGCGTCTCGTGAAAGAGTGCCTCTCCGGCAACGAAGAAGCCTGGTCTCTTCTCATAGAAAAGTACAAAGCGCTCATCTATTCGATCCCCGTCAAATACAGATTGCCTTCGCACGAAGCCGCCGAAGTTTTTCAAGCCACTTGTGTCGAGCTTCTCAGACGCCTCCCCGAACTGCGGGAACCGCGCGCCCTTCCGAAATGGCTCATGCAGGTCGCTCACCATCAGTGCTACCGCTGGAAGCAGCAACAGCAACGCTTGGTAAGCCGCGACGCGGATCCGGACTTGCCCGTACCGGAAACGCCAGCCATCGCGGAAACGCTTGTCCAGCAAACGCAAGAAGAGCAAATGCTGCGCGAAGCGATGGCCGCCCTCTCGCCGCAATGCCGCCGCCTGGTGGAACTTCTCTTTTTTGAAACTCCGCCACGGCCCTACAATGAAGTGGCCGTGGAATTGGGTCTCGCGGTAGGCTCCATCGGCTTTACCCGCCAGAAATGCATGGATCGCCTGCGCAAGCATCTCGGCGATTTGGGATTTGACTGATGCCCACGCTGGTCAAAAAAGTCCCGCCAGAAGAACTCTATTCTCAACTAGCCCAGCTCGATGATGAGCTGGCGCGCCAGAAGTTTCTCACTCGGCACCGGTCGCTTCTCCGCGGCGAAGTTGTCGAGCGCCTCGCTCAACTGGTTGTCGAGCGCGTTCGCGTCGACACGCGCGAGGCTGTGCACCTCGCGGAAGCCGCCGTTTTGATCGGGACGAAACTGCGGAACAAAGAGAGTCTGGCTCTCGGACTGCGGGCAAAGGCGAACGCCCTTTACGCCTGCGGAAACAACGCTGCCGCGGTCGAACACCACGAAAAGGCCGTCGAACTGTACGACCTTGCGAAGAACGAAAAAGAAGCCGCGCGCACTCTGAGCAGTTCCATCCAGCCGCTGATCCTGCTTGGCGAGTACGATAAGGCGTTCAAAGCCGCGGACCGGGCCCGTGAGATCTTCACACGCCACAACGATGCCTGGCGCCTCGCGCGTCTCGGTATAAATCTCGGCAACATCTTCCACCGGCAAGATCGCTTTGACGAAGCTATTCATCAATATGAGCGCGCTTACGAGGGCCTCCTCCCCCATAAGGACGCAGAGGGTATCGCCGTCGTCCTCAGCAACATGGCCATGTGCCTGATCAGCTTGAACGACTTTCCCCGGTCGCTCGACTGTTACCAGAAAGCACGCGAAGCGTGCGAGCGCTTCGGCATGCCGCTGCTCCGCGATCAGGCCGATTACAACATCGCCTACTTGTACTATTTCCGGGGGGAATACAGCCGCGCGATCGAAATGTTATTTTCCACCCGCCGCAAGTGTGAAGTTTCTGGTGACGCCTATCATGTCGCTCTTTGCTATCTGGATCTTTCGGAGATCTACCTCGAGCTGAACCTGAGCGAAGAGGCGCGCGAAATGGCTCGCGAAGGTTTCCTTCGTTTTGAAAAACTCGGCATGGGCTACGAAGCCGCGAAAACCCTCGCCAACGAAGCCATAGCTTACGGACAGCAGGGAAAAACCGTTCACGCCCTCGAACGGTTTGCGAAAGCTCGCGCCATGTTCGCCGCCGAAAAAAACCTCGTCTGGCCCTGGCTCCTTGATCTCTATCAGGGCCTCATTCTTTTCCACGAAGGCCGCTACTTCGAAGCCCGCCGCCTCTGTTCCGGCGCTGCAAAATTCTTCGATCAAGCGACGCTTCCCGGCAAGGCGGCTCTCGCGCATCTTCTCCTCGCGCGCGTG
>Ga0210399_10001696_pt1 | contig 17270 bp, 15 predicted proteins | sample IncBWC14MmetaG_FD_150865 | JGI IMG/M metagenome (GOLD analysis project Ga0210399, IMG submission 150865) | Forest soil microbial communities from Barre Woods Harvard Forest LTER site, Petersham, Massachusetts, United States - Inc-BW-C-14-M | ecosystem: Environmental > Terrestrial > Soil >...
CTCGGAACCGCTTAAAGTGGATCTTTACGTCGACGAGTGTCTTCTCGTTGAGTTGAAGGCTGTCGAGACAATTCTCCCGATCCACAAGGCGCAACTCTTCAGTTATATGAAATTGCTCGCGGCTCCAATCGGGTTACTTATTAACTTTCACGAGGTGATCTTAAAGAAAGGAATTTACCGAATGATGTTGCCTGGAGCCCAATCCTGATATTCACCGCCCGACCCGAGATCTTAACGGAAAAAGCAAAGAGAAATTGAACAGAAGGCAGCAAAGGAAGCGAAGATATTGCTAGAGAATTTGGGTGAGCCAAGGTTCGTTCCGAAGTTGTGATCTCAGCGCGGATCGGAGTAAGCCGGCACAAAGGGCCGGAGGCGCAGATCACGCTCGCATATGAATCTTACGAATGATCACGCTGGAACCCCAATTTCTGATCGGACTTTGCTTCCTTTACTGGCTTCTGTTCAAATTCTCTTCCGTTCTTCAGTTGGATCCAGATCGGTCCGGACGACCCAAAGGGAAGAAGCAGCGGAAAGTCACGCTTGCAGAAGAAATTAAGGAAGATCAGCTGGAACCCCAATTTTTGATCGGACTTTGCTTCCTTTGCTACCTTCTGTTCAAATTCTCTTCTATCCTTCTGTAATTTCCAGGTTGATCAAATCAGCGTAGCTCTGTCTCCGCCGTACGACCTTCGCTTCCGCACCAGAAACGAGCACCTCCGCCGGCAGGGGTCTGGAGTTGTAATTCGACGCCATGGTGAATCCGTAGGCACCGGCACTCATGAGGGCCAGAATCTCACCAGGTTCGACTTCTGTTAGCTCGCGATCCAGCGCGAAGAAATCGCCGCTTTCACATACCGGACCGACCACATCCATTTTCGTTACCGTTCGATCCTTGGATTCCCGTACCGGCACGACTTCGTGATATCCTTGGTACAACGCCGGACGGATCAGGTCATTCATCCCGGCGTCCACGATTACAAAGGTCTTAGCCGGCGTTCTTTTGACATACAGAACCCGTGTTAAGAGTACGCCGGCGTTCCCCACTAGAAATCTACCCGGCTCGAGCAATACGCGCATCGGGAGGCTTTTCAACAGCGGGACGGTCGCATCGGCGTAGTCTTGAATTGTCAGAGCATGTTTGGGTTCTTCCTGTTTCCACCAGACCTCGTCTCCACTCTCTAAGGAGCCGCGGTAAACGATTCCGATTCCTCCTCCGATACTGAAGAACTCGATACCTGAGTCGGATTTTAGCTGCCTGACCAATGGCAGCATTTTTTCGATCGCGTGTACGAAAGGTTTGGTCTCGACGATCTGCGATCCGATGTGCATTTGCACGCCACGAATCTTAACGTTGGTTAATGTTTTTGCCCGGTTGTAAACTTCTGCTACGCGATCGATCGCGATCCCGAATTTGTTCTCCGTTTTGCCGGTGCTGATGTATTTATGCGTATTCGCTGAAACGTCCGGGTTCACCCGAATGGCGATCGGCGCCCGCTTGTTCAGCGATTTGGCGATCTCGTTAATGGCGCTCAATTCCTGTTCCGATTCGACGTTGAAGCTAAGTACCTCGCAACGCAAAGCGTACTCAATCTCCTCGCGGCTTTTGCCCACACCGGCAAAAGTACACTTTGCCGGATTTCCTCCGGCTCTAATGATCCGATAAAGCTCTCCGCCCGAGACAATATCAAAGCCGGCGCCTTGCTCTGCCAGGAGGCGAATGATGGCGAGGTTGGAATTGGCTTTGACTGCGTAGCAGATCTCATGGCGCAGTTCGTGCAACGCTTGGTCGAGCCGCTTATAATGGTCCAGAATCGTATGCGAACTATAGACGTAAAGCGGCGTGCCATAGCGCTCAGCAGCCTTGTCGAGGGGATACGATTCGCAGGTCAATTTGCCCCGCTGGTAATGAAATGAGTGCATGGTTACGCAAAGTGCCCTGTCTGAATTTGGCACGCTGTCACCGTGTTGGCCATCAACATAGCGACCGTCATTGGGCCCACTCCGCCAGGCACCGGCGTGATGGCCTTGGTCTTCGGAGCGGCTTCCTCAAATGCGACATCGCCCGTAATTCGATATCCTTTCGGCGTTGCAGGATCTTCCACTCGATTGATTCCAACATCGATGATGACCGCGCCTTCCTTCACGTGTTCAGCGCGGACAAATTCGGCCCTCCCGATCGCTGCCACTAGAATGTCCGCGGCTCGCGTGATTTCCGCCAGGTTTCGACTTCGCGAGTGAGCAATGGTGACGGTGGCGTCACCCCCCGCTCCCTTTCGCAGCAGGAGGAGGCCCAGCGGTTTCCCCACCAGCATGCTGCGCCCGATAATCACGACGTGCGCGCCGGCTGTCTCAATACCGCTTTCAACAAGAAGGCGTTGGCAGCCTAGCGGCGTACACGGGACAAGCGCGGTCGGATCACCCATAGCCAACTTCCCGACATTCATCGGATGGAGACCGTCGACATCTTTCGCCGGATCAATCGCGAGCACGATTTCTTGTTCGTTAATGTGCGGGGGTGGAGGGGACTGCACCAAAATGCCATGAACCGCCGCATCGGCGTTCAATTGGTTTACGATCTTCAATAGATCGGATTGGGCCGTCGTTTCCGGGAGTTCAATCTTCCGGGAGAAGAATCCGAGTTGCTGCGAAATCCGGTCTTTATTCCGGACATAGGCCATCGACGCAGGATCATCTCCCACCAGCACGACCGCCAGCCCCGGCGTGATTCCACGCTTATTCAATTGCGTGACTTTGCCGCGAGTCTGCTCGTTGATCTGTTTCGCAACCGCTTTACCGTCGATGAGCATCGTTTTAAGTTTTGGATTTTGAGTTTTGGGTTTTGGGTTTTGCGTGGAGCGCTCTGGCAATCGGGGTCATCGTGCCACCTCGGAATTGAATCCACGTGAATCGGTCACGATGAGCTGCGTACGCAAAACTCAAAACGCAAAACCCAAAACGCCAAACGCCAAGCGCCAAACGCCTCCCCGTTCCCTACTGCAGCCACTCGGTGTGGTACACACCCGGTTTATCGATTCGCTCGTAAGTATGGGCGCCGAAATAATCGCGTTGTGCTTGGAGCAGGTTCGCGGGCAGGCGCTCTTGGCGATAGCTATCGAAGTAGGCCAGGGACGCACTGAACGCGGGAACGGCGACACCAGCTTGTATTGCGAGCGCTAAAGCAAAGCGCCAGTTTGCTTGACTCCCCTCGAGGATTGAACTGAAGAAGGGATCAAGCATCAGGTTCTCGAGTTGCGGGCTCCGATCGAATGCTTCTTTGATCCGATTGAGAAATTTTGCGCGAATAATGCAGCCGCCGCGCCAAATGGTAGCAATGTCTCCGAAGTTCAGGTTCCAGTTAAAGTGTTTACTCGCAGCGGCAAACAGGGTGAATCCTTGCGCGTAGGAGATAATTTTCGAGGCATACAATGCATCACGGACTGCATCAACCAGTCTCTGACGATCCCCGTCATAACGATACGGAGTTGGAGCTGGAAGCTGTTTCGACGCCCGGACGCGCTGCTCCTTCATCGAGGAGAGCACGCGAGCCTCGACAGCCGCGTTAACGGTCGATATCACCACGCCTTGTTCAATGGCAGACTCTAATGTCCACCTACCAGTCCCTTTCTGACCTGCCTTATCGAGGATCAGATCGACAAGAGGCTTGCCCGTTTCGGGATCTTTTTTCCGGAAGATGTTGGCTGTTATCTCGATCAGGAAGCTGTCCAGATCGCCACCGTTCCAGTCGTTGAAGACGCCGCTTAATTCGTCGGCATCCAGACCCAGGACGTCGCGAAGGATGGCATATGCTTCACAGATGAGCTGCATATCGCCGTACTCAATGCCGTTGTGCACCATTTTGACGTAATGCCCCGCCCCGCCGGCGCCCATGTACCGGCAGCATGGTTCTCCGTCAACTTGCGCAGCGATCTTTCGGAAGATTGGCGCCACAATTTCCCAGGCCTCTTTGGTTCCGCCGGGCATCAGCGAAGGACCCTTCAGAGCTCCTTCTTCGCCGCCCGAAACGCCAATTCCCAGGTAGTTCAAGCCCTTCGCCGAAAGGGCCGCCTCGCGTCGCTGTGTGTCAGTGTACAACGAATTACCGCCATCAATAATGACGTCGCCACGCTCCATATGGGGCAACAATTGTTCAATCACCGCGTCGACCGCGGTCCCGGCCTTGACCATGATCATGATCTTCCGCGGCTTTGCCAGGCTTGAAACTAGCTCTTCGATGGACCGCGTCGCCAAAATCCGTTTCCCGGACGCCCGGTTCGCGGCAAACTTCTCCGTTACCTCTGTTGTGCGGTTGAAAACCGAAACTGAGAAGCCTTTGCTTTCCATATTGAGCACGAGATTTTCGCCCATGACAGCGAGGCCGATTAGTCCGATATCTGATGGATTCATGAGTTTGCAGCTGTAGGTTGAGTTGACTGTACTTGTTTCGCAGTATCTAACATCCCAAGTGGTTGGCAATGGAGTTTTGTGAGATCAGAATAACCAGAGAGCCTCTGAATGCGGGTCGCCTGAACTTTTCGCAAAACGAAGGTGCTGTTGTCGACTTTTTCGGTGTCGTTCGCGCCGCCGAAAACGATCGCATCATTGATGGTATCGAATACGAAGCCTTTGAGGCAATGGCGGAGCGACAACTTGTTTTGATTGCCGAGGAGGCCAGGGACCGGTATCGGCTGGCCCTGGTGATCATTCATCACCGCATTGGATATGTGCGGGCCGGTGAAGCCTCGTTATTTGTGCGGGTGACAGCTCGGCATCGTGGCGCCGCTTTCGAGGGGAGCTGTCAGATTATCGAGCGGCTCAAACAGACTGTTCCGATCTGGAAACACCCAGTCTATGCGAACGCTCAGATTGCATGAATCTTCCCAATCAACTCACCGTTCTTCGCCTGTTTTTGACGTTGCCGTTCGTAATTGCGCTGAGTATTAACTTTCCCGGTGCGAAATTGTTGGCTTTGGGTTTGTTTATCGCGGGTAGCGTCACTGACTACGCCGACGGATATATCGCCCGAAAGTTTGAGCTGATTACTGATTTCGGGAAACTAATGGATCCTCTGGTGGACAAAATCATGACGATGTCCGCCTTCATCTGTCTGGTCTCCCTTGGAAGTGTTCCCGCTTGGGCCGTGATCGTCATCGTGAGCCGCGAATTTTTAATTACGGGGCTTCGACTCATCGCCGCCGCTCGTGGAAAAGTGCTGCCTGCCGAGCGGTTGGGAAAACACAAGACGGTCTGGCAAATTGTCACGATCCTCTATTGCCTTGTGCTCTTGACCGTCAGTGACCAGTTCGGGCGCATACTCAGTCAGCTGACCCGCACATCGCTCAACGCGATCGGTTTTGCACTAGTCTGCCTCACCGTGGGTCTCACGCTCTGGTCTGGAATCTCATATTTCGCAAAGAATTGGGATCTCGTCAGGGATCAATGATGATTTGAGGACTCAAGGACTCAAGAATTCAAGAATTCAAGAATTCAGAAGCTCCGACGCGGGAAGCACTACGGTAGGAATCCGCGCCTTGAATTGGGAATTCCGACTTAATCTGAACTCCGAAATTTGAAATCGTCCTCGTCCTCGTCGTCGTGCTCGTCCTCGGTGCATTGGGATTCCGTGACCGCAAAGAGACCGATGGAACTAATTTGTTCTGTTAGTCTGATTGCGAAACGATCGGGATTCTCGAGGACGAGGACGACGACGAGCACGAGGACGACTTCTCAACTTCGGAGTTTAGGTTAAAAAAGCGACTGCGGCACTTCAACCCGGTCGCCGGGCTCTAACTGAACGTCTCGAGATGGATTAGAGCGGATCTTCTTGGCGTCTATTATCGTAACTTTTTGGCCGCGCAGTAATCTGATCCTGCGCTCGTCGGCAAAGGGCGAAAAGCCGCCAGCCGCATTTATCGCTGACAGCACCGTCAAGTCTGGCGTAAAAGGAACGCGTTGCGGCAATTTAACTTCTCCTCCTACGTTTACGAACCGCGACTGCGGTTGCATTGTTATAACGATATTCGGGTTGGTGTAAATCTTGCGATCTTTGTAAACACTCTCGATCATGGTTTGAGCTGCTCCAGGCGCGAGTCCGCCAATTTTTACCCGACCGATATATGGGAGGTTGACGCTACCCTCGCCGTCGATGGTGTATTGACCACTGACCGAAGAGATTTCGGTCGACGGCACGCCGCCAATCTTTAGGTCCATCGTATCGCCCGGACGCAATGTGGCGTCCGCGAGAGCGTTGTTCGACAAAAGAAAACTCAGCAGCCACAAGGCGCCCAATTTCCAAAGCCTTCGAGACAGGCAAACGTCAGTGAGCCGGCGGCGGCACGAAGACTTTGCGTAATTCTCAGAACCGAAGCTAATACTCATCGTCAGTTTTCTCTCCTTCGACATTAGCGGCGACTTTGACCGGCTGCTTCCTGCCGTTTTTCGGTTTCGTGTAGTAGTGGGTGTAACTGGTGTAATATTCGTAGTGTCGATCGTGGCGAATATTTACGTTATTGAGGACGACTCCCAAGATTTCGCCTCCGACATTTTGGATCGCCTTTTTCACACGAAGCAGCATTGACCGAGGGAACCGGCGGTGTTGAACCACGACGATCGAACCATCAACCAGGCTGGCAATAATCGAGGCGTCGCTGACCCCCAGGATCGGAGGCGAGTCGAAGATAACGACATCGAATCGCTCTTTCGCCACTTCGACCAGGTGTTCCATGGTTTCTGAATGAAGTAGGCTGACCACATCGGTTGCTGCTGAGCCTGCCGGCGTCAAGCTCAGATTGCTTACCGAGGTCGGATGAATGACCTCGTCCAAGGTGGCTTCCCCTTTCAGGTAGTTCCCAAGTCCTAGCCGGTTCTCCACTCCGAAGAGCCGATGTTGAGAGGGTCTACGCAAGTCGGCGTCTACCACGAGGATCCGCAAACCGCTTTTGGCCCAACTCGTCGCCAGGTTGCAGGCGGTAGTCGATTTGCCCTCCTGGGCGCCACCGCTGACGATACTTAGGGTAGAGGCATTCAGCTTTTTGCGGTTGAAATCGACATTGGTCTTGAGGATTCGGTACGCCTCGGCGTCGGCTGTATCATCGCCGGCGTTCGGCAGCATTTTAATACCCTGGGGGATCACCGCCAGGACAGGCAGGGCGACGTACTTCTCTACGTCGTCCATTGTTTTAACGCTCGTGTCGAGGTACTCGACAAAGAACGCCAGCGAAATGCCGAGGACCAAGCCGGCCGCGACGCCGAGAGCCATATTGAGCGACACGTTCGGCTTGCTTGGAAAAAGAGCCGGTTCGGCCAGATCGCGCACAACCGCGGCGTTTCGCGGCATCGTGCGCTCCATGGACTCGCTGCTCAGCCGGGATTTTGCGGCCTCTAAAAGTTTGCGTTCCTCCACGTACTTATGTTTCGCGTCTTGGTATCGAGCACTCGCCGTTTTTTTTGTCTGCTGCTCGGTTTGACTGTTCGTCAGGTTTGACTCTATGGCTTTCAAGGAGTCCTCAGCTATCGCGAGCTGAGTCGCCAGACCCTTGCGTATGCTATCGATCTGTTTTCGTAACTGCCCTTCGATCGTGTCAATCTGGGCCTGCGCTGCTTTTACGTCTGGATGATTGACCCCGAGACCCGAATTGAGCATTCTGGCCTTGTCGGCCTGCGCGGATTGACATACCGGCAATTTTTGTTCGATGATCGGATCGTTGAGATTGAGCTGTCCGGCGGCTCGCATCAAGTCCTCCGATTTCAGCCGATCGAGTTCGGCGACCCGGCTTTGCAACGTTGCCACCTGCGATTTGGCTTCGTTCACCTTTTCCTGGTTGGACATCACGCTGGAGTCTTCAACTCTGCCCGAGTTATCCAGGCTGTCTGGGTTTGGATCCACGATATTCGACTCGGTGCGCAAGCGCGAAGCTTCCATGTAGGCCTGGCTGACAGCTTCCTCCTGCTTCTTTACGTCGTCTAACATCTGGTCCAATCCCTTGGAGACGAGGCTTTGTTGCTCCGCGATTCGTTGCTCCATGTAAACGTTAGCGATAGTGTTCGCCAGCAGCGCTGCTTCCTGAGGATCCGTGCTATAAACGTCGATTTGAATGAGATTTGTGTTTCTAACCTCTTGGAGCGATAACATCCCGAGCAGGCGTCTATTGGCCACTTCCTTCGGGAGTGGTTCGCTGTTCGAACCCCACCTCCTCTGGAGATCCAGGCGATCAATAACCGGGTAAAGAACCCCTTTCCGCATGATGATTTGGAACTGAGTCTGGGTAAATTTGGGATCGTTGACCTGCTGCGGTCTAGTTTCGCTCTCAAAAATGCGAACGGGCGTCATCTCCGGTTCTACCTCGATCGTGGCGAAAGAGTTGTATTTCCTAGGTAAAAAATAGGTCGCGACACCGGCGGCGATGACAACCAGAAGGAATACGAGAATCACCAGCCCCAAGCGGACTCGAATGACGCGCCAGTAGTCCAGGAAATGCAGCCTAGAGTCTTGAGAATTTTCCATAACTCGTAGAAAGATTCATAGCGACTCGAAGCTGAGCTTAAGATTAGTCTCCGACATTCTCAAGTCCCCGACGCCATTGAGCTCTGTCAGAACGCGAACGATGCCCCCAGAAATATTTTGTTTCGGTAGTAGTCTCGGAAGACGATTTCAGAAGACGCGCGGGTAAACGTATATCCGGCCTGAACCGAAAGGGATCGATCAATCGCGTAGGAGAGTGTAGCATTTGCGTCTAGGTCATTCTCTGCAAACGAAAAAGGCTGCTTGTACTGATTGTATGAGTAGTAAATGGATCCCCCAGCCTTCATTTTTTGTCCGAACCTGTGATCAACCCTGATCCCCGTCCTGTAAACCTCTTTGTACTGCCCGACTGCAAAATCGGACTGTTCAAGACCGAGGCGATTGTCCCATTGGAAGAAGCAGGAAGGCCGATATTCATAGCTCAGTGTAGACTCGGCGTACGGGAAAGTCGTTTCCATTCCGCCTGGTGTCAGCAAGGTCCGTAGTTCAACACCGCCTCGGAACGTGAAGGAAAGGCGCGGACTCAATGTTGCATCGGCCCCGCCGAGGAGGAAGTGCGAGTGCGAATCGGAATTGGCAGCTGTGTTTGACCCGGTAGTGGTCGTTTGGTAGGAGATGTATCCGAAGCGATACTCGCCCACTAGTGTAACGGTCGGGAAAATCATATAGCGAAGCTGCTCCCCGATGAGGTGTTCAAATCGGTTCTGCTGGGTAGCTTCGACGCTGTTTTCGTACAGGTAAGTGGTCAAAGTGTATGAGGTGACCGTCGAAAGTCGCGGAGTCAATTCATAGCCTAGCGAGATCTGGCTCGAGTCGACGAAATAGTTTCCAACGTATTGCGTCGCAGCGCCCGTGATGGAAAAATTTGGCTGAGACTGGTAAGACAGATTCGACGACAAACTTAGAATCATTCGCGGTGTGAGTCTGTAGGAGGAATTGAGGTTCAGCGAAATATTTGGATATACGGAGGTCCCGGGTGTATCCCAATAATACTCGAACCCGAGTGCAAGTTCGGCGTCCAGTCTGGCGCGTTGGTTACCGACGTGCGACGCGAGATCCAAACTGAGATCGTTGTAACCGCTGCCGATACGATCTGTGTGACTAGTAAAAACGTTGTCGTCATAGCCGGCATCCACCGAGGCCGAAATTTTGAACGGCAAATTGGTGAAAACTCCCTCACCGATGGGCGTCCCTGGCTTTACCGAATTGACTGCTGCCGGGCCGGCGAGCGTCAGACTTTGTGCATCTGACCAGGATGCTGACGAGAAAATCAAAACCGCGGCGATCGGCAAATAACTGCATAGGTTCCTCATCGATTTTCCTTTGGGCTGACCGCATCGAAGGCGTTTTCAGCAGAATCGAACATAAAGAGGTGCAGTTCGAGCGGTGTAGATTATGCCGGAGATGAAAGCAATCCGAATTGCGTTCTGTTGTGGCGTCTAGGCTCAAAAATCGTCGTTAAATTGCCCGTCTGCGCGCAGCTTTCCATCGACGATTTCAAAGACCTCGGTGGAAATCGGCCATGGATCATTATGGTACAGGCTATGGACTAAAGGAGCGAAGGTTTGAATGTCGGTGGCCAGCCGGGGGAGAAAGAGTATCGTTCGACGATTAGGAGCGGCGAAATAACAGTCGGGTCCCAGAAGGTTCGCATATCGGTTGCCCACGTCTGGTAAGAGGAGAATAGCTGAGAGAGTGGGATCCGAACTTTGGACCAGAAGCCCGGTGATCACTCCGTTTGAGTCTCTGATGATTTCCGGTCTTATCACCTCGAGAAGTCGTCGGGCGTGTTCGATAGTCTCCCGCTCCACAGCGGATTGCGCTTCTTCGGTCAATTCCTGTGGTTTTGCAGGCGCAAGGGTCTCGCTATCCACCATCCGGTAGTAGGCCAGAACCGTTTTGGTTGTTCCTTCCAAGGTTACTTTGATGGGTGATCGGTAAAAATAGGGATCCAGGATCACGTAAAATTGAGCGGCATTCGTTGAGAGCGGCCCCCAGCCAATGACCAGCAAGAGCAATACTATTCGGTGGTTGAATTTGCAGTTTATTGTCCCGCGCGTACTTCTATTCAGCATCATGATATCCTTTCTCGACGGCGAACTTGTTGAGGCGCTCCCTACTCAGGTAGTCATCTCCGTCCACGGCGTTGGATACCTCGTTCAGATCCCACTCTCAAGCTTTGATCATTTACCGGCAGTGGGAGCGCATGTAAAATTATTGACTCATCTCGTCGTTCGGGAAGATGCGCATCTGCTGTTTGGCTTTGCGAGTAGTGCCGAACGGGACCTTTTTCGTCTGCTGCTGCAACATGTCACGGGAGTGGGTCCCAAGATTGCTCTGGCTGTGCTTAGCGGTATGAGCGTCGCCCAGTTTAAGAGCGCCGTCGTCAACGGTGAAGTCAACGCTCTGGCGAAAGTCAGCGGCATCGGGAAGAAAACTGCGGAACGAATTATCTTGGAATTGAAGGACAAGGTAGGCGTAACTGCAGCCTGGGAGTTGGCTGCTTCCGATCGGAGTGATCAACAAACGAAAATGGCTGATGCAGTCTTGGCGCTCCTTTCCTTGGGCTTCAAACAGGTCGAAGCGCAGAAGGCTGTTCGTGAGATCCTCTCCGAAGGCAAGGCCGAGAATATTAATATGGAAGAATTAGTTCGCCGTGCGCTCAAGCTGTTGGCCTAGCACAAAAAATGGATGACTCAGTCGCCCTAGAGCGTATCCGGCGTATCCGCGAACGGTTCCCGGAGAAGGGCTTGTTTGCACACAAGGAGTGGCTGATCTCGCCCCAACCGTTTTTGATCAGCGCGCAGTTTGGGGAAGAACTCGAACGGCTCGGCCATTGGCTGCTCAAATTTGTCAGGGCATCGAACCTGCTTTACCAGCTCAGCGTAAAAGGCAAGCAACCGCCCTGGATCTCCCGCTACCTGGACGCAGGAAAACCGGCCGAATTAGTGGAGCTTTCCCGGAAATTTCGGTACGAAATTCCGCGAGTGATTCGACCGGACATCATTCTTACGGATGGCGGGTACGCGATTTCAGAGCTCGATTCTGTGCCTGGCGGCATCGGGCTGACCGGGTGGTTGAATCAAACCTATCGGGAACTCGGTTTTGATGTTCTTGGAGGCGGAGATGGAATGATCGAAGGATTCCGTTCCATACTTCCGCAAGGGGTGATCGCCGTATCGAAGGAGTCCGAAACCTACTGGCCGGAGATGCAATGGCTTTGCGAACAATTGACCGCAAGACACGGCCCGCTTTGGGGCATGGTGCAGGCGGAGGCGTGGGATTTTCGATCTATGGACCCGGTCTATAGGTTCTTTGAAATGTTTGATCTTCCCAATCTGCCTTCCAAAAACTCGGTGCTTGGAGCGGCTGGTGCAGGCGCATTGAGAATCACTCCACCGCTCAAGCCGTATCTGGAGGAGAAACTCTGGTTCGGTCTTTTCTGGTCGAAACCGCTGCAGAAATTCTGGCGACGCGAACTGCGAGCGAGTCACTGGTCCAAGCTAAAGTCTTTGATTCCGCATACCTGGGTGATCGATCCGGCTCCGGTGCCGCACCACGCGGTGATCTCGGGATTGGAAATTCAAGACTGGCGCGAGATGAAGAAGTTCAGTCAGCGGCAGCGAGAGTATGTACTGAAGGTGAGCGGGTTTTCGGAGCTAGCCTGGGGTAGTCGCGGAGTATTCGTCGGACAGGACCTTCCCCAAAGGGAATGGTCAGATTGCATTGACCAAGCGATAAACTCTTTCACCGAGGGTCCATTTATTCTGCAGAAGTTCTTTAAGGGTCGTCTTGTGAAGCATCCATTCTTCAACGCTGCGACTGGATCGATAGAAACGATGGTCGGTCGCGTTCGTTTATGTCCTTACTACTTTGTTTTGTCTGACAAGGAGGTGCGCCTGGGCGGAGCCTTGGCCACGATTGCTCCGGCCGATAAAAAAATCGTCCACGGGATGCGCGATGCCATTATGGTCCCGACCGCAGTGGAATTGCCGAGCAGCGAGCCTGCATCGCTGACAAATCTCTAGAGAAGCGGGGGCAAGAGATTTGCACGGCTTCCCTTATGCTGACGCGCATGGGCGGCGCCGCCGGGCGTGATTTTTGTGGGTTAGCCGACAATCTGCACTTCGCTCCCACTTGCGACTGAGTCCGCAACGGCTTGGACGACGCGCATGTACTGGACTCCAAGCGCGAAACTGGGTTGCGGTTGGATGCTGCCGGGCGATCGAACTGCTGCGATGAAGTCTTCCTCGACACGCCAGCGCTGTTCTATTTCAGGCGAGATCTCGATTTCGGCGGCATCTTTTTCTCCGAGTCGGCCCCCAGTGATTCGATCTGAACTGAAGTCGTACGAAAGCATGCCCTGGGTACCAAATACCTGGAGCCGATCTGAAGTCTCGAACAGGGCAACACCGCTGAATTCCATGACCCCTTCCATTCCGTTTTCGAACTTGCAAATAACGACTACCATGTCCGGGATGCGGACTTCATAACCTTGCCGAACCGGATTGATCGTCTTTTGATGTGCAAAAACGTGCGTAATTGGACCAAACCATCGCTGAACGACCTCTGCATAAATGCCGAGCGTCAGGACATTTATTCCAGACAATTCATCGCGCTGTCTCCAGTGCGGAGGAGCGTCGGGATTGACGTATGCCCCGGAGAGGCTCTGCAGACGAAGATGGTGTGGTTGCCCGAGAAAATCCTCGGCGAGCAACTTTTGCATGAAAAGGCTGCCGCGAAGGCCGTGCGGAGGCGGGCAAACCATCGTGACCAGGTGCGGATTTCGCTGAGCGGCCGCAAACATCTCCTCTGCCTCAGAGAGATTCATCGCCATACGCGCTTGCGTGAACACATGTTTGCCGGCTTCAAGCGCCGAGATGGCGATTGTTGAGTGCAGGTAGGGCGGGGTTCCAATCCAGACAATATCAATATCCGGGTGCGCGACGAGTTCAGCCCAGTTTCCGTAGGGTGTTGCCTCCGGAACGTATTCTGTGCAGCACTTTTCCGAGCTTTCGTACGAGGAATTACAAATCGCGACGACCTCGACATCGGGAATTTTCCGGAGCGCCGGCAGATGGCGGGTCTTGACGACCGTTCCGGCGCCCACAATCCCTATTTTCAGTCTAGAATGGCGCGATGACATGGCGGAATTCTTCAGTCAGACAATCTGAACACCTATTTGTTTAAAGCGAGGACAATTCAACTGCTCGACGTTTATTGAAAAAATTCCTCCGCCTTGATCATGGCCGGTGGTGTGCAGATCCGTTGCACACACTGTTCCCAAGTTTCGTGCCCGTTCAAGATTTCTATTTCCACGCGCAAATAATAAATCGGAAGTTCGAGCGGATCGATCACAGGGAAACGAACGGCATCCTTCTCAGTGGTGATCACTGCGCTGACGTCGCGGCGCACGCATCGCTGCAGGAATAAGCTCAACTCTTTTTCGACATAACGATGGTGGTCTGCGAAGTGACGTGATAACTCGATCTTCGCTCCCAGGTTGCGTAGACCCTCCTCGAAGCTCTCGGGTGCGGCAATTCCGCACAACGACCCAATATATAATTCCTTCAGGTAATCGAGCGGCAGTCGCTCATCCTTATAGACGTGCCTGAGATAAAGAGGCGTGTGTCTGCACTCGATGATTTCCGCCGTTCGATTGTAGCGCCGAATTCTCTGAATCAAGCCGTTATTTGGTTCGCCGTTACACTTTGTGATGAAAATGTAGCTTGCTCGCCGCAGGTTTCTGGGCGGCTCGCGCAATGTACCGCGTGGGAGCAAATGCTCATTGCCGAAGGGCGCCTGGCGATCGATCAGGACGATGTCAAGCCGATGCTTCAGGTGAAGATATTGCAGACCGTCGTCGAGCAGCAGAGTGTCAACGTCAAGATTCTTCAAAGCGTGCAATCCGGCCTTCACTCGATTTTTGTCCACGACCACCGCTACTCCGCTGAGATTCGAAGCGAGCATGTAGGGTTCGTCCCCGGAAGTAGCCGAGTCTAGCAACACGCTCTTGCCATCAGAGACTACTCTAGGCGGAATTTCTAAACTCTGCGCCAGTAGTCTTTTCCCCCAATTTTTCTGCTGGCGCCGATCAACACTCTTGTATCCCCGGCTTAAAATTGCGACGCGGCGGCCACCCCTCTGGAGCGCTCGTGCAAATTTTTCGACCACCGGCGTCTTGCCGGTGCCTCCGACCGTAAGGTTTCCGATGCTGATAACCAGGCATCCGAGTTGGCGCTCTTTCAGAATTCTTTTGCGGTACAGGTAAAGTCGAAGCTGAACGATGGCCAGATAGATGAACGACAGAAAACCAAGAACGATACGCAGGAGGGTCGCGCGGAAACCGCGCCTTTTATCGAGGATGACCTCGATCGCATATTGTTCAAGATCATCCAACCTCTTTGCCATACTCCCTCTTCTAAACGATCAGGGCACCATCATTATCGGCGCTTACGATCAAGATTTTGGCACTCTGTTCAGGTACCGCCTTCTCGATCGCTGCCGCAACCTCTTTGCCGTCCGAAAGTGTGAGACAAGCAACGGTGGATCCCGAGCCGCTTAGAAATCCGCCCAAAGCTCCGGCCTTGGCCGCTGCGTGAAGCACTCTGGGCATAAATGGCACAAATTTTTCGCGGAAAGGCTGATGAAGGCGATCCACAAATGCGTCACGCAGATATCCGTACTTTCTGGACGCGAACGCTGCGGCTATCAGACTGGCATTTGCTAGATTCTCGACGACGGCTTTCCGCGGAAAACTGTCTGGCACAACCTTTCTTGCCTCGCTGGTCTTCACTTCGAAGCCCGGTATGAACAGCACAAACTTCAACGCCGGATCGATGTCAAATCGCGCGACGCGATTGGTCGTCTTTGTGATGATGGTGAAACCGCCGAAGAGCGCCGCCGCAGCGTTGTCCGGATGGCCTTCCAGTTCCGCGCAGAGAGCGCAAATCTCTTCCTTTGAAAGACCGCTTTTGGTGATCCAGTCCAACCCCATAAGGGTTCCCAGCCGAATTGTGACGCTACTGCCGAGCCCTCGTGCCTGAGGGACATCGCCCTCAATTGAGAACCTGAAGGCAAACCGGGTCTCGCCGGTATGATTAAAGAACAGGTCTGCTGCCTGCGACACCATTTCTGGAGCTGGACCCTCGCTCCGATCAACCTCGATCCTTATCCGATTCCATAGCTGCAACGAAATCCCGAGGCAATCGAACCCGGGACCCAGGTTTGTCGTCGACGCCGGAACTTGAACAGAAACCGCCATAACAAGCAGGACGCCCAAATTGGACCACGGCGAGTGAACGATCAACACCAGAGTTCGAGGAGACAGGAGTTCAGGAGTTGCAGGAGTTCAGAATTTACAGGAGTCCAAGTCGCGACCACCGACGAGCGGAAAGCACCGGATCAATTCTGCAACTCCTGAACTCCCGGTAAGTATTTGACAGCAGGATCTTACGAGTCTCTGATGTCCGGTGTTTCACCACCATGGCAAATCAATCCGACCCCCAATTGCTCGCGGTGAGGACTGACGGTCGCTCGAATGATCAACTGCGGCCTGTTCGTTTCACCCCGGGCTTCGCTCCCAACGCGGACGGTTCTGTTTTGATCGCCACGGGAAACACGCAAGTCATTTGCGCAGCGACGGTGGAAGCGGGTGTGCCGAGATGGATGAAAGATCAGGGTGTCTCTGGAGGCTGGATCACGGCGGAGTATTCGATGCTCCCTTATTCAACGCTGACCCGCCGTCCCCGGGATATCTCCAAAGGGAAACTAGATGGGCGAAGTGTCGAGATTCAACGTTTGATTGGGAGGGCGCTCCGCGCTGCTGTCGATCTCGACGCCCTTGGAGAGAGAACCCTCTGGATCGATTGCGATGTTCTGCAGGCGGACGGCGGAACCAGAACAGCATCAATCACCGGCGCCTCGATTGCGGCGGCGTTAGCGTGCACCAAACTTCGTGCTCAGGGGGCGATTGCGCTTTGGCCGATTCGTTGCTTAGTCGGCGCCGTGAGCGTTGGCTTGGTCGGTGGCCAGGTCCTCCTCGATCTCAACTACGAAGAGGATAGGGATGCCGCCGTAGATATGAACCTGGTGATGACCAGTACCGGTGTCTTTGTGGAAGTCCAGGGGGCCGGGGAGGAGGCAACTTTTTCAGCCGAGGAGCTCAACCGCATGATCGAGCTTGGGGAGACAGGCATCCGACGATTAATCGCAAGCCAACGCGAGTTGTTGCACTCTGCTGTTGCCGATCTTCCCGAGGTCTAAATCGTAAGCGAAGGCTCCAGCCTTTGCAGGCCTAACCCGCAAAAATCACACCTTCAAGAACCGACGAGCTCATTGCGGGTTAGAAGGCTCTTGGACAGACGCTGCGCGTCTGTCCAAGAGCAGTTTTCTAAAATAAATGAATCGAACAAACTGTTTGAAGCTCTTCTCTGAAAAAGGCAGCGGAATTTTCCGGCGTAGCCGGAGAGTTCCACTGCCACAGCCTGCATCGCTCAAAAATCTCTAAGGATTTGTGAGCGATGCAGGCTGGAGCCTTCGCTTACGCCAAACAACGTCGCAATCTCTCTTCGATTTGCGGTTGATCCAGATCCTGACCGATAAAGACTAGTTGGCTCACCCTTGGCTCACCCTTCTCCCACAGTCGGTCCCAAAAGATGGTAAATCGATTGTTGACCCCGTGAAAAATGGCGCGTCGTGGCGTTCCCTCGATCCAGAGAATGCCCTTTGAGCGGTAAACTTTCGACTTGTC
>Ga0210399_10001697_pt1 | contig 17267 bp, 10 predicted proteins | sample IncBWC14MmetaG_FD_150865 | JGI IMG/M metagenome (GOLD analysis project Ga0210399, IMG submission 150865) | Forest soil microbial communities from Barre Woods Harvard Forest LTER site, Petersham, Massachusetts, United States - Inc-BW-C-14-M | ecosystem: Environmental > Terrestrial > Soil >...
CTTTATGTCGTGGACAACAGCACGGCCGGGGGGCTCTTTGCGTTTGCAATCCAGAGCGACGGCTCGCTGCTGGCTTTGAACGGCGGTTCGGCCTATGCCACCGGCCATGCACCGCAGTCCCTGGCCTTCGATGCGACCGGGACGTTTCTCTATGTTCTCAACCTGACTGACAATTCCATATCGGCCTTTTCCTTGAATCCAGCGAGCGGCGTGCTGAGCGCGCTGCCGACGCCGACATATCCGGTGATGTCGACCAACCCCAATCCGCAGACCGAGCAGATGGTCAGAGCGGGAAATTATCTTTATGTCGCCGAGAACGCCACCAACTCGGTGGAGGTTTTCGCGATTACGGCGGGAACCGGGGCCTTGACGCAAGGCGTGACGGGCTCGCCCTTTGCGACGGATACCGGGCCGTACAGTCTTGCGGCGGATCGCTCGGGCTCGGTGCTATACACGGCGAATAGAGGAGCGACTGCCGCCGGCAGCATCTCGGGGTTCACGGTCAATTCTTCCACCGGCATTCTTACTCCGGCAGGCGCACAACCGCTGGCGATACCGGCCACCAACTACCTCAGCATCGATCCGCAGGGAAAATTCCTGTTTGTCACGGAAACCAATGCGGTGGCCGTCTACCCCATCACCCGCTCGAGCGGCGTGCTCGGTGCAGCGGTCGCCGGCCCGCCGTTTGCCGCAGGATCGAATCCGTATTCAGTTAGCGTCGATCTCACGGATCAGTTTGTCTATGTCGCCAACGACGGCGCGGCGAACGTGTCGGAATTCACGCTTGACAGCACCGGTGTGCTGACCCCGATGCAGGGATCGCCGGTGGCTGCCGGCAGCAATCCCGGCTTCATCGCCATTCACTGATCCTCAGAATGGTCGCTGCATGGCGGAGTCCTGAAGCCAATGACCGATCCTCCGACGAAAACCGCCGACACGACACCGGAGGAAGGTGAGGCTGCGAATTTAGGCCTCATTCGAGAGCTCGTGATGATGACGCGGGCGATCTTCGCCTCGCCGGTGGGGAAGGCACTGGTGCTGCTGACGATCACCGTCGTCGTCGTCATCATTGCGACCGCCTACGGACAAATTCGCCTCAACCGCTGGAATAAGCCCTTCTACGATGCTTTATCGCGCCGCGATCTGCGCAATTTTCTGTATCAGCTTGGTGTGTTCTTTCTGATCGCGGGCTTTCTCCTCTGCCTCAACGTGGCCCAGAGGTGGCTGGCTGAAACCCTGGCGGTCAGGTTGCGCGAGGGCTTGGTCAAGAGTCTTCTGCGGGACTGGATGCAGCCGCGTCAAGCATTCTGGCTCGCCAATTCGGGAGCCATCGGCATCAATCCGGATCAGCGCATGCACGAAGATGCGCGCCACCTCACCACACTGTCGGCCAATCTCGGCACCGGGTTACTGCAGGCTTCAATCCTGTTCTGCACTTTCGCGAGCGTGCTCTGGGTGCTGTCGAGCGACATCAGCTTCCGTATCGGCGATTGGGATTACTTCATACCAGGATTCATGCTGTGGGCGGCAATCGTCTACGCATTCGCTGGTTCGTTGTTGAGCTACTGGATCGGGCGCACCCTCATCGGCCGCAACGCGGAGCGCTATGCGCGCGAGGCCGATCTGCGCTTTGCGCTGGTGCGGGTCAACGAGCATGTCGATGACATCTCGCTGGCACAGGGCGAGGCGGATGAGCGGCGCCGCATCGAGCTGAATCTTGGCCGTGTGCTGGCGGCCACGCGGCGCATCGTCATCGGCGAAACCAATCTCACCTGGATCACTGCCGGATTTGGCTGGGTGACTCTGGTGGCTCCGATTCTCGTTGCCGCTCCATTGTATTTCACGGGCAAGATCTCCTTTGGCGGTCTCATGATGGCGGCCGGTGCCTTTACGCAGGCGCAGTCGTCGCTACGTTGGTTCATAGACAATTTCAGCGCCATCGCCGACTGGCGCGCCACATTGTTGCGGGTCGCAAGCTTCCGCCATGCGCTGATCACGATCCACGAACCGCGCGGCTTTGAAAGCCGCATCGAGTATTCGGAAGGCGGGCCGGGCGCGATAGCGATCGACAACCTCGAGATCGTGTCGTCCGCCAATGCCGACATGCTCAAGGAAACTCATGCGGTCGTGAAATCCGGCGAGCGGGCACTCATTCTGGCCGCGCCAGGAACGGGAAAGACACAGCTTTTCAGAGCACTGGCAGGCCTCTGGCCATGGGGCGCGGGGAAAATCACCCGACCCGGAGGCGAGCAGATATTTTATCTGCCGCGGGGCACGCCGTACTTGCCCCGCGGAACCTTGCGGGAAGTGCTGGCGTATCCGCTGAAGGCCGATACATTCACGGCGAACGCCTTCACTCGGGCGCTGTACCGGCTTGGTCTCGAGCGGCTCGCGCGCTTTCTGGATGAAACCCACCGCTGGGATCGGGAATTGAGCCAGGACGAGCAACTCTGCCTGGTATTTGCGCGTATTTTGATCCAGGCGCCGCCGTGGCTGCTCATCGACGGCACCTTCGGGTCACTTGACGAGGATGTGCTCGAGCTGGTGATCGATGTCTTTGGCAATGAACTGCAGCGCACCGGAATCATCCATATCGGCGGTCCCGGTGAGGCGCACGCGCTGTTCTCGACCGTCCTGCATCTCGTCAAGTCGCCGCGAACCCGCCACACTACGCCGGCCCCAAGAGAGCTCGGCGAGCGCCGATGAGCAACGCATCGACACGAGCCGGGATGAGCGGCCGCGCACGGCTCGCGGGATTGATGTTCGTGGTTCTGAGCGCGGCGCCGTTTGCGGCATGGGCGCAGACGCCGGATCTTGAATTTCGCGCTCCACCCGCCGCCGATGACTCGACAACGCCGGCAGTCATGCGCGACCTGGCCGAGCGCCTGCTGCCCGTCTACCAGGAACCCGATTCCGACCGCTACCTTGCGAATTTATCCGCGCTGCAAATGGTGGCCGGCGACTACGCGGCTGCCGATGTGTCGCGGCAAGCGCTGCGCGAACGGCGGCGAAGCGCGGATTCCGCGCGGCCGGTTGGCCGTGGGATGATCTACGACATATACGCATACGCGAAGACCATCGAAGCTGAGAATCGCGTTGCCTTTGCGCAGGCGTTTACCAGATCGTTCGATGAAGTCATTCCGCGGCTCAACGATCACGACGCCTACCTGGTCACGCGATGGTTCAAAACAACCCCGCCGGTATTTCGGGATGCGTTGCAGGAGTTGCTGGATCAGCAGCGTGGCAAGGACAACATCGGACAATCTGAAGCCGTCGGGCTGATATGGGCCTACCTGGCTTTCAGTGCTTATCGGAACTTTGCTCCAGTAGTTGATGCGCTCGTTGCCGAGGACGACAGTCGACGCTATGCGGTCGACAACGATGCGTTGATCAGTATCCCCGGCGGGGCCCGTATCGCCGTCATGATGGTGCGCCCGAAGAATCCATCCAAGCCGCTGCCCGCGCTGCTGCAGCTCACGGTCTACCAGGGTCAAAACTACGCAAAAGAGTGTGCCTCGCACGGCTACATAGGGGTAGTGGCCTATGTGCGAGGAGGGCGCAGCGGACTTCGCCCCATGGTTCCCTATCAGCACGAAGGCGATGATGCGCGCGCGGCGATCAATTGGATCGTCAAGCAGCCGTGGAGCGACGGTCGTGTCGGAATGTATGGCGAGGGCTATAGCGGCTTTACGGCGTGGGCCGCTGCGGCCCGCAGCCCAAGCGCGCTCAAGGCGATCGCAACCAGCGGCGCTACCGCGCCGGGCGTTGACTTCCCCATGGCCGGCAGCATTTTCCAAAACTCCGCGTACCGCTGGTCGTTGTACATGAGCACCGCCAAGGAGTCCGTCGAAAAAAGCTACTTTGAGGATTCGCTGTGGAGCGCGCTGGATCAACAATGGTATTCAAGCGGTCGTCGCTACCGGGATTTGGGCCGCGTGCATCAACAGCCCAATCCGATTTTCATACGCTGGTTGAATCACCCGAGCTACGATCCATATTGGCAAAAGGCGAATCCTTCGCCCGAACAATTCGCGCGCATCAACATCCCGGTGCTGACGACGACCGGCTACTTCTCCGCCAGCGAACCGGGGGCCCTCTATTACTTCGCGCAGCACACTCGATATAACACGCACGCCGACCACACCTTGCTCATAGGTCCTTACGACGATGGTGTGATGCAGCGCAATCCATCGGCCGTGTTGCAGGGCTACAAGGTTGATCCGGCCGCGCTCGTCGATGTCCATGAGCTGCAATATCAGTGGTTCGACCATGTGTTCAAAGGCAGCGCCACGCCGCCGCTACTGACTACCCAAGTCAACTACGAGGTCATGGGAGCCAACGAGTGGCGGCATGGATCGTCGCTCGCGGCGCTGAGCGGAGAGTCGCTCAAGCTTTATCTGGATACTGCGGTGTCCGGCGAAGGCCGCCGGCTGACGCGGCGCAAGCCGACCAAGGTGGCCTTCGCCCTGCAAACTGTTAACCTCGCAGACCGCACTGATGCCGGCTGGATGCCGCCTGCGGAACTGATCAGCAAGGTTCTTGCAAGTCACAACAGCCTCACGTTCGTGAGCGAGCCGCTGACCAAACCGACCGACATCAGCGGCCAATTCTCGGCGCGGCTCGATTTCACGGTGAACAGGATGGACGTGGACCTCAACGTGATGCTGTATGAACGTCTGGCCGGCGGTGATTATATTTGCCTGTTCAATCCGGCCTACGAGTTCCGTGCCAGTTACGCGAGCGATCGCGTTAACCGCAGCCTCCTCAAGGCAGGGGAGCGCCAGGAACTGGTGGTCAAACCTGAGCGCATAACGAGCCGGCGGCTCCAGGCCGGCAGCCGGCTGGTCATGGTTCTTGGCATCAACAAGCGGCCGGATCGGGAGATCAACTACGGCACGGGGAACGACGTAAGTGAGGAATCCATCGCTGACGGCAAAAGTCCTATTAAGATACGGTGGTATAGCGATAGCTACATCGAGATACCGGTTCGCAGGTAGAAATGGGCCTTCTTCCTGAGCACGGAGCATCTCCTGAGTGGGCGTGTTGGCGCCTCGCCGGTGATGAAAATTGCCAATTCCTCAAAACGGCCTACTTCATAAATGTGGACTGAAATCACAGACTTAGCCGATAACGGTGGAAACGGGCACTCAAAACACCGCCAAATGACGCCCGTCACGTCGTGCGCCGGGCAGGCGTGAGCACAATGGTACATCCGCGGTGCTGCACTGCAGTCAAAATATCACTGGGAATGCGGCAATTTACTAAAAACGCGCTGATTTTGGGTTTGGGGCTCATTGCTGCGGCAGCATCGGCTGACGAGCAATCCCTGGTCGATCGGATTGAGATGCTCGACTGGTCCAACCCGGACCGTGCCGAGAGACTGTTCGACTCGCAGCCGGTATCGACGACACGGGGGGCTCCCGAAGTCCAGATGCTCGAAGTCGGTGGCATGGTGTACGCCGACGTACACCGTGACTCGGACGTCGATGCAACCATTGCACGCCTGCAGGCCATCGCTCAGGGCGGTGATAAATCCGCCATCTTGGCGGAGCACTATGTGCGCGCCTATTCGCTCTACCAGCGTGGTCAGTTCTCGCCGGCCAGAGCCGAACTCAACCGCATCGACATGGATTCGATCCACACGAACGCCGAGCGCTATCGAGTGTCGATACTACGCGGCAACACTCTGCGCGGTCTGGGTCAGGCCGAGGCCGCGCTGCCATTTCTCGAAACCGGCTTGGATATCGCGCACGACATGCACGATGACGTGCGCAGCCTGCACGCCATGCTCTGGCTCGCGCGCATCTACACCAACACCGGCAATTTCGATCGTGCGTCCCAACAGTTGGAGGCAGCGCGTCAGCTGGCAATGATACTTGGCGACGAGGCGGCGCTGGTGGAAATTGACACCTGCGTATCGGATATTGCCGATCGGCGCGGGGATCACGCCGCGGAACGCCGCGCCAGTCTGTCGGCGCTCGAACATGCGAAGCGCTCGGGAAGCAACAAATGGCTGGCGCATGCTCTGGTCAATCTGGGCGATTCGTATCTGAAGGTTCACGATTATCGCGAGTCACTCAAGTATTCCAAACAAGCGCTGCCGATCGTGTTGCGGCTGCGCGGCAGCGGCGATGAACCGATCGTGCTGTTCAATGAAGGCCTGGCCAACATCGGCCTTGGCATGATAAAGCCCGGCGAAAAACTTGCCGAAGAAGCGATTGCCGGCGCCATCGCAGGGGATGACATGTTGGATGCGCAGGAATTGCTGCGCGAATATGCAGAGGCCCTCGAGCATGCCGGGTATTTGATGATGGCGATCCAGGCCTACCACCGCTATGACGAAGTCAGCCAGAAAATCATGACCAACACGCGGCAGCGGGCGTTCCTGGAACTCTCGGCAAAATTCGACGACGAGCGCAAGGCGCGTGAGCTCGAACTCCTGCGGCGCGATAACGCGCTCAAGGTGTCGGAGATGCATGAACAGCGGCTGCGGCTGCAGCTGATCCTGGCCGCGACTCTGTTCGTGACGGGAATTTGCGCCGCGCTGGCGTGGGCATTTGCCCGGGTGCGGAAAGCCAACGACAAATTGCGTTTCAACAGCGAACGTGACGCGCTGACGGGGCTGCGCAATCGCCGCTACTTCAACGAACACGTATTGAGTGTCGATGGTGCGCGCCCGGCCGCAGGCTGCGTGCTGCTGGCGGATCTTGATCACTTCAAGCGCATCAACGACACCTTGGGGCACCCGGCGGGCGATGCGGTATTGGCGACCGTGAGTCATCGGCTCTCCGCCGCGTTGCGCGAGAGCGATAAGCTCGTGCGCTGGGGCGGGGAAGAATTTCTCGCAGTTCTCGATCCGATAACCAATGAACAGGCGGATCACACCGTCGAAAGGCTTCTGCAGGCGGTGCGCCGCGACCCGGTGCTGTGGAACGGCCAGGCCATAGGATGCACGATTTCCATCGGCTATGCGTGCTTTCCGATGACCGGATCGGGAACCGAGATTTCTCTGCAAAACGCAATCAGCCTCATTGACAAGGCGCTTTACGAGGCCAAGCGCCGCGGCCGGGATCGCGCGTGTTTGATCAGTGCGGTGAGCGTGCACGATGAACAGCAACTCGCCACGATCAGCGATGAACTCGAATCCGCTGCGGACAGCAGGATTCTGTTTGTGGAGATGGGCGCCGCGGCTTAAGGCGTCGACTTCCGGTAAATGCAGCCTTCCCGACTGCATCTTTATAATAAGATACGCATTCCCTTGAAGACGAGCCCAAAAAAGCTGGTGTAAGCATGACTGCGCGCGAAGCAATACTGAGCCGATTACGCGGCCGCAACCCCGAGACCGCCCTGGAAAGGGAATTCTATTGCAGTGACGAGGATTACCGGATCGATCTTGAGATGATTTGGTATCGCGATTGGCTGTTCGTTGGCCATGACTGCGAAGTGGAGAAGCCCGGTCATTACATGACCGTGCAGATCGGCGAGTACCCGGTGCTCATCGTACGCGACCGCGACGGCGGCTTGCGCGCGTTCCACAATACCTGCCGCCATCGCGGTTCGAGGATTTGTTCGGCGGAGTACGGCACGGCGCCGCGATTCGTATGTCCTTATCATCAATGGACCTACGCGCACGATGGCCGCCTGATAGCGGCGCGCGACATGGGTGAGGACTTCGACAAATCGCAGCATGGCCTGAAGCCGGTCCACTGCGCCAGCACGGGCGGCTATATTTGGGTGTGTCTCGCGGCTGCGGCGCCGGATTTCGAGCCGATTCGAAAACATCTCGAGCCGTACTTTTTGCCGCATGAATTGCACCATGCGAAAGTCGCCTTTCAGTCGACCATCATCGAACAGGCCAATTGGAAACTGGTTTGGGAGAACAATCGGGAGTGCTATCACTGCAAGGCCAATCATCCCGAGTTGATCCGATCTTTTCCTGAAGAACCGACCGCGACCGACGGCGCGGATGCTGCGGCAAACCCGAAAACCGCCGGGCGCTGGGCGCACTGGGAGGCGATCGGCCTGCCGAGCAAATTTCACATCTCGGCCAACAATCAATACCGCACCTTGCGTACCCCGCTGCTCGAAGGATCGGTGAGTTTCACCATGTCCGGCAAGGCCGCGGTGCGGCGGCCGCTGTCGGATTCGGTCACGGAGCCGGATATCGGCACACTGCTGCTGTTCCACTTCCCGACGATCTGGAACCATGTGCTCGCCGATCACGCGATTTCATTTCGGGTGCTGCCGATCAGTCCAACCCAGACGCAGTTGACGACCAAGTGGCTGGTGCATCGCGACGCGGTGGCGGGCGTGGATTACGATCTGAAGGAGTTGACCGAAGTATGGTTGGCAACCAACGCGGCTGACACCAGGAACTGTCAGGAAAATCAGATCGGCGTGAATTCGCCCGCGTATGCGCCGGCGCCTTATTCCCCGGTACACGAGGCCGGCGTGACGCAATTCGTACACTGGTATTGCACGCATCTCGAGGCCAGACTGACGGAAGATGCGAAATGACCTCATGACGGACCGCTACTCAGCCCTCGCAATCCTCGGGCATGCGGTAACCGGTGCTCCCTGGCGGCCCGCATGGCGCAAAGCCGAACCCAAAGCTGGATACGATGTCATCATCATCGGCGGCGGCGGCCATGGACTCGCGACTGCCTACTATCTCGCGGCCAATCACGGCATCAACAAGGTCGCGGTGATCGAGCGCGGCTACATCGGATCAGGAAATGTCGGGCGCAATACGACGATCGTGCGCTCGAACTATCAGATGGACGGCAACACGCAGTTTTTCGAGCATTCGCTCAAGCTGTGGGAGGGGCTGTCGCACGAACTCAACTACAACGTGATGCTGTCGCAGCGCGGCCAGATGGTCCTGGCGCATGGCCCGTCGCAACTGGATGTGATCGCCCGCAAAGGCAACATCATGCGCTTGAACGGCGTCGATGCCGAGTTGCTCGACCGCGGCGAACTCATGCGCGAATTGCCGTACCTCGACTATTCGCCGCATGTGCGTTTCCCCATCCATGGAGGCTTGCTGCAGCGTCGCGCCGGAACCGCGCGCCATGATGCGGTGGCCTGGGGTTATGCGCGCGCGGCGGACCGGCGTGGAGTGGATATCATCGAGAACTGCGAAGTGTCCGGATTCACCGAGGACGGCGGCCGCATCACCGGGGTGCGGACCAACCGCGGCGAGATCCGCGCCGATCGCACCGCGATTTCGGTCGCCGGGCATTCATCGCATCTTGCGGCGATGGCGGGCTTGAGATTGCCGGTCGAGAGTCACCTGCTGCAGGCTTTCGTCACGGAGCCCATCAAGCCATTCGTCGATCATGTGATTTCCTTCGGCGCCGAACTCTTCTACATTTCCCAGTCGGACAAGGGTGGCCTGGTGTTTGGCGGCCACATTGACGGGTTCAATAACTACACGCAGCGCGGCCAATTCGCCAAGGTGCAAAACGTCGCCGAGTGTGCGGTCGCGCTGATCCCGTCGATCTCGCGGTTGCGAGTGCTGCGGCATTGGGCCGGTATCCAGGACATGACCCCGGATGGCAGCCCGTTCATCGGACGAACGCCTCGCGAGAACCTCTATCTCAACGGCGGCTGGTGCTACCAGGGATTCAAGGCGACGCCGGCGACCGGCTGGTGCTTTGCGCACACACTCGCACATGGCGAGGAACATCCCTTGATCCGGCATCTGTCGCTTGACCGATTCGAGCGCGCCAACGGCTACGATGAGTACGGGTTGGGCAGCTGGACTTACAAGCAGTGAGCGCATGCTGAAAATCCCCTGTCCCAATTGTGGCGAGCGCCACTACACCGAGTTCCGCTACGGCGGCGACGCGACCAAGCGGCGTCCCGCACCCGGCGCGAATATGAAGTCCTGGCACGACTATGTCTTCCTGTTCGACAATCCGAAGGGCGCACACAAGGAATATTGGCAGCACGTTCTCGGCTGCCGGCAGTGGCTGGTTCTCGAGCGCGACACGGCGACGAACCAAGTGGCGCGCGCGTGGCCCGCGGGCGACTGGGCAACTCGCCTATGAGCCATCAACCGCGCCGACTCTCAAGCGGCGGCCGCATCGATCGCGACCGCCCCCTGGCGTTCACACTGGAGGGCAGGGCGCTGTCGGGATTTGCAGGCGACACCCTGGCGTCCGCGCTGCTCGCCAACGACATCAGGCTGGTGGGACGCAGCTTCAAGTACCACCGTCCCCGCGGCTTCGTCGCTGCCGGAGTCGAGGAGCCCAATGGCCTGTTCACGCTCGGCAGCGGCGGGCGCACAACACCGAACATGGCAGCGACGGTGACAGAGCTTTATGAGGGACTTGCCGCCCGGCGTCAAAATGGATCGCCGTCGGTCGATTTTGATTTGATGGCGATCAATTCGCTGATCGCACCGCTGTTGGGAGCGGGGTTTTACTACAAAACGTTCATGGGCCCTCGCCAAGGCTCGTGGATGTTCTACGAGCCCTTCATTCGCCGCGCCGCGGGCTTGGGCCGTGCGCTTCACGAGCGTGACCCCGACCGCTATGAGACTTGCTACAAACACGCGGATGTCGCCGTGATCGGCGCCGGACCTGCCGGTCTCGCGGCGGCGCGTGCGGCCGGCGCATCCGGTGCGCGCGTTGTGCTTATCGAACAGGACGCGCTGCTCGGCGGCGCACTGTTGTCGAGCCGCACGGATGAATTGCAGGAGAGCTTGCGGCGCGAGATGGAACGCGCCCTTGAAAATCTGCCGAGCGTCGAGATTCTGCGGCGCACGACGGCGCTCGGTCTGTACGACGGCAACATGTTGGCGCTCGTCACTCGTGCCGTGAATGGGCAGCCCGATCCGGATCGGGGCGAGTCCCGGGAAGTGGTCACGACGCTCTGTCCCAAGGCGATTGTATTTGCGACCGGAGCGATCGAGCGCCCGCTGCTGTTCGCCGACAATGACCGCCCCGGAGTGATGCTCGCATCGGCGGCCCGCAGTTACCTCAACCGGTATGCGGTCGCCATCGGCCGCCGCATCGTGGTAGCAACCAACAATGACGCTGCCTGGTACAGCGCGGCAGATCTCGCGCGCGGCGGCGCCGAGGTGACCGTGGTCGACCAGCGCCTTGAAGTCGATGCGACCTTAAGGCAGCTGGCGGAGCAATCGCGGCTGACCGTTGAGACCGGAACGGTGGTGACCCGAGCGCTCGGCCGGCGCAGGGTCGTGGGCGTGCGCGTGGCAGCCGTCGATGCGGCGCGCGAGCGCCGCGTGGATTGCGATCTTCTGTGCATGTCCGGCGGCTGGTCGGGCGCCGTACATCTCACCTCGCACAATGGCGCGAAGCCTGTTTATCGTTCCGACATCGACGCATTCGTACCGGGCGAACTGGCCACGGGCCAATTCCTCGCCGGCGCGGTCATGGGTTCATTCCGCTTGTCCGAGACAATCGCCGGCGGTGCGCAGGCGGGATCGAACGCCGCACGGCATGCGGGATTCGCAATCGCGGCTAACCCTACGGTCGCAACTGCAATTCCGGACATACCCTACCGGGTCGAGCCGGCGCGCAAACCGCGGACCGGTTTGCCTGGCAAGGCTTTCGTCGATTTTCAGTCCGACGTGACCAGCCGCGACGTGAGCGCGGCCGTGGAGGAAGGCTTTCAATCGGTCGAACATCTGAAACGCTACACCACACTCGGCATGGGAACCGATCAGGGCAAGACCAGCAACGTGAGCGCCGTGGGGCTGGTGGCCGATCTGCGTGGCCTGAGCCTGCCGGCGGCAGGCACGACGACCTTTCGGCCCCCGTATACCCCGGTGTCGGTGGGAGCTCTGGCCGGACGCAATATCGGTCAGCATTTCCGCCCGGTGCGCCGCTCGCCCCTGCACGATTGGCATCTCGCCCACGGCGCCACCCTGATTGAAGCCGGGCCGTGGCTGCGCGCCTGGTACTACCGCTGGGCCGGCGATACGGTCCTGAGCGCCTACGTCGAAGAGATGCGGCAGGTGCGCACCAAGGTCGGCCTGTCGGATGTCTCCACGCTGGGGAAGATCGACGTGCAGGGACCGGATGCCGCCGAGCTGCTCAATCGCGTTTATGTGAACGGCTTTGCCAAATTGCCGGTGGGCAAGGCTCGCTATGGGGTCATGCTCAATGACGATGCCACGGTACTCGACGATGGCACGACCGCGCGCTTCGCCGCCACGAAGTATTTCATGACCACCACCACGGCGCAGTCTGCCGAGGTGATGTCCCATCTCGAGTTTCTGCTGCAGACGGCTTGGGTCGACCTCAACGTACAAGTAGTGTCCGTGACGGATGAGTGGGCGGGGATGTCGATAGCGGGCCCGAAGGCCCGCACCGCGCTCGAGCTGTGTCTGCCGGGCCAGGACTTCTCGGACGCGGCGCTGCCGCACATGGGTTGTCGCGAGGCCAATGTCGATGGGGTGCCGTTGCGCACACTGCGATTGAGCTTCTCCGGCGAACTCGCCTATGAGCTCTACGTACCTGCCGGTTACGGCATCGCCCTGTGGGAGAAATTGCTGGCAGGCGCGGCGCCCCTCGGCATCCGTCCGTATGGTCTCGAAGCATTGGCCTCGCTGCGTATCGAAAAAGGTCATGTGGCGGGCCTCGAACTCGATCATCGCAACACGCTCGATGATCTTGGCCTTGGCCGGATGGCATCAAAGGAAAAGGCCTATGTCGGTCGGGAGCTGCGTGATCGACCCGGTCTCACCGATCCGCAGCGTTGGAGTTTGGTGGGCCTCGAGTGTCTCGAGCCCGGTTCGAGGCTGCGCGGCGGCGCCATTTTGTTCGCCAGCGGCGAACCCCTCGTGGGACATGGGCGCGGCTACATCACCTCGGTCACCTGGTCCACGGAGCGCAACAATTACATCGCGCTTGGGTTGTACAAGGGAGGGCTCGCGAATCTGGGACGGGAAATCGTGTGCGCCTACCCGCTGAAAGGCGAGAACGTGCGCGCGCGCATCGTATCGCCGGTGTTCCTCGATGCACCAGGAGAACGTCTGCATGTTTGAGTGGCATTCCGCGCTGGCGGGTGGTGTAAGCGCCGGCGGTCGCGACGGCGTGCGCGGCGGCAGGCAGCTACGACTGACCGAAGTGCGCGGCTGGCATCTCGCGCAGCTTGCTGTGTTTGCGCAGCAGCAGTCGGAATTTCAAGAACGCCTCCGCGCACTAAGCGGCGCTCAACTGCCAGAGGAGTTGTATCGGGGCGTCACGCACAACGATTCGCGTCTGGTTCGAATCACGCCGCAGCAATACTGGTGGTTTGCTGCCAGCAACGCATCGATGGTGCGATTGGCGCGAGAGCTCCCCCCATCGGCCGGAACCGTAACGCTGCTGTCGGCGGGTCGGGTGAGGGTTCGCATTGCAGGTCCCAATGCGCGAGATGTGCTGGCGAAAGGCATCCCGCTCGACCTGCACACCAAGGCGTTTCAGGTCGGTCAAAGTGCGCAGACAGGTTTGCACCACACCGGCGTGTTTCTTGAACGGGTCGCCGACGATGGCTATGAGATCTATGTACCGCGCAGCTACGCAGCGTGGCTATGGGAATGGCTCATCGACGCGGCTCTGCCGTTCGGCTATGACATCATGGTCGAAGCGCCGGCACCTACGAGCAATAACAGCGAGAGTCACCAGCCATGAAAACGCATACACGGGTCGCCGTCATCGGCGGCGGCGTCGTCGGTTGCAGCGTCCTCTATCACCTGACCAAAGCCGGTTGGGCTGACGTGGTGCTGATCGAGCGCGATCAGCTGACATCCGGATCGACCTGGCACGCCGCCGGCGGATTTCATACCTTGAATGGCGATCCGAATGTGGCCAAGCTGCAGGGCTATACCATCGGTCTTTACGATGAACTGGAAAAGATATCGGGTCAGTCCTGTGGGCTGCATCGCTCCGGCGGGCTGCTGCTCGCGGATACGAAGGAACGCATGGAGTGGCTCAAAATGGCCCATGCGCGCGCGCGCTATCTTGGCCTCGAAACCGCACTGCTGACCCCGAAGGAGGCAAAAGACCTGCTGCCCTTGATCGAGGAGCGGTTCTTTGTCGGCGCCATGCTCGATGCCGCTGACGGCAATCTCGATCCCTACGGGACGACTCATGCCTATGCCAAGTCGGCGCGGCTGGGCGGCGCGGAGATCTATCTGCAGACAAGGGTTACTGCGCTTCAGCGGCGCAGCGACCGTCATTGGAATGTCGTCACGGACAAGGGCACTCTCATCGCCGAACAGGTGGTGAACGCGGGCGGCCTGTGGGCGCGCGAAGTCGGCCGCATGGTCGGCATCGAATTGCCGGTGCTGGCCATGGAGCATATGTATCTCGTCACCGATGACATGCCCGAGGTGATCGCCTACAACAAGGCACACGGCCGCGAATTGCCGCATGCGATCGACTTCAAGGCCGAGACCTATATGCGCCAGGAGCGCAGCGGTCTGGTGCTCGGCACCTACGAACGGGCCTGCGTGCCGTGGCAACCGCGCCAGACGCCATGGGATTTCGGCACCGAACTACTGCCGCCGGATCTCGACCGGATCATGCCCTCGCTGGAAATCGCCTACCGGCACGTTCCGTCTCTGGAGAAGGTGGGTGTGCGGCGAATCATCAACGGACCCTTCACGTTCTCGCCGGATGGCAATCCGCTGGTCGGCCCGGTGCAAGGACAGCCCGGATTCTGGTGCGCCTGCGCGGTCATGGCGGGCTTCAGCCAGGGCGGCGGCGTCGGTCTCGCGCTGTCCCAGTGGATCGTGAACGGTGACCCGGGTTTCGACGTGTGGGCGATGGACATCGCGCGCTTCGGTGAGTGGGCCACCCGCAGCTACACCAATGTCAAGGTGCGGGAGAATTATTCGCGGCGATTTTCGATTCGATTTCCGAACGAAGAGTTGCCGGCGGCGCGCCCGCAGCAAACGACGCCGGTCTACGATCTCATGCTGGCGCAGGGCGCCGTGATGGGCGATAGCTGGGGCCTGGAGACACCGCTGTGGTTCGCTGCAGTGGGTGAAGAGCCTCGCGATGTCGTCTCCTTCCACCGCTCGAATGATTTCGCCCGGGTGCGGGCGGAATGCCTCGCCGTGCGCAACGGCGTCGGCGTCACCGAGATCTCTAATTTCGCGAAGTACGAGATCGAGGGTTCGGGAGCGCAGGCCTTTCTGTCGCTGTTGATGACCAACCGGATGCCGCGCGAGGGCAGGTTGATCCTGACGCCGATGCTCAATCACAACGGCAAGCTGATCGGTGATTTCACGATCGCCAAGGCGGCCCCGGATCGATATCTCGTTTGGGGATCATCGCAAGCGCAAATCCATCACATGCGCTGGTTTGAATCGCAATTGCCGGCAGACGGCTCGGTGCGCATCCGACGCTTTGGATTGACACTGGTGGGGTTGTCGATCGCGGGACCGCGTTCGCGCGAGGTTCTGCAACGGCTCACGGACGAGGATGTATCGGGTGCCGCGTTTCGATTCATGGATCATCGTGCGATGGACATCGCAAACGTTCCTGCGATGGTCAATCGGCTGACCTACACCGGGGATCTGGGTTACGAAATCTGGGTGGCCCCCGAATATCAGCGGCGTCTATACACCGAGATCATGGCGGCCGGCCACGACCTAAGCATCGCCAACTTTGGCATGCGCGCGCTGTTGTCGTTGCGTCTCGAGAAGAACTTCCCGACTTGGTATCGGGAGCTGCGCCCGATTTATGGTCCCTATGAAGCGGGGCTGGACCGCTTTGTGGACCTCGGCAAGGGCCCATTCATCGGCCATGAAGCGGCGCGGCGTGAAAAGGAGTCCGGCGGCGGGCTGCGGCGCGTCAGCATGGTGGTCGATGCCGCCGATGCCGATGTACTCGGCGATGAACCGATCTGGTACTCAGGAAAGGTCGTCGGCTGGGTTACATCCGGCGGCTTCGGGCATTTCGTCGGGCTGTCGCTCGCTCAGGGTTATATTCCGTCGGCGCTCGCGAATGAAGCGGCAAGCGGCGGGTTCGAAGTTGAAATACTCGGCGAGCGCCGACAGGCGCGGATCCTCTCGCAGCCGCCTTTCGATCCCGAGGGGACGCGAATGCGCCTATGAGTACGAGGGCGACCGCTCACCTCGTGCGTCTTAAGGGGCGGGTCCTGAAACTCGCTGCCAGACCTTCTTTTGAACGGCCGCGCCTCCGGCCACGACTCGCCGCGTCGTGAACACCAGGCGCCCGCCATCCAGAGTGACCGTCTGGGAATAGTTCATGCCGGTCTCGCCGGGAATGAGAGACGATTTAACGTAATGAGTCACCGTCGAAGTCGCCTCATCGTACTCCCAGGTGCCGAAGTAGGCGTAGTAGGAGTCGAGTACCGCGGCCTTTAGCTGCGCGTTCTTCGCCGTGTCATGCGCCGGACGCGATGCCGGTGCGTCCATGGCCGGCCGGTGTTGCCCGGCGATTTGCACGCTCATCCATCCCGAAGCATCGTAGATGAGCATGCCGGTCGAATCTGCGTTGTAGAAAGGATCGCTCATCGAACCCGAGGGCCCCTCAATTTGGATGCTCAGCAGGCGCCAGGCACCGATGAGTTCTTGGCGAGTCGCAGGCGCCGCGGCAATGCGATCCGCAGCAAGGGATAAGCCCTGGGCCGCGCTCAGCACTATGATCCACAGCAGCGGCCGTCGAACTCTCCCGGCAACGCGCATCGATGTCTTGTTCATTTGAGAGCCTGTGCGGCCGCCAACCCCTCGCGGGCCAGGCGCCTATTGGGGTAGACGGCAAGCGTCTTCTCGAATACGGCAACCGCTTCTTCGCGTCGTCCATCCGCAAGCAGCAGCTCGCCGAGCAATTCATCGAGCGGCTTGGCCGACCAGGGCGGACCGTACTCAAATGGTGCGAGATCCACCATCAGCATGGCCTCCCGAACCTTGGCTATGCCGCCCGCGCGATCACCTTCGTGAAAGCGGATCGCACCTTCGAGGGCGGCCGCCATGGCCGCGGCCTGTTCGAGCTCTTCGTCCTTCACATTGTCCTTCCAGTCCGCCGTGACTCCTCTTGGCAGGTTTCGTGCCGCCTCGATGCGCGACTTGAGCTGCTTGAGCGCCAGCCGTGCCTCCGTGGGTTGCGCCGCCGTGATCCCGCGCGCGAAGTCGAGCGCCGCGAAATAGCCAATTGAGGCAATGCCGCTGCTGTCTAGGGCCGCGCGGGCGTCGGGACCCTCGGCGCCTCGTGTCTCCACCAGCCAGATGGCCCGCGCGTCCGCGAGCCTGATGCGGTTTTCCTTGGTGGGATGCGCGGCCA
>Ga0210399_10001698_pt1 | contig 17259 bp, 14 predicted proteins | sample IncBWC14MmetaG_FD_150865 | JGI IMG/M metagenome (GOLD analysis project Ga0210399, IMG submission 150865) | Forest soil microbial communities from Barre Woods Harvard Forest LTER site, Petersham, Massachusetts, United States - Inc-BW-C-14-M | ecosystem: Environmental > Terrestrial > Soil >...
TGCTTCGCCGCGCGCTTGACACGTTCGGCGCGGAAGTGATCGCGCCGCTTTATGCGCGCGGGCGCATCATCGGCTGGCTCTTTTTCGGTCATCGACTAACCGGCCAGCGATTCAACTATTCAGATCTCGAGGGATTGATGATTCTGGCCGAGCACGTTTCGACCGTCCTCGAGAACGCACTCCTTTACGACGAAATCAAGTTGCAGAAAACCCTGGCCGAGACGCTGCTCAAATCGATTCCGCCTGGCATCGTGGCGACAGATGAGGATGCGATTATTCGATGGTTCAATCCGACCGCCGAACAGATTCTTGGGCTCTCGAGCAAGGATGTTTTGCACAAACCGGCTGAATCAGCCGGCAGCAGACTCGCGGCATTCCTTCGCGAAACACTCGAATCGAGAAGCACCCTCCCGGCGCAGCGATGGATCGATAATAACACGCGGCGATCGCTCTCAGTCGAAACGCGACGGCTTGGCGATCAACACACGCCGCTTGGCGCCGTCGCCGTCGTCCACGATTTGACGGCCGAGGAGACCTTGCATGAGAAACAAGCTCTGGTCGATCGAGCCGCCTTCTGGACCGATCTCGCCGCCAGCATGTCCCACGAAATCCGCAACCCCCTGGTCGCGATCAAAACTTTCGCGCAACTTCTTCCCGAGCGATTCGACGACGCTGATTTCCGCAAAGATTTCAACCATATTGTGGTCAAGGAAATCGATCGCCTTGATAAGATCATCACGCAGATCAACAACTTTGCGCATCCCCCTGAACTCGTCTTCAAACCGATCGACGTCCGTGCGCCGGTAAAGAAGGGCATCGAGATCGCGCGCACTCGATTGGGCGCCAATGGCGACTTGACGGTGGAAACGTCGCTGCCCGATGATTTGCCGAAGGTGCTAGGGGACGAGACGGCTCTGGCCGAGGCCTTCGCTCATCTCGTCGTCAACGCTGCCGAGGCGCTTTCCGGACGCAGCAAGCCGCGCATCACCCTGAGCGCAAAGCCAATTCGCGAAGGCAAGCACGCCAGCGGCGTTTTGGTCACCGTGCGCGACAACGGCAAAGGCATTGCGCCTAACTTGAAGGGAAAAGTTTTCTCCCCTTTTTGTACGACCAAGCCGCGGGGAATGGGACTTGGACTTCCCATCGTCAAGCGCACTGTCTTCGATCACGACGGCCGGGTCGATATCGATTCCTCATCGCACGGCACCCTTGTCAGCGTGATCTTGCCAGCAAGGCCAAACGGCCATTGAAGAAATTTCGAATCCCAAATTTCGGATTTCGGATTTCGGATTTCGGATTTAACTTAAATCATGATCGTCACCACCGCTGAACTTTACAAAGTCGCCTACGGCAAATTTGCGGTCGGCGCCTATAACATCAACAACATGGAACAATGCCTCGGCCTGTTCCGTGGGAATGTCCAGAGTCGTGCGCCGTTCATTATTCAGCTTTCGAAAGGCGCCCGGAAATATGCTGACAAACGCATGCTCGAGTCGATCATTCGCACGGCCGACGGAATGTTTCCGGAAGCTATTTTCGCTGTTCATCTCGATCATGGCGATGAAGAGACGTGCTATGATTGCATCGCGTCTGGTTTTTACAGCTCGGTCATGATCGATGCGAGCCAAGAGCCGTTCGAAAAAAACGTCGCGATCACGAAGCGAGTTGTCGATAAAGCGCACGCCAAGGGGATCAGCGTGGAAGCTGAACTCGGCAGGCTGGGCGGCGTCGAAGAAGACATCAAAGTGGACGAAGGCCACGCTTGCCTGACGAATCCGGATGAAGCGGTGGAATTTATTAAACAAACAAAATGCGATTCGCTGGCCGCGGCTATTGGCACCAGCCACGGCGCTTACAAATTCAAAGGACAACAATCATTGCACTTCGAAGTAATCGAAGGGATTCGCGACAAGGTGAAAAAAGCAGGCTTGCCGCCGACCCCCATCGTCATGCACGGTTCGTCGAGCGTGCCGAAATCGGAAGTCGAGCGGATCAACGCCGCGGGTGGAAAACTCGATCCCTCTGCGCGCGGCGTGGACGAGGAGGAATATCTGCCCGCTGCTAAACTCGGCGTTACCAAAGTGAACATCGACACCGATGGACGCCTGGTCTGGACGCGCGTCCATCGCGAGTTCTTCCGCGATCAGCCGGAGCAATTCGATTTTCGCCCGCCGGGAAAAACCTTCGTCGAGGAATATGCAAACTTTATTGCGCACAAAAACGAGAAGCTGGGCTCGGCCGGGAAACTCGACGAAATTCGTATCAGCTTAAAAAAAGTAGCGTAAGCCTCCGACTTGCAATTTCTTTGTCCTGTGGCCGCGAATGCGCCCCAGACTTCGCGATTGACTTCGTTCAACGTGCCGGATTGCTTTTAACCCGTGACTTTCACTCTCCGCGAGCTAGCGAAGATGTCGGGCGGCGAATTACACGGCGATCCCGACCAAGAAATTTCGGGCGCAGCCTCCCTGGCGGAGGCCACCGCAGACGAGATCGCATTTTATTCCGACCCGAGATATGGCTCGCTTCTGCGAAAAACGCACGCGGCCGCCGTTTTCGTTCCGCTCAATTTTTCCGATACGATTTCTGCGGCTCAAATTCGTGTCGCAAATCCGCCGAAAGCTTTCGAGCAAGTCGTACTGAAATTTGCGCCGAACCCGATCTCTTTCGCGGCCGGCGTTCATTCAAGCGCGATTATCGATCCAAGTGTAAAGCTTGGAAACCGCGTTTCAATTCAACCGCACGCAGTCATCGAGGCGGCCGTAAGCATCGGCGATGACACCGTTGTCGGCGCTGGGTCTTACGTCGGTCACGAAAGTGTTATTGGAGCTTCGTGTCTAATTTATCCGAACGCGACGATTCGTGAGCGAACGCGAATTGGTACGCGTGTAATCATCCACAGCGGCGCCGTGATCGGAGCGGACGGTTTCGGCTTCGAGTTCGTGGAGAACCGCCATGAAAAAATCCCTCAGCTCGGGATTGTCCAGATCGATGACGATGTCGAGATCGGAGCGAACACGACTATCGATCGCGCCCGCTTCGGACGAACCTGGATTCAGGAAGGAGTCAAGATCGACAATCTCGTTCAGGTCGCGCACAACGTTGTGATCGGCAGGCATTCGATCATTGCTGCGCAAACAGGGATCTCGGGGAGTACTCGAGTCGGAGAGCATGTAACAATAGCCGGCCAGGTTGGTATCGTCGGTCACGTAACGATCGGCGACGGAACAGTTCTCGCAGCGCAAAGCGGGATCTCGAAAGACGTTCCCGGCGGCGTTTGGTTTGGCTATCCGGCGGTGCCGCTGCCCGAAGCCAAACGACAAGTCGCGTGGGTGCATCGGCTTGGAAAACTCTTTGATCGGGTAAAAGCGATAGAAAAGAAGCTCGGGCTTTAATTTTGGAGCGCGTGGACATGTCCGCGCTTTGGAACACGGTCCTCGCCACCGCGCGATCATCCCGTAAAGAGCGGCGAGGCATTGTCGCAGTCCAATGTTCTCCTGGCTTGGAGCTACGAAGTTGGAACAGCGGCCGCGCGGCGGTTGGCAAGCTTAGTGCTAACGCTCAGTATGGATATTATAAGGCATGAAACTGCTGACCCGTGATTCCTCCCAGTTTCTCATTATCGATGATGATCCTGCCCTCACCCGATTTCTCGTCACCTATCTTCGGCAAAAAGGTCATACGTGCCAGGCGCTTACGGAAGGATTCCAGACCGCCACATGGCTCGCCCATCATGACTGCGAAGTAGTAATTGTCGATCTAAGGATGCCCAAAGTAGATGGGATTTCGCTCATCGCCTTCATCCGCGAAATTAACCCGAGGATTCCGATCATTGTCTTTACGGGGATTGGTTACGATGAGGAACAAATGCATGCGGCCTTACGAGCCGGGGCGAATGGTTATGTAAGCAAGAATCTTCCGGTCGAACAGCTTTACTGCGTGCTTTCGCGCGTACTGTCGACCTGCCAGCAGCGTGCTCGTGGCGAAACATTAAACCGCAGGCAATCGGCGCTGCTCGGCACTGGTTGAGCCGTTTACTCGTAACTGTCGCTTGGCGCGCGTGCGGGCTTCTTGCATAAGTCCACGCAGCATGTCTGGGGAAATACATTCGGCGCCGCAAGCGCTCGCAGTCTGTTGCTCCAGGTAGTCGGACGTGGCCACCATCAACTCAAATCGCCGCCCATATTTGCTCGCAAGCCGCTCAACAATCGAATCCGCTGTTTGCCCCTCTCGCGAATAAAAAATCTGAAGGTCGTGCGGATCCGAGGTCGCGCCCACATGCGCACCTTTGCCATCAAAGACCACCACCACTCGCATTCCGGTCCAATCTTGATAATCACGCAACCGCTTGATTAATGCTTCACGCGCGAGCGACGAACGGCGTTCCTGGAGTTTGCGCAACTCGGGCCACGCGAAAATGACGCTGTGTCCATCGACAATCAAGTAACGTGCGGGCTCCGGCATCAGTGAGATCTTCGTGCTGGTCCCCATGTAAATGCCCCGAGGGCACCTCCCCTACTCCGGCGCGGCGGCCGCTTCCCTCTTCGCTTTGGGCTTGCGCGCCTCTCGACGCGCCGCTTTAAGGGAAGCTTTCTTGCGCCGGAGATAGGCTTTTCGCCGTTTCCGCTTGGCACGGACTCGATGTTGCTGTCCCACGAAGCGCTTCTATAGGTTGAAACGCTCAGAGACGCAACGTGAATTCGGCGCGATTCCAAATTGCCCCAACGAATAAAATTCGGAATTGCATTTAGTGAGCTTGCGTTGCCGAAAAAACTTGACCGTGTAGGACACCGACTGGCAATCTTCTGGCAGGTCACCTTTAATATTGGCCACCATGCAATGCGGCAATCAATGTTAACGACGGCACCGCTCCTAGCTAATCCATGATCTCCGCCGCCATGCCCAAGACATTGGTCGGAATTTCAGCCTCGATGCTCATCGTCGCGGCGGTATTAGGCGTCCTTAATAGCGTCAGGGTAAAAGGATTGCATGTGGATCTGGCGAATGCGATCGCCGCTCGCGACGCGGCGGAGCGCGGCCGAATGGCTCAAGCGCAAGAATTCAAGAGTCGGCAAGCAAATGTTGCAGGGACGCGTGTAAAGAGTGCGGAGGCGGAACACAATGCGGAGAAGGCCAAAGCGGACCTCGCGAAAGTGCAAAACGAAAAAGCCGATTTGCAAACCCGGTTAGAGGCAGACCAGGCGGAGATCGCTTCGTTGCAAAAACGCGTAGAGGAAATGGGACACAAACCAACTGAGGCAAATCCCGGCACTCCGCCGATAGCGGAATTGCAGGCGCAGCTCGATGATGCTCGCCGTCAACGCGACAGCGCGGAACGCGAGAAAGTCTTCTTATCCGAAAAAATTCGGAAAGCCCAGGAGCGTTCGATCCAGCTTGAAGAGGAGAAGAAGCGGCCCGCCGCCGCTGGAAAAGCTCGATTGCGCGGCACCGTTCTCGCCGTGAATCAAGCTTACAACTTCGTGGTTTTAAATCTTGGCGGCCGTCAAGGCGTCGAACCCAATTCGGAAATGCTCGTGGTGCGTGACGGCACTTTGATTGGAAAAATTCGCATTTCTTCAGTTGAACCCGCGACCGCTATCGGTGACATTGTTACCAGCAGTTTGGCGCGTGGTGTCCAAGTGCAACCTGGAGACATTGTCATTTATGCTGGCACTAATTCCTGAGCTTCGAAAAAAGATTACGTCAGCTCTGTTGCTCGTCACCGCAGCAATGCTCGCCTCTTGTGCGACGCAGAAAGATCCACCCCGTCTAGTCGATGATCCGGACGATCACCACGAGTCAATCATGCCTTGGAATAAACAGGAAAAATGGGAGACAGGCGGTCAGTTCCAGAACATGACCGATCGGCGCTAAGCGCGACACCAATCAAGCCCAACAATCGACCCAGCCGGACGGCAAGCTGATCAGACCCAGAAACCGGCTGGTATGACCGCGTTTTTCGGCACGATCACGATGCCGTCACGGATGAAATAATTGTCCGCATCAAAATTTGCCGGCTTTCCTTCCGGCGTAATCACAGCCCCGTCGGCAATGCGGGCATTCTTGTCGATGATGGCGCGATCGATCACGCAATTGCGGCCGATCCCGATTGGTGGTTGCTGCGAATTTCCCGCTTGTCCGAAATAATCCGCGCCCATCACGATGCTGTTGCGAATGGTCGCGCCGTTCTGAATAATGCTGCGTATCCCAATGACGGAGCGTTCCAGATGCGCATCGGAAATAATGCAGCCGTCGGAAATGATCGCCTGCCGCAGAGTGGCTCCGTTGATTTTGCTCCCAGGCAGAAACCGCGGATGGGTGTAGATCGGGGCCTCCGGATCGAAGAAGCTGTATTCGGGAACGATATCGGTAAGATCGAGATTCGCTTCGTAAAAAGCGCGGATTGTTCCGATGTCTTCCCAGTAACCATTAAAAATGTAGGCGCTGACGTGCCGCTGCTGGATCGATTGTGGAATGACATGCTTGCCGAAATCGGCCAGGTCGTTATTCAAGCATTCCACCAGCACGTCGCGGTTGAAGAGGTAAATTCCCATCGACGCCTGGAACAATTCCTCCCCTTCCTTCAAACCAATCGCGGCGAGCAGTTCACGGGTGATTTTCATCTCGTGAAGCACAGCCTCCTCCGTCGGTTTCTCTAAAAAATGCGTGATGCGGCGATCCACGCCGCTCTGCATAATCCCGAACTCGGAAACCCGATCTCGATGTACCGGTTTGGTCGCCAATGTGATATCGGCGCCCGATTGAATGTGTTGGTGCAGCAGCGCACGAAAATCCATCCGGTAAAGCTGATCGCCGCTCAGAATTAGATAATAATCGAACGGGCTCTCAAGGAAGTAGCGCATGTTCTGCCGGACTGCGTCGGCCGTGCCTTGATACCACTGCGAGCCCGCCAGCGTTTGTTGCGCCGCAAGAATATCGACAAAACTGCGCGAGAAATTGTCGAATTTGTAGCTCGCCTGGATATGTCTATGCAGCGACATGCTGTTGAACTGTGTCAGCACGTAAATCGAGCGCAGCCCAGAGTTGAGGCAATTGCTGATCGAGATATCGACGATGCGATATTTTCCACCGAGCGGCACGGCCGGTTTCGCGCGGTCCTTGGTTAACGGGAACAAACGCGTGCCCGCGCCGCCGCCCATGACGATAGCGAGCGTTCGCTGCGTCGTGCCGGGTGGAAGCGCTGGTGCCGTCATTGCGGAGGCTGATTGGGCCAAAGATGAATCGCGCCGCGGACGGTTGTGCGTTACCACATCTGCAATAACTCAGCGTCTGCGGTTTCCGGCAACTATTTTGCTGTAACCACCCCGATGTGCGCGGCGTTAACCGGTCTCAGGCGGGTTGCTACAATGTCGCGCAGACGTTAGTTTCCCACCTCCCAATATGTGTGGAATTGTCGGTTACGTCGGGCGTTCGGAAGCCGCGCCTATTTTGCTCGATGGCTTGCGTCGCCTCGAATATCGCGGCTACGACTCAGCCGGTGTCGCCATCGTCGATGGAAATCATGTCGAGACGTGCAAATGCGCGGGACGCATCGCCGCGCTGGCGAAATTGATGTCGGAGAAGCCACCGTCCGGCTCATTCGGGATCAGCCACACGCGTTGGGCGACACATGGAAAGGTAAACGACGAAAATGCACACCCGCATTTCGATGCCAGTGGAAAAATCGCGCTTGTTCATAACGGCGTGATCGAAAACTATCAGGCGCTCAAGGAACAGTTGGTTCGCGACGGTGACAATGATTTCCGTTCACAAACCGACACCGAAGTCCTCGCGCACCTCGTCGGCAACATTTATCAGCAGCTCGACGGCAAGGATTCGAAGGCTCGTCTCGTCAATGCCGTGCGCAGGGCTTTGAAACAAGTCATCGGCACCTACGGCATCGCGGTCGTGCACAGCGACATTCCTAATTTTCTCGTCGGCGCACGGCGGGGCAGCCCACTCGTGCTCGGGGTTGGCAAAGACGAAAATTTCCTGGCCAGCGATGTGAGTGCGATCGTCGCCTACACGCGCGACGCTGTTTATTTGAATGACTTCGATGTCGTTGCCGTCGAGCGCGACAAATTCGAGATCAGTTCGCTGGTCGGCGAAACCGGCGATCATCAGGTCAGCAAAGTTGAGTTCACCGCCGAAGACATCAAGAAAGGCGACTACCCTCACTACATGCTCAAAGAAATCTTTGAGCAAGCGCACTCGGTGCGCGATGCGATGCGCGGACGTCTCAATCTTGAAGAATGTACCGCCAAACTTGGCGGATTGAACATGACGCCCGCACAATTACGCGATGTCGGCCGCGTTGTATTGACTGGCTGTGGGACAGCGCTTCATGCTGGGATGGTCGGCGAATACTTGATCGAGCAGCTCGCCAACATCCCCACCGAAGTCGAACATGCGAGCGAATTTCGACATCGGAACCCCCCGATGACGCGCGACACTCTGGTGTTCGCCATCAGTCAGAGCGGTGAAACTGCCGATACACTCGGCGCCTTGCGCGAAAGCCGCCGCAAAGGTTATCGCACGCTTGGGATTTGCAACAATGTCGCCAGCACGATCGCGCGCGAGAGCGACGGCGGCGTTTACATGCATGCCGGACCGGAGATCGGCGTCGCCGCGACAAAATCATTCACATCGCAGCTCGTCATTCTCGCTCTCATCGGCTTGCTCCTCGGTCGGATGCGCAATCTTTCCACGGCGGACGGAAGCCGGATAATTGCCGCGCTCGAAACATTGCCAGAACAAATTGAGGAAGTGCTCAAGCTGAGCGATCAGATCAAAGCGATTGCAAAAAAATATGCCGATGTGAACGGGATGCTTTTCTTCGGGCGCCAATTCAATTTTCCCATCGCGCTCGAAGGCGCGCTAAAAATGAAAGAGATCACCTATCTCTTCGCCGAAGGCCATCCGAGCGCCGAGCTCAAGCACGGCATCATCGCCCTCGTCCGCCCCGATCTTCCTTCCGTTTTCGTCGCGCCCGATGACGCCATATTTTCCAAAAATCTAAACAACATCGAGCAAGTCAAAGCGCGCAAAGGCCCCATCATCGCGTTCACCAGCGGCAACGGAGCGAAGCAACTCAAAGGAATCGCGAACGAAATTATCTCGCTGCCAGACGTCCCAGACTGCGTGATGCCCATTCTCACGGTCATCCCGCTCCAGCTTCTCGCCTACCATCTCGCTGTCGAGCTCGGCCGCGACATCGACAAACCGCGCAACTTGGCCAAAAGCGTTACCGTGGAATAAGCTCAGTTGTGTAAGATCGGACTGCATTTCGCTTTGGCCAAGCGCTCGGTTGCTCGTTTCCCGCAGTCTGATCGCGCAAGCTCAAAACGATAGGCAGGTGCTTCACCTGCCAAGTTTCTCGCAAACGGCAACCCGGCGTGAAGTGGGTTGCCTTTGACACCGCAGAGTCAAATCTGTACGATCTCGCCCGACAAGATCGTGCCATTCCGCTTGTGCAACAGAACGAAGATTATGTGCTCAAGGTCCTGCAAGACGTGGGACTGGTGACGCGGCCCCAGATTGAGAGTGCGCGCTCGCGCTTGAACGGCGCAAACAACATTGTCGATGTTTTGGTTAAAGACGGCGTCGTTTCGGAGTCGGATGTCTCGCGCACGCTCGCCGGGCAGGCGCACAGGGATTGGATCGACATTTCCTCGATGGTCATTCCGCCCGAAGTGACCACACAAATCCGCGCCGGAGACGCGCGGCGGTTCAAAGTCATTCCGGTGGCGTTTGGCGAGACCGGGCTGGTCGTGGCCGTAAGCGATCCGTTCGACATCGATACGATCGACAGCCTGAGTTTTCTTTTGCAACGCGAGATCGAGCTCGTTTGCACAAGCCCGGAAAAAATCCGCCAGGCGCTCATCAAATACTACGGCACCGCCGACGAAGCTGCCGACATCCTTCGACAAAAAATCCGCGAAGATGTCGATCTCGATTTGGAAATCGGCGACGGCGCGGCCGCGGTGGAAGGCGATGAAGCGGATGCGCCTATTATCCGCATGGTGTCGATGTTGTTGACCGAAGCGCATCGCGTAGGCGCAAGTGACATTCATCTCGAACCGCTCGACAAAAAATTCCGCATCCGCTTTCGCATTGACGGCGTGTTGCAGGAAATGCAAGCGCCGCCGAAGCGTTTGCAATCGGCCATTGTCAGCCGACTGAAAATCATGACCGGCTCGATGAGCATCGCGGAGAAGCGATTGCCGCAGGATGGGCGGATTCAGGTCAAGATCAAAAAGAAGCCAATCGATCTTCGCGTCTCAATCATCCCGACCAATCACGGCGAGAGCGTCGTTATGCGCGTGCTCGACAAATCGAGCCTCATGCTCGGTCTGCCGGAACTCGGATTTTTTAGCGACGATCAGGAAACGTTCGAGCGTTTGATCAAGCTGCCCGACGGCATTCTGCTTGTCACCGGCCCAACCGGTTCCGGGAAAACGAGCACGCTTTACGCCTGCTTGAATTACATCAACCAACCCGACCGCAAGATCATCACAGTCGAAGAGCCGATCGAATATCAAATGAATGGGATCAACCAGGTGCAGGTGAATGCGGAAATCGGCATGACCTTTCCGGCCGCGCTGCGCTCGATCCTCCGGCAAGCACCCAATGTCATTATGATTGGCGAAATTCGCGACCTCGAAAGTGCGAACATCGCCACGGCCGCGAGCCTTACCGGCCATCTCGTTTTCAGCACTCTCCACACCAATGATGCGCCTTCGGCGGTCGCGCGTTTAGTCGATATCGGCGTGCAGCCGTTTCTGGTCGCTTCTTCGGTGCGCGCGATCGTGGCGCAGCGGCTTGTGCGGCGCCTTTGCATCGACTGCAAACAACCGGGCGAGCTGAGCGAAACGGAGTTGCGCGCATTGCGGATCGAGCCGGGCCAACTCCGTGAAGCGCGGGTGATGAAACCCGTTGGATGCGAACAATGTCGAAGGACAGGTTACAAAGGTCGGACGGGCATCTTCGAGATTTTCGTGATCGACGACGAAGTCCGGCACACGATCAACAGGCTCAGCTCGACGCTGCTGCTGCGACAACGCGCGCGTGAGCTCGGCATGCGCACCTTGCGCGAAGATGGTGTGCGAAAAGTCTTGGCCGGCCTCACGTCAGCAGAAGAAGTGATTTCAATTACAATCGGAGACGCCAGCTAATCCGCTTCACCGCTTTAACGCTTTAACGAATTCATGAACAACAAACAGGTCGCTGAGCTTTTTATCGAGCAACAGGTGTTGCAGCCGTCGCAGGCCGATGATGTTCTCAATGAAGCGCAACTTAACGGAAAAACCATCGCTCAAGCCATGGTCGACGGCGGCTTTGTCGATGAGCGCGGCTTTTACCAAACCATTGCTGATGGGCTCGGGACGGAATATGTCGATCTTAGCGACAAGGAAATAGCGGCGAAAATTGTGCGCTTGATTCCGAGCGGGCTGGCGCGGCTGCACCGCGCGCTTCCGATTGGAATGAGCGGAAATACATTGCGCGTCGCACTGGTTGATCCGCTCGATCTTCGTGCGACTGAGGACCTCCGTTTTGCCTTGGGCAAGGATGTCGATGTTGTGGTTGCGCCGGCCGAACAAATCGAAGATCGAATCAAACAGTATTACGGCACCGACACGTCGAGCATGGAGGAAATCCTCAAACAGCTCGGCGAAGCGGGCGAGCTGTTGCAATTGCGCAAAGGAGACGGAGTCGCCACGGTTGAAGCGGAGGCGAATGCAACCCCAATCGTTCGTTTTGTCGATCTAATTTTGTATCAAGCAATCCGGGACTGTGCGAGCGATGTTCATTTCGAGCCGTTCGAAAACGAATTCAAAATCCGCTATCGCGTCGATGGTGCGCTTTACGAAATGTCGCCGCCACCCCGCCATCTCGCGCTGCCGGTCATCTCGCGCGTCAAAGTGATGGCGAACATGAACATCGCCGAGCGCCGTCTGCCGCAGGATGGCCGCATTCAAAAAAACATCGCCGGACGCCCGGTCGATCTTCGCGTTTCCACTTTGCCGACACAGTTCGGCGAGAGCCTGGTTTTGCGCGTGCTCGATCGCACCACCGTCAATCTGGATCTGGAGATGTTGGGCATGCCCGATTACATCCACCATTACATTCTCGAACTCATCCAGCGGCCGAATGGAATTTTCATTGCGACTGGCCCGACCGGTTCGGGAAAAACAACGACGCTTTACTCCTGTTTGCGCCAGATCAACACAATCGATTCCAAATTGCTCACCGCGGAGGAGCCGATCGAGTACGATCTCGACGGGATCGTGCAAGTGCCGGTGAACGAAGCGATCGGTCTCACGTTCGCCCGTGTCCTGCGTGCATTTCTCCGGCAGGACCCCGACCGCATCATGGTCGGGGAGACGCGCGATCTCGAGACGGCACAGATCGCCATTCAAGCCTCGCTCACCGGTCATCTCGTTTTCACGACCCTGCACACAAACGATGCGCCGGGCGCGATCACGCGTTTGATCGACCTGGGCGTAGAGCCGTTTCTGATTTCCTCGACACTCGAAGCCGTGCTTGGCCAGCGCTTGCTGCGCAGCATTTGTCAACAGTGCCGCACCACTTACGCGCCAAGCGAAGCGTTGCTCGCGCAGCTTGAAATCTCACGGCGCGACATCGGCGCGAAGAAATTCTATTGCGGCAAGGGTTGCGGCGCATGCAACAACACCGGCTATAAAGGCCGCAAAGGAATCTACGAGCTGATGAAAATTACCGACCCGCTCCGGGAATTAATCAGCGAGCGCGCGCCGACCGTTGTTTTAAAGCAAAAAGCGGTCGAGCTCGGCATGGTCACGTTGCGCCAGGATGGAATGCGCAGCGCCTTCGCCGGCGACACCACCATCGAGGAACTGTTGAAATACACCTAGAGGCATTTAACGATTGAGCGAATTAGTGAGTTAGCAAATGAGACGGACTGATCACACTGAGTCACTGAAATCACTGAATCTTTCACTCGCTAAATCGCTAACCGACTCATGCCGCGTTACACCTACGTAGCTCTCGATGCCCGCGGACAGGAATCGACCGGGCTGGTTGAGGCGCGCTCCAGCAACGAAGCGATCGGTCAATTACGCCAGGCCGGATATTTTCCGACCAACATTTATGAGGAGAGCAAAAGCGGCCCGGACGGAAAGGTCACACGCGCTGCGCCGAAAACAGCGCGGGTAGCGCGACCGCGCACGAAAATCAACATAGGTCTCTTCCAACGAAAAAAGGTTAAGCCGAAGATCATGATGATTTTCACCCGGCAATTAGCAACGCTGATCGACTCCGGATTGCCGTTGCTGCGCAGCCTCAATGTTCTGGCAAAACAAGAACGCGACACGGTTTTAAGAAACACGATCAACAAACTCGCCGATGGAGTGCAAGAAGGCGGTACCTTTTCGGAAAGCCTGGCGCAGCATCCACTGATCTTTAATCACCTTTACGTCAACATGGTGAAAGCAGGCGAGGTCGGGGGCGTGCTCGAGCTCGTGCTTCGCCGGCTCGCGGAATTCCAAGAGAAGGCGCAAAAGATCAAGAACAAGGTCGTCGCTGCCATGGTTTATCCCGTCATCGTGATGACGATGGCGATCGCAATTATGGCGTTCCTGCTCGTTTTTATCGTGCCGAAATTCGAAGCGATCTTCCACGACATGCTCGGCGACAAACCGCTGCCGGCCATCACCCTCTTTGTCATTGGCGTGAGCAACTTTGTGAAAAATCACGGGTTAGTTCTGCTCGGCTTGCTTATCGCGGCGGTGGCGACTTACAAATTGATCGCCCGGACCCGCGCTGGAAGATCAATAATCGATCGTTTCAAACTGCGCGTGCCGCTCTTCGGCGATTTGATCCGCAAAACCGCGATCTCTCGTTTTTCACGTACGCTCGGCACGTTGGTCACAAGTGGCGTGCCAATTTTACAAGCGCTCAACATCACCCGCGAAACTGCCGGCAATATGGTGATCGCCGGCGCGATCTCGCAAGTGCACGATAGCGTAAAGGAAGGCGAATCGATCGTGCAACCGCTCGAAGCTAGCGGCGCTTTCCCTCCCATGGCCATCAGCATGATCGATGTGGGCGAAGAGACCGGTCAGCTTCCCGAAATGCTCTTGAAGATCGCCGACGTTTATGACGACGAGACCGACAACTCCGTGGCGGCATTGACCTCGATGCTCGAGCCGATCATGATCGTTTTCCTCGCGCTCGTCGTCGGCACAATTGTCATCGCGCTGTTCATGCCGCTCATCAGCATCATCAGCGGTTTGCAGCAGCAAACGTGAAATCAATGACGAAATGGTGACGAAGCCAGAATGAGGAACTACAACCGCCAGGACTTCTTCGGCATTCGACATTTCGACATTCGTTCGACATTCGACATTCATGCTTCGCCGCGTATGAGCCACGTAAAACGCGGGCAGTGGGTCCATGTTTACGCGGCTTCGTCATTTCGCGCCGGAGGCGCTTTCACCATCCTCGAACTCTTGGTCGTCATGACGATCATCATTGTGCTTGCCGGATTGATTCTGGCCACCTCCGGTTACGTGCAAAAAAAAGGCGCACGCTCCCGCGCCGAAGCCGAAATCGCCGCCATATCCACTGCGCTGGAAAGTTACAAAGCGGATAATGGGATGTACCCGACAAATAACGACACGAATAATCTCAATCCCGCGGATGCCAACCCTCTCCATTATCAAAATGCATCTCGCTATTTGTACACTCAAGTTTCTGGTGACTCAGACGGCGATCCAACTACATCTGCTGCGACGGATACAAAAAACTACGTGGGTTCCGCATTGAGACCAAACATGCTCAGCCCAAATCCGCCGGGACCGAACACCTGCATTCGCGACCCTTTTGGGAATTCGTACGGTTATTCGACTGCTAAGGCTTCGAATCCAGGCGGGAGCATTGGTTACAATCCAACATTCGATCTTTGGAGCACAGCGAACGCAAATCCGCCAAGTGATCAAAACCAGTGGATAAAAAATTGGTGACGCTAAATTCTGTAGCGGCGGTCTAATCACGCTTACCGTTCTCGCCATGATCTACGCAGTGGGCGACGTTTCGGGCGCACGTCTCAACCCTGCTGTGACACTTTGTTTTTTGAGGCGCACCGATTGCCTGGCAAGATAGTTTTGCCGTACATCACAAGCCGTCCCTCGGCGCGGTAGCAGCGAGCCGCGCTTTTGCGTGCATTGCTTCCTCAGCATCCGACTTTGGGCACAACGGCGCCATCCAGTGCGGCCACGCAATCGCTTGCTCTCGAAATCGGGCTCACCGCTCTCCTGATGTTCGTTATTCTCAACGTTTCCACCGGAAGAGAAATGGGGTCGCGTCTTTCACCTTTTTTCCCCTCGTCCACATTAGAAGGCTTTTTTAGGCCGCCAACGTCACAGTAATTCAACCAACCTGTCACTTGCGCGTCTGCGGAGCCGCGGCTGAGCTTGGTTCTAGTTTAGAACGCAAAGTAACCGCAACCGACAACACACAAATCCAATGTTAAAACCGCAACCTGATATTATTCGTCCGGCGCTGCGCCACCACGGAGTAACTGTCTTCGGCGCACTCCTGAAAAGCCGTGAACGACGAGCGATGGGATTGCATCATGCTATCAGGGCCGCCGTAGCAGCAGGGCGCTTGCAACAGCCATTTTCCCATGGTGATTGCAAAATGAAGTGTCCAGAATACGCCAACAACACCTACTGCACATTCCTGCCAAAACATCGAGCGGGAAATCCGGGTGGCTACATAGCGTATTTTGAGCGAATGCCGACAGGCAAATACCGATGAAGCCGGAAGCACCCAGCAATACGCGCAGTCGGTGCCAGAAACCTATGAGACGGCCACCAACGACCAACAATAATTCGGGGAAGTCACAAAATCCCGTGGCTGGTTCAACGCCCGCTTCGCGAATCAGTTTGGACAGCCGTCCCGGGTCGAGTTCTGCTTCGGCGAGTCCATCGTTGTGATTCACTCAAGCGCCTCTGTTGTTTTTTCATTCGAAGGAAAGGGGCGGCGCTCACGTGCGAGTTTGCCGTAGTACAGTTGTCACATGATTGTAACTTGCCGGACAGCGCGCCCGCCCGGTAGCCTAAAAACAATGAAAGAACAATGAAAACATCCCGCCTCTTAGGAGGTTTGGTTTTGGCTTGCCTGGCGCTCACCGCTTCGCAAGCAGTTGCACAAGTCACTGTCCATTATAACGACGGTGACTTGTTCCTGGGATTCCGCTCGACTGACGGAACGCAGGATTACCTGGTGAACATCGGGCAGCCAGACCAGTTCGTAAACGCTCCGCCAGGTGGCACGATCCTGATCACCAATCCTAGTTCGATCGATCTCTCAACCGTCTTCGGGGCGGATTGGTATACGCGCATCGATCCAAACACTGGCACAAATGCGGTGCGGTGGGCTATAGTCGGCGGGCGCCTGTTCGGGGCTGGTGGCGATGTCAATAATACACTCTATTCCAGCAATCCGACTGATGGAACTTGGCCTCGGCGTTCCAATAGCTCCCAAGCTGGAACGACGAGTCTTACTGATGCGCAGGGCACAACTTTTGACGGTAACATGTCAACACCCAACTGCCCTACCTGCATCATTCAAGCGGATGGTAGTGCCAACAGCTACGCATCTTTCCAACCCGGCGGTCCTAACTCCGGGGGGATTAGCTATCAAACCTGGAATCCGTCTAACGAAGGAATCCCCGCCATGACTCTAACCTTCGACCGAATCCTTCCCAGCAGCACGCCGGGCCTACCAAGCCAATTATTGGGCAGGCTTACTCTAATGAATAACGGCACGGTGCTATTTACAGCTGGGCCGATGGCCCAAAGCGCGTTCTCGAGCAAAGTGCATGGCGCCGCCGGCACCTTCAATATCCCACTGCCACTCACTGGCAACGTGGGAGTGGAATGCCGCACCGGCCCTACCTATCAGATGATCATTAACTTCGCGACCTCGGTCACGGTCCAGAGCGCATCAGTGACATCTGGCACCGGGACGGTGAGCAGCTTCAGCGGGAGCGGGACGTCGCAGATCACGGTCAATCTTAGTGGCGTGACCGACCAACAGCGAATCACCATGACGCTCCATAACGTGAACGATGGCACACACATGGGAGACGTTCCCATTTCGATGGGTGTGCTGACCGGTGATGTGAATGGCAACGGCACCGTCAGTTCGGCGGACGTCGCTCTGACCAAATCGCAAGTGGGCGCGACGGTCGGTGGGACGAATTTCCGCGAAGACGTG
>Ga0210399_10001701_pt1 | contig 17235 bp, 21 predicted proteins | sample IncBWC14MmetaG_FD_150865 | JGI IMG/M metagenome (GOLD analysis project Ga0210399, IMG submission 150865) | Forest soil microbial communities from Barre Woods Harvard Forest LTER site, Petersham, Massachusetts, United States - Inc-BW-C-14-M | ecosystem: Environmental > Terrestrial > Soil >...
GACCGGAACTTCTTGGTGTCGCCGCCCCGGAAGGCGTCGAGCTTGTAGCAGTCGAGGACCGAGCCCAGGCTGTCGAGCAGCCACTCCAGCTTTTCGCGCGGGGTCCGCCCCTTGCGATGTTGCACACGCCCGCCCTTGGTGATGGCCTTGGCCCGCCTGACTTCATCGCTCGCCGCCCATTCTTCGACGGCCTTGACCTTGGCGGCGCTGTCCTTGATCTTGCTGACCTTGGAGGACAGTTCCTTGACCGAATCCACGCCGATGCCGGTTTCCGCCACGGTCTTGATGGCCTTGACCGCCAAGTCCTCTCCGATGTTGCTCAAGTTGTGCAGGGCGAGGATGTGCCCTGCCGAGACTTTCTTGGTATCCACGCCCTTGCGCTCGGCGGCGTCGCGCATGTTCGCCTCGACCACGCGGGCGTTCAGTTCCCACAGCTTAACGCCCCAGTCGCGGGCGACTTTGGCCTGCGCTTGGTTGTATTTGCGGACCATCGTGATGGCGTGCTGCAAGCACTCCTCGTAGGACAGCCGTCTCCCGTTCACGGCATTGTTGAACTGCCAGCAGAGGCGGTCGGCCACCATCGGGTCGTCGGTCTTGACCACGTAGGCGTCGAACGCCTTGAGGCGGTTCTTGGCCCGTTCGTTGGCGGCGAGGCGCTGGTTGCCGTCCAGAGGAACGTACATTCCCCGCCCCGGCTTCCAGAGCAACAGCGGCGGCGGCATGGAGCCGTCGTTCAGCATATCCTTGTACTCTTCGATCAGGCTGTCATCGAGCGGCATCAACCGCGCTTGCATCTGCTTGCCGCGCGTGGTGTTGATGTCGCTGACGGGCACCTTTTCGATGTACTCGTAGTCGATGCCGAATCGTTTCAGGGCTTGTTCGTGCAGGGGATTACGCATGTTACGCACCTTCTTTCTTCACTTTTTTGAACTCCGGTGGGCAGAACTTGGCCAGGTCCATCGCGGCCTGCCACTGGCTCACGGGCAGGTCGCATGGGGCGTTGATCTGCGCCAGGCTGCTGACGATACGCCAGGGGTCCGCCAGGTCGCGGGCTGCTTCGACAATCTGCGACCACTTCGCCAGGCTGATTCGCGGCGGCGCCTTGGCGTCTCCCCAATCGGCCTCATCGTCTTTCAGGATGGACATGACGAAATCTAAGTCGCTGGCCGGGATGTCGGAGAGCTTCGAGATTCCCAGGTAGGACGAGAACAGCGGCCAGTTCTCCTTGCTCACCTTGATCTGTGCGGCCTGTTCGCGGGTGATGCCGGCGTGGGCGTCCTCTGGCGGCGGTGGGGCTGGCTTCTTCTTCGCCACGGCTTCGCGTTGGGCATCGGCTGAGGCGAATTCGGGATCGACCGGATCGACTTCACCTTCCGCCTTCTCGCCCTTGTCGCTGGCGTAGGTGGGGACCGAGTGGCCTCCGAACGCTTCGGGGTTCTCCTCAATGTCTTGGGTCAAATGCTCCCCGAATCCCAGAGCGATACAGGCGGCGACCTTCGCCCTTTTCTGCGCCATTTTGTCGATGGTGTTGACCTGAGTTTCCACGTCCTCATTGATGACCTGATACAGCGTGCCGTCGATTTCCCAGGCTTGCATTTCGCCTTTCTTGGTGGGCTTGCTGATTTTCTTGGCTTCACCGCTGGCGATGGCGTCGCGGAATTGCTGCCAGTATTCAGCGGGCTTGCCGAACTTTCCCGTTGTCTCACCTTTCTGGATGGCGAAGTCGAACTCGGAAATCCTGCCGCCTTTCGTCTTCAAGGAAGAGAGGTCGGTTCCTTTCGGCAGAGCGTGAGCGGGCACCCAACGATAGCCGTACTTACTCTCCCGACTGTTGCAAGAACCGATGCCGCTGGACACGGCGATATTGGTCCCGCGCTGGCGAGCGGTGCAGCGGTATCGATAGAACCAAAAGCGGTTTGCCCAATCTTCAACTTCCTTGATGACTTCGTAGTCGGCCCACAGTTCCAGGGCGTCCAGAATCTTCTGGGCACCGGAGTCATGGAGGACCGGCTTATCTCCGCAGCCGGGGATCGGCTTGGTGTCCACGCCTTTGATGAGAACTTGGTGGACGATGGCCTCTCGCTCTTTGCGGGCCCCAAGCCCACGGGCGGCGGCTCCGGCCCATGAATCGGGGCGAAGGGGCACGGCGAGATGGTTCCGGGTTTCGGCTAGGTCGGTGGTCATGGCGTTTTCTCCGTTTTGGTCCAGTCAATGCCGCGCCTCTCGGCCTCGGCGGTCAGTTCGGGGTACAGTTGCTCGATCAATTCTTCCGGCTCGGCTTCGGTAAGGGCTGTCTGAGCTTGCTCAAAATAGTATTCCGCCATTTCCGCAGTTGGGGGCGATCCCATCTGGCATAGCGATTCCATCCGTATCCGCTCCGCGTTGCGCAGGAGCATCTTGAGGATGTTCGCCAGGTGCCGGTTGTCGATCTGGTCCAGCGTCAACTGCTGGCCTTCGCGGGTGGTCCAGAGGTATTCGCTCATGGCTGCTGCACCTTCCGGGATTCGATTTCCTTTTCCACTTCTCGCGTTACGTTCCTGCCGTATCGAAAGACGGCCTGTGCCCGAAACTTCGCGGCATGGAGAATGGATTGCCTGACATATTCGCCTGGGATGCAGAGTTCCCCCGCGTCGTTGCGGTAGACGTAGGTTTCGATGTCATCGGACTTCTTGGCCTTGCTACCTTTCGCCGCTTCTCCCTTGGCCTTCACGCTCTCCGGGTTGTAGCGGTGAAAGAGGAAGTCGGCCGTGCCGGTCAGGGTGACGGTCACGACATAGGGCTTGGACAATTCGAGGGATTGTTCGGCTCCGTTCGTCGGAACCTCGCCGCCAATCTCAGTTGCGTTGACCTTCTTCATACAGTCTCCTTTGGTTAAAAGAACCTTGGCTTACCCGACCAGACCCCGCCGCACCGCGCACCGCCAAAACAGGGCGTGCCTTTCCACATCTCAATACTATAAGCATACTGTTTACCATAGTCAACCATAAAAACAAAATTTAGTAGCTTTTATCGAAAGTAGTTTGGGTGGTCACGATGCTCGTTTCTTGAGAAATTCAGCGGCCAGAAGGTTTAGCAAGACGAGTGCTGTTCCTGGCGGGTCTTTTCTGCCTGATTCCCAATGGGCAATAGCGCCCTTGGTTTTCAGGCCGAGACGCGCAGCGAATTCACCTTGGGTCATCTTCATGGCGATCCGAAGTTTTTTTATTTGGTGAGGAAGCATAAGTGCATCATACGGATTACTGTGGTCAACGGAAACGTTCTTCCTCTTCGGTATCTTCGCTTTCGGGGTAGTCTTCGTCAACATTTCTTGCGGCGTCAGCGGTGGATTTTGGTTGCCGCTGGGCCTTGAGTCCGAACTTCTCGCCGCCTTCGACTTCCCGGCAACCGCTGGCGATCTCCCCGGTCTTGCGATAGAGGGCCACTAGTGCGGACAGATCGGGGACGCGGCGCAGGTATTCGTCGGGCAGCTCAGCGGCATCAGCCACTTCAACGCGGGCAAGTATCTTCGTGAACCCCACCGATCCCCACGGCGTCTTGACGCTGCGCTTCTTGCCGGTCAATCTCATTCGGACAATTTCCATCGCCCTCTGTTCCATGCACACGCGGACGATGTATTCCTTCCGTGTGATGTCCGCAATTATCGAATCGCAACCGGCACTGACGCGGGCCTTCTCGTCGGCATACCGGCCCATCGTGCGGACGTATCTTTCCAGGAACGCATCGTCATTCGTGCGGGCGAGTGGCGACGGGTTGGCGGCGGCTAGTTCGGCGTCCGCTTCGGCGCGCATGGCTTCGAGGTCGTCGGTCATCTTGCACGCGCCTTTCGTTTCATGGCCTTCCTCATTCGCCGCTTGGCCAGTGTCCGCACGGCTTGAATGGCATCGGCTGACGGGATTTCAATGGCCTCCATACCACTCTTGGCGGCTTCCGTGCCCGATTTGTAAAACTGGCTTCGGTCCGCGCCATTGTGGGCCTCGGCAGCGGCTTTGCCATCAATGCTTCCAGTGGCCATTGCCAGCCGCAGCCCTAGGGCTTCATCGCCGTGGACAACCAGCCAGCCGAAACAAACCGTGTCGCTAGGCAGCGTTGGCGAGTGGTGACAGAGGAATAGAGAGGACGGCTGCGCCCATGTCTCCCGGTCGTATTCCGGCAATTTGTCGTATTCCTCATTCGCCGCTTGGCTCGGAGTGGCCTTGGCATACGGGCAGGTCGAGCATGGGCCTTTCGGCACGTTGCATGGCGTTGTCATCGGATTCCTTTCGTATGTGGTGCCCGCTGGTTCTATTCCCCGGAAGCGGGCGGCACCTCCAGGTCGGGGAAGAGATCATCCCGGCCACGGAAGAGCGAATGGAACCGGCGAAAATCATCCCGGCCCAACCCGAACTCCATTCTCGCTTAGCGTTGGCGGTCCAGTCGTGCTTGCAATTCCGCTTGTCCGGCGTCGGTGTACGGGTGGTAAATCTTCTCCCACCGCGCCCGCAACCTCGCATCGAGGTCCGCGTCGCCGGTGGTCCATGTCGGCGGGCCTCGCCGGGCCGTGCGGCGCATCCGCTTGAGGCGGCGTTCCTCGGCCTGGGCCTCTTCTTCGGTCACGTCGCCAAGGTCGGGCGGCTCGGCGTTGTCGTAGGCGTGGGCTGCGGCGGCGTAGGTGGTCGTGTAGCGGTTCATGGGTCGTTGCTCCGTGGGCGGTTAGAGTTGCCAGGCGGCCCTCTGGGGGCGTGGCAAGGCTGCTGTGGGCTTTCTGGGCCTGTCGGAGGTCGTCGGATACCATGCTGGCGGTCTGCTGGGCTTTCGTGATTTGTTCGGCTAACTGGCTCATGGTCAGGCTCCTAAAAAGGCATCTCTGGATCAGGTTCAATCGGCGTCGTGGGCATCATGGCCGCGAACTCCGCGATTTCCTCTTGCGTCTTCCGCCAGTTTTCTTCACCGCGCGGGTGGTGTCCGTACTCATACCACGCGGACGGATCGGTTTCGTATTCTTCCTGGCATCCTGGGCAAAGCCCGGTTTTGCCGGCGGCGATCTGGTGAGTGCAGGTCAGGTGGTCGTAGGGCATGGTCGCTCCGTTTAGTTGCTGCCAATTTTCAGGATTTCCTCGCCGTCCCTTTCGATCACGCACCATCCTCCGTCCGCAACGTACTTTGCGAATTTGGCGTGCAGGCTGGCCTCGTCAACGATCTTGCCGAGGCCCTCGCCGGTAAATGCGTACTCGATGGCTTCGTCCAGGTTCGCCGCCCAAAAATCGTCGCACAAAAAACCATCGGTCTGTACGCTGTATTTGGCCAGCTCTTCGCTTTCAGTGCCGGCGCACCAATGGCTGTAGGCGTCGGCGCGGATCGCCTCGTCGTCACTGTCCATCAGCTCGGCAAGATAATCCAAATCCTCGACCGGGTTGCGGTACATCACCCTCATGTTGTCGTCGTAATACTCGACGTAATCTCCGTGGATTGTGCCCTGGATTTTGTCGGCGGCTTGCTGGCGGGCTGTCTTGGTCGCGTTCATCGTCGTTTCTCCGTTAGTGTTTCGTTTTGCCTTACACCATTATTATACCCGTTTTCGGGACAATAAGCAAGTAAAATTATCGCTTCCCTAAATCCTTATTATGCAACGGTATACGGCACGTGTTTTTATTGTCCCGCAAGTAGGACATTTAGTTTTGTTTGCGCGGCTGTCCTACTGGATTTCTTTTGAGTTTTTTCAGGGCCGCCGGCTCGATCAATCTTGCGTGGGGTCCGTAGTCGATAATCGGGATTAGTCCGCGTCGGATATAGCGGCGGATCATCGACGGGTCCAGGTCTAGCAAGGCGGCGGCCTCGGCAACGGTGAGTAGGTCCTGTTTTTTCATGCTGGTATTATACCCGTTTTCGGGACAAAAATCAACGGTCGTCGTCATCGTCAGTATAACAATGCAATGACCATGCCAATCGCATAGCGATTAGAGCGAATATCCATAACTCGTTATCGTATATGGTCTTATGTAAAAGGTAGTAAACTGTTATACGATTTAATCGCTATGCGTTTTCGTACATATTGTACCTAAACGCTATGCGATATGATACAGTCATTTTGGGGTGGTAGGGTGTCCTACTGGCCGGGGTGCTGCCAGCTCTGGCTTGCCGATGGCCTTGGCAACGGCTGTACGGATAAGCTGGTGTAGATTGGACTTACCAACGGTGCTGATGGCCTCGGCCAATAGCTCGGGCTGGCAGCGGACGGGTGGCAGTTGGGAACGGGTGCGTCTGGTCATGGGTAATAGCATAGCTATTACCGTGCCGTGGTCAATGGCTTTCGCCTTGGCTTCCGCTTCATTGGCCTGCGCTTGGGCTTTTGGCGCTGGGCTGCTATGTGGGCGTCCATGGCTGCCTCGATCTGGGATGGGGTGGTCATGCTGTCCTCTGTCTATACAATTCTCGGCATGGCCAAAAATCGTCTATACAATCTGCGGGCTACCCAAGATGAGATGGACCGATGGACGGCGAGGGCGTCGGCGGCTGGGGTAACGCTCGCGGGCCTCATCCGGTCCTTGCTCGATGGCCAGCCGTCGGTGACCGCTGAACCTTCGCCTCGGTCTGCCGTTCCTGCGCCGTCGGTCAAGCCATCTCCAACCGGATCGGCCTCGGCGGTCTTGGGCGTGGACGATGCCGCCGGCAAGCCACTCTGCAAGCGGTGTGACCGCGTCGGCAATCGCTCGGTCATGCGACTATGCTCCGAGTGCAACCCGCAAGCGTGACGGCGCAGGCGTGGCAAATCCAGTGGCCGTTTATGTTTGCGGCTTGACAGGCCGCGCAATAACAGGCCGTCTCTATCTCTTCCTCCTCCTCGATCCTAAGCCTCGTCTCTCGATCTACGCTCGATGTGCTGCCTTGACCGTGCTGGTTTTCCCAAGTGTGGGCCTGTGATGGGCTTGCGCTGGCTGTGCTGCGGCAATAGTGGCAGGTGAGCAAATCGGCTTTGGCCGGTATCGTGGTCGTCGCGCCGACGTGTCCGCATCTGAGCTTGGGCCCAGCTAAGGCCAGGTGATCAGCAAGCTCTCGGTCGCCTGCCGTGTAGAGGTGCCGGCCTCTGGCATGGCGGGCCGGCAGCACGTCGACGGCTCGCGTGTGGCGGTCGGTGGCCGCTGTGGGCTTGGGCGGTGGGGGATCGGCGTATTGGCTGTCCCAAGCTCTGCCCTTGGCTCTGCGGCCTGGGGTTGGGTAGATGGCCTGCAACAGGGCGAGTTGGGCTGCTCTGGGCAGGCAGTCCCCAGGATCGCGGGCGTGATTGAGGCAGGGCAAAGCTCTGATAATCCCGTGGTCTAGGTCGAGTATCGGGCAGTGGCAGCCGTCGGGGTGGCGCTGGCAGGGGGCGAGCATGACGGGGCAGCTACAATCGCCGAAGCCGAACCACTGCTCCACGATCAGGAGGCGGCGGCGGGGCTGCCGTTTGATCCAGTCGATTATCTGGGCCTCGGTCAAGGTGCGGAACCACGCGAGCACGGCGGCGCGGAGTGGGGGGGCCTCGATCTTGGCGTAGGCCGATGGCTCATAGGGTGTGGCCGGGGGAAGTCGCTCGGCTGGCAAGCCTGGGCGTCTGGCTCGGCCGCTGGGCGGCTCGTCGTCGTCCCGTATGTTCGGGACGCGGTCGTCACCGGCTGCACGCGGCCCGCTCTGGGCCGTGAACGTCGCATAGTCGAACCAATTTTCTTCTCGCATACCTGCGATTTTACTTGGCCTGCCACGTCCCGCAACTTGCATTGGGGCGGTTCAATAATGTAAATTACTGTCTATGTTGCTAACAATCCCGCAAGTGGTGTCCCGGTTCGCGGATCTCGGCGTTGAGTACTGGCATATCGACCGGCTGTGTCGGAGCGGTCTGATCCAATACCAGCAACCCGGCCATGACAGGCTGATCGAAGAGCGCGACCTTCCGCGGGTGAGGGCGGTGTTGGCGGAAGAGGGGCGCATCCTGAAAGAGCGGAGGTAGGCCTATGGACGCTCTGCCTGCCCTCCCGAAGTTCCGCAACCGGCGGCGGATGCCCCGCGCCAAGCAGAAGCTCTACCTCGACAAAATCCTGATGCTCCAAGCGGAGGGCTGGCCTAAACTCAAGATCATCGCTTGGGCCAGCGGTGAGGGCCCGGACGACGTGCCTCCCCGCCCCTGGACGTGCGGAGAGCGGAACGAACTGCCGCTGACCGAAAAAGAGCTGAAGGAGATGTGCGTCTATGTGGACCGTCTCCGCTCACAGCTCATAGAGCAAGAGGATCGGGCCGGGCAGTTCTGGCAGCACTTAGCCCGGCGACGGGACCTATACGCTGCGGCCTTCGCTGATGGGGAGTGGGGGACGTGCCTCGACATCCTGGAGGATGAGGCGAAACTGATCGGGCTGTACCCGGTGAAGTCGGAGCGAAATCCGGTGGAGGAGTTCCTTGCACGGCTCAACGTCTCCCCCGAATCCCTTGAGCGACTTAGAGCGAATCTTGCGGTCGGCGTTCACGCCTCACGAGCTGAGTCGCTGGTCAATGGGAACGGCCACGTTAACGGCGTATCCACTAACGGGAAAATACCCGGACCCGGTGGACTATGCCCGCCAAGTCTTAATGGTGGACCTCACACCAACGGCACAGGACATACTCCGAAGCCTGACGATCCCCCCTTACCGGACGATGGCGAAGTCGGGCCATTCGGTCGGGAAGACCCACCTGGCAGCGGTGGCGATTAACTGGTTCTTCGACTGCCAAGCTCCTTGCGCGGTTATCTCGACCGCTCCGACGGCGCGCGACGTGCGGGACGTGCTGTGGAAAGAAGTGCGGATGCAGCGTCAGCGGGCGGGGCTGGCCGATGTGTTTGTCGGGCCATCGGCTCCCGAAATGCGGACGGGGCCTGACCACTACGCCAAGGGTTTCACGGCTCGGCGGGGCGAATCGCTCCAAGGGCGGCACGATCTGCGGATGCTGCTGGTCATGGATGAGGCCGTTGGCATTTCCCCGATCTTCTGGCAGACGTTCGCCTCGATGTTCAAGCCCGAAGCTGGCCATGCGTGGCTGGCGATCTGCAACCCCACTGAGACTACCTCTGAGGCGTACGCGCAGGAGTCGGATTCCGGCATGGCGGAAACTCCGTCCTGGCACACCTACACCCTGTCGGCTCTCGATCATCCGAATATCGCGGCGGAGCTGGCAGGTCGTCCTCCCCCGATACCTGCGGCGGTGACGTTGCAGCAGGTGAATCAGTGGGTGGAGGAGTGGACGGAACCGATAGATCGGGAGCAAGACGAGATAACGCCAGAGGATTTGGAATGGCCTCCCAAGAGCGGGAAGTGGCATCGGCCTGGCCCGGTATTTCAGGCGCGATGTCAGGGTGTTTGGCCGACGATGGGGACGCAAGGCGTCTGGTCCGAATCGCTCTGGGAGACTGTGACTGCGAAGCGATTGCCGCTGCCCATTGAGATACTTCCAGAGATCGGGGCGGACATCGCCTATCATGGGGCTGATTGGACGGCCTTCTTCGTGCGTTGGGGTCCGTGCGGGATGCACCACGAGGAGCATAACGGGTGGGACCATGTGCGCACGGCGAAGCGCCTCAAGGCCCTGGCCGACGAATACGCGGCGCTGGTCACGAAGCACCGGGAACCGCAGGCGAAGCCGATAGAGGGGCCGCAAATCAGGATCAAGGTGGACGATGACGGAACGGGCGGGGGAGTGGTGTCGATCCTGCGGAGCTGGGGGTATTCGGTTGTCGGCGTCAATGCGGCTGGGCGGGCGGCGCGCGCGGGTTACTATCCGAACAAGCGGAGCGAGCTGTGGTTTGACACGCGCGATCGGGCGCGGTCGGGGCAGCTCGATCTGACGCGGCTATCGAAATCGTCATTGCGGCGGCTGAAATCTCAGGCGATGGTGGTAGAATATGAGGTGGTGCAGGGGCGGCGGGTGTGCGAGCCGAAGGACATTACCAAGGCGAAGTGTGGGCGTTCCCCAGATTCCGCCGACTCGATGAACCTGGGGTATTATTCAGGAACGGATTTTGTCGCGCCTCCCATTCTTGAAGAAGCTGGCAGGCCGAACCTTTATCAGCGGGTGTTTGGAGGGAAGTGATGACGATTCCTATTCCGTATTCAATGGGACAAGAAATCAATGAAGCTGTTGGCCTTCTCCGCGCCGCTGGCTTCACCGGGAGCCTGCTGGAGATGGTGCGGGAAATGCTTCGTGATGAAGAACGCGCCCAATGGCTGCAACGGTCAGGGACAGGGCCTTATCAAATGTTGCGGGCGTTGACGGATAAAAACCGAGACGCAATCAGGGCAATCGAAGCGGCCCTCGGCGTGGAGTTCAAGGGCATCGATCCGCCTTGGTGGGAACAGGCGGCAAGGCGGATTAGTGTACAGGCCAAGAATCTCGATACCGCTCTCGATACCCTTAATGGTTTGGTTGACCCTTCCAATGCCTGTACTTGTCCCTGCGAATGTGGAGCGGTGGAAAAGGCTATGGAACGGTCAAAAGTCATGACGAGTCGTCCCGAAAAGTCATTGGCCAAGGAAGGCGGTCCAGCCGTAACGGTGTGGCCGGATGGTTCGATGGAAACCGTCGCGCCTGCCAACGTCTGCGCCTGCGGCGAAAAGACTTGCTTTGAGTGTGTTGCCAGGGACAAGGAAATCCGTCACGCCCTCTTGGTGGCCAGCAAGAAGATTGTGGAAATGACCGAACCGGAAGCAGAACCGCCTTCCGGCTGGCGTGAGCGGCCTCCTCTGGCCTGAGTTTGATTACCCCCTCCCCATTCCGCTACCATCGGCAGAATGGCACCATCTCGCTTCTCAATGAACGGCACGGCCTCGCAATACCCGCAGGGCACCATCCTCGACCCCTCGGGCAATCCCTTCCCCCTCGGCGGCAAGTTCGACGGCTATGCGGTCCCCAAGGTAATCCAATTCTCCGCGCTGGTGGGTTCAGCCTGGCGGAAGTTCTGGCACGAGAAGCACGACACGGCCATGCGGCACTCGCGTGAGGATGCGATGGCCATGCGGCGGGATTCGTCGCTCATGTGCCTCATCAACGAGCGACGTCGGGCCGTGACAATCCTGCCCTGGCACATCGAAGTGGAGAACGAGAAAGACCCGCATGAGATGGCGCTCAAGGAAGGGCTGACGAAGATCGTGGGGATGATCTCTCGGTTCCGCAAGCTCTTGTGGTGCGCGTCGGATGCGGTCTGGTATGGGAGGATGGGGACGCAATTCCGGTTCGCGTGGAAAGAGATGGATATGCCCGCCCCAGCTTCGAAGCTGCGCGTCATGATGAATCCGATGCTCAAAGACAACCCGATGTCGAAGCCAAAGCAGCGGCGGAAGTGCCTGATCGTCAAGCGTGAAGACCACGATGACGGGCACATGTCAATCAACGGCGATAAGATCGGGCACTCCTACGATGGCGAGCCCTACGTGCTGGTGACGGGGGCTTACGACAACCAGTTACCTCCGGGACTGCCGCAAGAGTGGGCCACGCTGGGGCGGGCCGCGCCTCTGCGCGGGTGGATGCGCGAGCAGTTCATGATCCACGAGTTCATGGAGGGGATTCAGGACGCGGACTTTTACTCACCGATGGAGGCGGATTCGATTCACGGCTGCGGCATCAGGTCGTTCATCTACTTCCTGGACTATCTCAAGAGGGAGTGGATCAGCAACGTGACGGACTGGGTGGAGCGGGCTGGTATCGGGGTGCGGGTGTGGTATTACAACGCGGGCAATCCGGCGAGTCAGAAGGCGGTGGAGGCGGCGGCGAAGGCCAACATCCACCGCACGAATATCCTCATTCCGCGATACACGGACGAGCGGGGCGGTGTGCAGGAGGATATGGACTGGCGCGAGCCTGGGGGCACTGGTCCGGAGTTGATCCTGCGGCTGATCGAGTATGTGGAGAAGTGGCACGAGCGGTACATCGTCGGGCAGACCATGAGCGGCGGCACGAAGGGCAAGGGCGGTGGCCTCATTTCCGGTTCGGCTTGGGCGGAGTTGGCCTCGGAGACGAAGAACGATATTACCGAGTCGGATTCGTTCAGCTTGGCCGAGTCGGTGACGTTCGACCTATTGAACACGATCAAGAAGTACACCTACCCGGAGTATGAGGAGATCCCGGCGTATTTCCGGTTTGGGGTGGAGCGGCAGAAGGCTGAGAACAAGATGCAGGCGGCGAAGGCGGCGTGGGAGATGGGGGCTGGCCTGCTTGAGGATGAGGTTATCGACGCTATCGGGTTCACGAAGCCGATGGAGGGTGACGCGGTGCTGAAGAAGGGGCCGGAGCCGATGCCGGGGCAGAAACCCGGCTTCCCACCTGGCAATGAAAAACCAGATGGTTCACAAGGTTCACAAAACCCTCCCGACGCTGCCGAAGAGGAAGAGGAACCGGCCTTGCAGAATTACAGCCGCGATTACGCCGATGCCATTGCCGCCGCTGCGAAGGATACCGAAACGAATCCCAGCGAAGAACAAAAGAAGTCCGGCAACTATCGCAAGGGCCACGTCACCTTGCATGGCCTGAATATCTCCATCGAGAATCCCAAGGGCAGCACGCGGAGCGGCAAGAGCAAGGCCGGCAAAGAGTGGTCGGTGACGATGGCCAATCACTACGGTTACATCAAAAGTACCGAGAGCGATGCCGACGGAGATCACGTCGATGTGTTCCTTGGGCCGACTCCTGAAAGTGAACTCGTCTTCATCATCGACCAAATGAAAGCGGATGGTAGTTTCGATGAGCACAAGTGCATGATCGGCTTCGTTTCTGAGGAAGAGGCGAAGGATGCTTACCATGCGAATTACTCGCCGGGCTGGAAAGGATTCGGCGGCATCAAGGCGATGCCGATTGAACTATTCAAGAAGTGGATCGTCGGGAGCGGCACCGGGCATCCGGCCGAGCAACAAACGATGCACTACAGCCGGGCGTTGATGGCCCTGGCGGTACACGCGCGGGACGTGCCGTTCGGAGAGGGTGGCATCCTGTACCGGCATCTGGTGTCGCCGGAATTGTATTCGCTGGATTTGACGCAGTTCTTGGAGCGGTTGAAGCGGATCAACATGCCAGAGGCGGTGGCGTTGTACCGGCACCTTGTGAACGTGCTCGACCGGTATCCCGATTTGAGGCGTGAAGTGGGGACGGGCACGCTGTCAACGATCAGGGCATTGGCGAAGTGAGGTGACGTATGGCAAGCTGGTTCTCGTGGCTCTACGGTGGCAGCAAGGCGGCGGCGAAGAAGCGTGCCGACGACCTGATGGGTCGCGTGAACAGGCGCAAGGCCGGGGTGCGGGAAACGCTCGAACGGCAGATGCGTCCTGAAACGCTGCGGAACCTGGCCGAGTTGGAACATCCACGGGCGAAGCCGCCGCCGCGTGATCGGTCGCAAGAAATCTTCGACAAAATGGTTGCTGAGGTCGAGAAGGAATACGAGTTCCCCGATGTCGAGCATGAGCCGTGGCACCATCTGGTGTCGAGCAACGTTGACGCTATCCGGTATCATAAGCCGTCCAAAAAGCTGCAAGTAAGGTTCAAAGATGGCTCGGTATACGAGTATGATGAGGTTCCGGGGTCGGTGTTCATGGAGTTTTTGCAAACGCATTCGCCTGGCCAATTTCGCTGGTATGTGCTGGGCGACCCGCGTTCCGAGAGCGGCATACACTTTAACTATCGCAAGGTGGGCGGTGGGGCAGAGACGCTTCCGCCTGCGCCGGACAGATTCAGCGGGACGCCATTCCGCATATCGGCTAAGATGCAGAAGGTGCTCAAGAAGCGGCCGGGGACTGGGGCGACGGGGATGTATGCCCGTGGGGTCAAACCGCCGCCGAGCAGCTACAAGGGATGACAATGACGCCTGAAGAATGGGAAAACCAGGTACATAGCGAAGGCGACATGTGGCCAGCTCTGGGAGAAATCGCCAACGTCATTCGCCTCGCCGTCGCTGAAGAGCGGGAAGCGTGCGCCAAACTGGCCGAAGGAATCGGAGGCTACGTCGCAGCCGAAATGATTCGAGCGAGGAAGCCGTGACCATCGTGTGTCCGCCCGGACAGGACCGGGAGTTAGGGGGTGATCGAGTGGCCGACGTGTTGAGGGCGGTATTGCTGCCCGATAAATATGGCCGTCTGGAAAATGGCGGCTTCGTCTTGTCGCCTGAGTCTTTCCAGGCCCTCAAACGATTGTTTAGTAATCGGTGGATTACCTTCGATCTGTTGAAAGAGGTTGACAACCTCGCTAACGTGATTAGCGAAACTCAGGGCTTGGAGTTTGAAATCAAAACGTGAGGTTGCCAATGGCCCGTAGAAAGAGCGAAGCCGTGGTAATGGACCCGCCGACAGGTGGCAACTTCTTCCTGCCCGACCGCCTGAATTACACCGTGGAACTCTGCGCCGATCAGAGGTTACTCGCTGTGCTGCGTGACGCCACGACGACCTTGTGGCTGGTGGACCGGGACAAGAACATCGACCTCGGCAACGCGCGTGGCTTCCGGGTGGCTGAGACGGCGGATGGGCGGTTCGTGCCGGTGTGCGACATCGTGGTGACGGACGCTGCGAGTTGGAAGGCGGCGCTGGCGGAAGAGAAGCCGTTCCACCTGCGGGTGATGGACTTCAACGTGATGGAGCCGGTGAAGCTGATGTAGAACACTTCCCGTTAGTTTGATTACCCCCACCGCATTTCCGCATAATCGGTGGCATGTCTGATCCTACCTTGGACCTCCTGGAACGCTTCACGCGCCCTGAGATGTGGGAGCATATCGACTATGCCATCCCCATCATGAAGCCGCACGTCGCGCAGGAAGTCAACCCCATCGACAAGAAGCCATTCCAGAGCGTGTACGACGTGGCCCGCCTCGAACGCATGGTCGAGCGCTTGCTCAAGCTAGGACGCGAGTCGGCTGTCTTCCCTCGCATGACCCTCGGCCACACCATCCTCGAACTGGTCCGCACGAATCAGCAAGCGCAACCTGACACCGTTGGCTACCTGTGGAACCCGCGTATCGGCACGTTCGGCCCCGCGCGGACTCCGGCAATCCTGATGGACCGCTATTTCCTACCCGGAATGTGGGAAGAGTCCAAGAAGTATCCCTATCGCTCTCCCGAATTCATCTCGGCCAAGGTCGCTGAGTTGGTGCCGGGGATGGTATCGCCGGACCACTACGATGCGATAACGGCGGTGGCGCTTCTCAAAACCGATCCGAAACTTGATTTGGGGCTAACGCTTTATGGAGAATGCCCCTGGTTGAGATTTTACTCGGAGAGCTTTCAAATGGACCCGACACAGACACCGGCCGATCCTGTTGCTCCCGTTCCCGACCCGGCCCTGTACGAACAGTTCAAGTCGATGTTCATGCGCTGCTTCGCAGAGTGCTATCCGGCTCTTGCCAAGGAGCATCACGCCGAGTCCGCCTTGGCCGCGCCGTCGGCGACGAATACTGCGGAACACAAGCCCGAACACAAGCCGGAGCATACCCACATGCAACGAACCACTCCCGAAACCGCCCCGGTCGTCACCCCGGCACCCGCGCCGGTTGTCCCGGCAGTCGTTCCAGCTCCCGCCGACGAAGATACGCGGTTGCGGCTGAACCGCATGGAGACTTTGCTCTCGCAATACCAGCGGGAGAATGAATCCCTCAAGGCTACGGTGACGCAACTGCACGGCAACGTGCAGGTCAGCCAGGACGCCACGCTCATGGCGCAGTACGAGCGCGATCTGAACCACCTTCTCTCGCTCGGCATCCAGGTCAACGTGCCGGAAGAACTGGCCGACTGCAAGGACGAGAGCGGACGCCCGATCACGCAAGCCGCGTTCAAGAAGCTCTACCACCGCATCGAAACGAAGTATCCGAAGGGGCCTGTCAACGCCGCCCTCGGCAGCGTCGGTGGGGCGCGGATCATCCCGAATCAGGCCCTCGGCATTGCTCCCGATACGGAGATGGTCGAGCAGTATCAGGCGTTCCATCCCGAAGCGGCTCCCGAAGTCGCGGCCCTCAACGGGCAGGTGCAGGAAGACGACGTGATGCCGATCATCCAGTATCAGGAATCGCATCCGGGCATGACCTGGAATCAGGCGGTCGAAGCGGTGATGAAGGCGAAGAAGAAGACGGCGTAAACTCGATCTCTGACCCAAAGGGGTTGACTCATGTACGATGCTGGCTTTCCGATCCTCGGCACGTTCTCCCTGCCGCGCATCCTCGGCGTGGACGCAACGCCGGCGTTCGCCGTCATCCCGCCGTTTCGCGGCGGAGCGGGCGGACCGAAGCAATCGTGGACCCTCGGCGCTCTCGGCAGCAACAAGGAACGCGGCCAGGGCCGCGCTCACGTCACAAAGATGGCCTACACGCCGACGGCCACGGCGCATCTGCTGACCATCATGCGGCCACTCAACTTCACGCTGGTCAACGCGGCTGTGGTGGCTGGCGCTACGGCAATCACCATAGCGGACGACCCAGGACTCTACAGCACGAACTACAAGTACGGGCCTCCCCCGGCGCAGTCGGCGGACAACCCCATCGACTCGAACGATTACATCGTGGTCCAGTTGGCCGATGGTTCATGGTGGGCGGCAATCGTGACCGCCGTGAGTGCTGGTCCGCCGATTTCTCTGACCGTAGCAGCGATTCCCACGGCGAGCGGCGCTTCGCCTCCGGGCATCCTCAAGGGCGCTCTGCTGTACCTCATGGGCGAGCCTGCCGACGTGAACCCGTTCGATGGTCAGGTCCACCCGTCCATCGACACGACGGCCGCTACTGGCGTGCGGGAGTTGCTGTATGACTCGCCGTTTACCGGCGCGGTGGAGGCTCACTCGGCTGGCGACCCGATGTTGTGGTATAGCCCGAACACGACGAATCACGGCACGCTCGAACTCTTGCACGGCTTTTATTCCGAACGATAACGAGGTGACTCATGGCGTTCTTTGGCGCAATTGCTGGCGGCAATATCCCTCCTTGCCGTTTCGTGAAGGAAGACACGACGACTCCCGGCCAAGTCCTGGTATGCGGAGCGGGGGATCAGATTTTCGGCGTGTCTCAGAAGGGCGTCCGCAACCCGCCGTTCTCGGATGGGAACTTCAACATCGACGACGGCTATGCGGCAATCGCCGGTGGCCAGCTCAATGTCTATGGACCTGGCGAGCACGGCATGGAAATTCTGGTCGAAGCCGGCGGCACGATCACGCGGCGGGACCGGCTCAAGTCCGGCGCCCTCGGCGTGGCGCTGACCACCGTGACCGACAAGGACGAAGTGGGCGCGATTGCTCTCCGCTCCGGAG
>Ga0210399_10001703_pt1 | contig 17226 bp, 16 predicted proteins | sample IncBWC14MmetaG_FD_150865 | JGI IMG/M metagenome (GOLD analysis project Ga0210399, IMG submission 150865) | Forest soil microbial communities from Barre Woods Harvard Forest LTER site, Petersham, Massachusetts, United States - Inc-BW-C-14-M | ecosystem: Environmental > Terrestrial > Soil >...
GGATGTCCCTGTCCAGTTGGGACCACTTCTCGATCTGAGCTCGGTGACCCCTCGCCCAGGTCTGGCGTCGCCGCTGTGCGGCAGTCAGCGTCCTCACGTCATCCTCGGCTTCGGTCCCGTGATGCTCCCCACTCGACGCGTCGAGGCGGCGGAGGTACGCGTCGGCGAGCTGGTGCGAAACGTCGGGGGGCGCGTGATCGGCGATCCAGCTTCTGAGGTCGGCGTGCTCACGGTAGGTGGAGGCGACGTCGTCGGGCGAGACGGATGGCCAGGTCGGGAGGCAGTCCCGGGCCATGGTCTGCTCCTTGTTCTGCGAGAGGGCGACGACGAGCGAGCCGAGGGCGTCGCGTTGGGCGAGGTCGTCGGCGTGGTGCCCGATCTCCCATCTCGGGTTCTCGGGGGCGGCGACGTAGAGTTTGTTCGACAGCCGGCCCCGCGAGAGCTGGGTGTAACCGGCCTCTTGGTAGAGGGCGTCGCCACCGAGCCCGAAGGTGTGGTCCACTGTGATTCCTTGGGAGCGGAACACGGTCAAGGCGTAGCCGAGACTCGTAGAGGCCTCGGCGTATCTGCGGGGCAGGACGGCGCGGCGGCCGTCGTCGAGCTGGACGACCAGCGAACCGGTTCCTTCGGTCCGGGCCTCCCCGAAGCCTCCGGCGACGTCACCTTGGACTCGGCGAACGTCACCCTCCCTGTTCACAGCGTTGTCAGTGGCGGTGAGTGCCACCACGGTGGCGAACGTGCCGTTGCGGAGCCGGACCAGCTCGGGACGACGACCGAGATCGAGGGCGTCGGCCGAGCGCACCCGCTGGTTCTTCTCGAAGATGACCCGGTCACCGACGCTGAACGCCTTGGCACCGATTCTGATCTCGGCTCCGAGCTCACCGGCGGCTTGGCGGCGGGCCCGGACCATCTCGTTCAGCGCGGCGACGTCGGAGCGCCGTACGGCCAGGATGGCAGTGGTCTGCGTGCGATGGACGCTCCACCAGTCCTCCACGATGCGCTGGCGAGCCTGGTCCAAGGTGGCGGTGATCGTCACTCGGCCGTGTTCGACATAAGCGTCGACGGCTGGAGTGACGTCGCCGTGACGGAGCGCGACGAGGGCGTCGCGTTCCCACTGCTGGTCCGTGCCGGCCTGGCGGCGGTTAACGGTCAAGGTGACGACATGACTGCCGAATTCGCTTGCAAGTGTCCGCAGCGCCCCGCCGGCGTCGATGGATGAGAGCTGGCGGTTGTCGCCGAGGAGGACGAGTTTGGCCCCTGCCGCGTCGACAGAGGAACGGAGCTCGTCGAGGGGACGGGTGCCGACCATCGCCGCCTCGTCGAGGACGACGACGTGGCGCGCGGTCAGGCCACCGCTCTCCCGAACATCGGCGAGGAGCTGGGTGAGCGACGAGCTGGGGATGCCCGTCCCGGCCTCGAGGTCGGCGGCCGTCCGCGCCGCCACCGCGGTGCCGATGACCGCGAATCCGGCCTCCTCCCAGGCCATCCGGGTGGCCTCGAGCAGTGTCGTCTTGCCGGTTCCAGCCTGGCCGATCACCAGGTCGTAGCCGTTGCCCGAGGTGAGCAGTGCCCGCACACCGTCGGCCTGTTCGCCATCGAGATGGGATTGGAGTGGGAGGACGTGTTCGACCACCTCGGCGGCGACCCGGCCGGTCCCCTCGCCGATGCGGGCGAGGACGGAGTCGACAATGCGCTCCTCGGCGGCCAGCAGCTCGGTAGTCGTGTAGCGCCGGTCGCCGCTCGTGACCGGGACGACATGGCCGCTGCGGGTCCGCAGGTGCTCGGGGCCGGCGTCGGGGTAGGCCAGGACCCGGACGACACTTTCCCTCTCGAGGAATCGGGCCGTGAGTGCAGCCGCGTCGTCGGGGGTGACGTCGAAGGCTCTGGCCACCGCGCTCATGGCGTCGCGGCGGGTGAACGTCGACCCGAGCAGGGTGACGGGCAGGGTCCGGACACCGGGGAGGCTTGAGTCTACGAGATGCTGTTCGTCGATCTCCCAGTCGTCGAGCGACACGCCGTCCTCGCCGGCCAAGACCCGAAAGACCTCCTCGACCTCTGCGGGACTGGGCGGCACGAGCGTCTCCCGCCCGAGAGCAGCGGTCACGTCGGCGACGCCGGCGGGTCGCAGGTCGCCGTCCCCGTCGGGGAGATCGATCCTCTCCAGCTGCGCCACCCATCCCTCGCGGAGGACATCGACCCCGGTGCCGGCGGCGGGCTTTCGCTCGCGCGTGTCGAGCGCAGCGGTCTCGGCCGCCTTCTGCGACGTGGCGCCCCGGATCTCCATCGCGGCCTCGATGTCGACCCTGCGCTTGGAAAACGCCCGGAGCACCGCCTTTGGTACGTGTCGCAGCTCGCTCAGGCCGTTGCGCCGGATGTCCCAGGCGAGGCCAAGCGGAGCGAGCTCGGCCCGCAAAGCGGAGCGGTAGAGAGTGCCGGCGGTCATCTTCCAGGTAAAGAGGTGTCGCCCGTCGGGGGCGGACCAGCGACCGTCGGCACCTTGGACCAGGTTCGGCACGACGACGTGGGTATGCAGCTGAGGGTCGCCGGCCCGGCTGGTGCGGTGGCGAAAGGCCGCGCCGATGAACCCGTTGGCTTCGATCAGCTGGGCGCCGCCGTGGCCGCGGCGGGCGTAGCAGGCCTCCTTGGAGAGGTGGTCGAGCACGGCGCCGATCGCTCGGTCGTGGGCGATCGAGATCGTGTCACGAACTTCGCCCGACCCGAAGGCCCAGAGCAACGAGATGCCTTTGGGAGCGGAGAACGTCAGGTCGTAGCCGGGCCGACGGCCCGGCTGGATCTGTAGGGCCAACGACTGACCCTCCGCCGAGGTCCCGGCCAACAGGTTCCGTAAGGCCTCCGCTTCGACCTGGCCGACGAGCCCGAGCGCATCGGCGGTGGCGCCGATCCACTGCCCCGGTGCCTCGCCCCGGCCGAGGTAGTAGTCATCGACGCTGTTGGCGACCTTCTCAAGGTAGTAATCGGCTCCACCGGACGCCCCGAGCTTCCCTATCGACAGCACAGCAACGCCCGCCGGCGGCTGCGTTGCGGCCGGATCATGGTCGAATCGTCCGCAGGGACGTCACCTTGAACGTCATCCCGACCGACGCAGGGTCGTCCACCAGAGACAACCTCGACACGGCGGTGGCGAGGCATTCCGTCCGGAGGGCGGATCTGCACCCTCTGGTGCACGGGTGTGGACTGTTGCGTACAGGTCCGGCGGAGCCGATGGAAGGGACATGACGAAGCCCCCTTCCTCGATGGAAGGGGGCTTCGTGGGGGTCGGCGGAGTAGATGTGCTAGCCGGCGTCGGTCAGGGTGGTTCCGCGGTGGCGGCCGGCTCCGTGGGACTCCCTCGGGTCAGTACTCGGAGGGCAACAAGAGGGTGGTGCCGTATCGGGGGCGCACGCCGGAGAGGCCGACGGGGCCGTCGGTCTCGGCGTCGGTGATGACCCAGAGGGTGGCGGTCCCCAGTTCATAGGCGCTGAGGATGCGCTCCCCATTGCGGACGGCCTCGTCGTTGGCGTCGTGGTCGTCGGCGCTCAAGGCGCCCCAGTCGCCTGCGCCGTGGCGAGAGAGCAGGCGGGCAGGGTCCGCTCCCTCGGCCACCAGAGCACGGAGGGCGCCCGGGGTGGCGACGAGGGGACCGAAGGCGAACAGCCGCTGGCGGTCGACGATCTCGGCCGGGACGAGGACTGTTCCTCTGTCCGTGGTGAGCCGGAGAATGCCTGCGGTACCGTCGGCCGGACAGCCCGTCTTGTAGTCGGGGTCGATGGCGTTCCACCGGCTGGCGGTGATGACTGCGGTCATGGCGGCCTCCTGATCGTCTGGGGCGGCTCCGTGGCGGAGCAAGGCCCCGTCCTTGCTCCGCTGCGTGCGAAAGGACCGGGCAGTCCGGTCGGGGTCAAGCGGCGGGGCGGGCCCGAGCGAGGAAGCGAAGCCCGGTGGCCGAGCCGGAGAGGCGACGGCGGAGCCGGCGGCCACCGAGGCGGCGCCCCGTAGCGGCCGCTTGAGGCCGAGCGGCGCCGGTCCACCCTTCTCCCCACCAGCGCCGTCGCCCGCCAGGGTGACGTTTCTATTGGGGTAGCGGGTGAACGTCGCCCTGCAGCGCGGCGGAGGGGCCGGAGGATCGCTCCCCCGGCCCCTGGTCCGACTCAGAAGGTCGTGACCTCGTTGGTCTCGGCCTCAGCGCCACGCCGCTCGACCCGATGGACATCGGCGGTGGCGAAGCGCAGGCTCGGTCCGATCTCGTCGGCCGTGAGCTCGACCTTGGAGCGGTGCTCGCCCTCGTCGCTCTCCCAGCTGCGCTGCTCGAGGCGGCCGGTGACCACGACCCGCATGCCCTTGGTGAGGCTGAGGGCCACGTTCTCGGCCAGGTCCCGCCAGCAGATGACGTCGAAGAACGAGGTGCTCTCCTGCCACTCCTGGGTGGTGCGGTCCTGCCAGCGCCGGTTGACCGCCACGCCGAGCTGGGCCGTGGCTTGGCCTTCTCGGGTGTAGCGGATCTCGGGCTCCCGGGTCAGGTTTCCTGTGATGGTGACGGTGTTCATGGTGTGGTTCCTTTCGTGTGTGGTGCTTACGGGCACGACACGCGAACCGGGAAGCCGAGGGGGCAACGGTTGCCCGCAGGGTCGGCCGGAAAGTTGGCGCGGGACCGAAGGTCAGTGAGCGCAGCGAACGCCGCCGGCAAGTTTCCGAGCCGCCGTTGCGGCCGAGGCGACGGGGCGCACGATGGGACCGTCAGCACCGCCATACACGTCGAGAGGAACCACGACTCACCGTTCGCCGATTGCTTCGGTTCGACGAAGTGGAAGTCGCAAGAGCCGGGCGAAAAGCCAGGTCGCGAGGCTCGTCACGGTTGGTTCACGCTAGAGATGGGGCAGTCTCCAAGGTCCTAAGGTGGATTCGTGACCGCAGGCAGCTTCGGCTACAGCGTGGTCGACCGATGAATACTCGTTCGACCAGTCGATCCCGCAATCGTCAGGGCTACCGATTGGGGCTCGCCGCGCTCGCCGCCGCCACCCTTACCGCCGTTGCGCTGTTCATGATTCCGGCAACCCAAGCGAGCGCGACGTACAAAGGCAACTCGGCCGCGTCATGGGCCATCGCCCATGCCAAAGACCCTCAGATCGCTTCCACGGAATGCACTTGGTTCGTGAGTCAGGCTCTATGGGCCGGGGGTCTCCCCCAGTCAACGCAGTGGAATGCGACCGCGACACATAGCGGTGGGATTCTGACTGGCACACTTCCGGGAACCTTGACCGCCTGGGTCGTTCCGGATTTGGTCTCCTATTTGGAGGGCCATTTCGCAGTCACCTGGACGTCGCTGGGAAACATGAGCACCAACGCCGTCCCCGAGGCAGCAATCGGCGACATCATCGTCTACGACTGGCACAACAACGGCACCATGGATCACATGGCGATCATCACTAGGTTCGCCTCGGGCGACTATCCGCTGGTCTCGGAGATGGGCCAGTTCGACTGGACCGGTGAACCGTGGGATTACCTCCATCATCCCTCCTCGAGCTATGCGCAGCGAGGCTGGACATGGTCGCAAGGCAACGGCGAATGGCTCGAAACTGAATTCGGCGGTTCGGCCCGCGCCTATCTCCTCCATTTCGACTCGTCGCCGCCGTTCGCAAAAGTCGGATCAAATCCAGCGCCAACGAGCCCGCCGGCCACCGCTCCACCTACCACGAGTCCGCCACCAACCAGCCCAGGCACGACCCCGTCAACCAATCCGCCGACAGCGAGCACTTCAGGGTCGAGCACCCCGGCGCCGAGCCCACCGGCGACCAGCACCCCGGCTACCAGTCCTCCTGTTACCAGCTCCCCTACCACCAACGCTCCCGCAAGCAGCCCACCGGCAACAAGTCCGCCGGTGACCAGCCCGCCAACCACGAGTCCCCCTGTCACCGTGCAAGAACAAGAGGGCCACAACGGCGCCAACACGTTTTCCAATTACTCAAATGCTTCGGGCGAAGGCACTGCCATTGGTCCCGGGCAGTGGGTCGCCGTCACTTGTCGGGTCTACGACCCATCCATCACGAGCGCGAGTCCCGATGGTTACTGGTACCTGATTGCGTCAAGTCCATGGAACAACCAGTACTGGGCCGTGGCAAACACGTTCATGAACGGCGACGTTTGGGGATGTTGGACGACGAGCTCATGCACACACAACACCGATTTTGACGTTCCGACCTGTTGAGGTATGACGTGAAGGACACTGGCGACCTATCTGCTGGGCTGCAGGCGGGATTCACTCCCGAAGAGCAGGACGCGCTGTGCCTCGCGCTCGGACAGGTGGTACTCCAGTGGTCCTCGGTTGAGGTGTACACTTCCGAACTCATTCAGGCACTCGTCCCGGTCAGTGGTCGCCTGACGAGCATCCTCATTGCGGGAACTCCATTGGATGCCCAGTGGGACTCGATCGACGCACTCTTGTACGCGAAGGGTGCAGAGGACCTTCGATCGCAGTTCAAGGAGAGTCGAGGAACGATTGACCGGTTGAAGACGAAACGCAACGCGGCAGTTCATTCACGTTGGGCACCCTCGAATGAGCATAGAGCGGGGCCGATCTCGATCGATAGCAGGGGTCGCAAAGCTCGCGCCTCGCCGGGTTTCGTCGTTCATTTCGAGGGTGGGCTTTCGGAGCTTGAGCAGCTGAGGCGGGACATTGAAGAGGCCACGCAAGGGCTCGACGCCATCCTTTGCGAAATCTGGCGCCGAGGATTGCATCTCAAATAGTACGACCAGACAACGACGTAAGTCTCCGCTCAATGACGCGGACGCCGAATGGCGAGAGACGCTGAATCGCCCCCCGGGGACCACCGGCATCTGGGCTCAACCGTCATCCCAGCCCATTGCCCCGTCAGACGGAGAGCTCATCCTTTCCCGGCGACTGGACTAACACCACGACGGCTCGATAACAGAGCGACGTCCTTGGGGCTCGAGCTTCTGTGGAGACTCTTGAGAACGGCATGCTCGGTCTCGGGTGTCCAGAAGATCTGTAGTTGCTCACGAGCGCGGGTTACGGCCGTGTAGAAAATATTGTGTGTAATGTCGTCTTCGTTTGCGTTGGTGATGACGATTTTCACAGAGTCGTACTCGAGGCCCTGTGCCTTGTGAATCGATACGGCGTAAGCCACCTGGAATGGCACGCTGGTGTTCAATGAGTCATCGTCCTCGTCGCTGGTGTCGTACTCATAGACGGAGAAACGCACAGTCGATCCGCCCATCCATTCCAGTTCCTCACCTTCGACATCGAATTCGCTGAGGGCTCGATCGAGTTCGACATCGAACTGGATCCGGCCAGGGACGCGCTCGATGGCGGCGATTCGGCCCTTCAGGTTGTTGTAGATCACCGGTCGAAATCGCTGTGCCTCGTGGAAGAGAACGGGATCGCCGGGCTTGAACGTCGAGACACCCCAGTCGGTTCCCGCCGCCGAATTGCTGCTTTGAAGGAACCGGTTGATGTTGTTGATGCCATAGAGACCGTCATAGTTCAGGCACAGAATGATCTCGTCTCGGCCTCGGGCTGTAAACAGCGTTCTGTCGAGAACGGTGGAGTACCCGTTCCGAGCCATCACCTCAACGAGGTCGTCATCGATGTTCCGCACCTTGTCCCAGAAGGCCAGGAGCGAGTCGTTCTTGGCCCTGAATGGAGTCGTCAATTCGAACACCGACATGTTGGGAATAAAGGAACGGATGATGCCGAACCAGTTACCGAACTGGATTGACTCGATCTGGTAGACATCTCCGACGAGCACCAAGAGCTTGGAGGATGTCTTCTCCAGCACCTTGATCAGATCGGCATTGCTAACCGTGCTGCATTCGTCGATTACGAGGACGTCCCACTCCGGGTCAGAGGCGCTCCTGTAGATCTGGCTTGCGACCGTCCGGAAGGTCGAGTTCTGCGCGTTCACCCTGCGCTTGAGGTTGTCGATCGCTGGATTCGTGTGTGCCAGAAAAAGCTTTTCCTTGTCATTGAAGTAGTTCGCGATATGGTCCACCATGGTGGACTTTCCGGTGCCCGCTGCGCCGTAGATCAACGCGACTCGCGATTGGCTAAACAAGAGCTTGAGAGCATCCATTTTGACCTCGTCGTCGATCCCTCGAGGAGTCTCGGCAAGCCAGCGATCGACAGCCTGGGTGTAGCCGGCGATCCCTGAAGACGCGAACGCCTGGAGCTTTTCAACGATCGCGACGGTGTCGTCCTCATAGCCGCGGATGAAGATATGGCCTTTGTCGAGTACGAGCCGGCGGGCAGTGTGCTTGTAGTACAACTTGTCGTTGTAAGAAGCAATCAACTCGTTAACGTCCCCAAGCTCCTCGAGGTCGCTCACCGCGGTGTAGAGGGTTCCGTGGCGTTCGACGTTGTTCGTGACACGGCGAGCGAGCAGCTCATGGTTCCGCCCCGTCGCATCGATACTCTCGACGAGATCCCAGTACCGCGGGTTGTGACCCAGTAACGACGTGCAGAATGGCATCTGGTCGAAGGGGATGCATCCGTACTGCAGGTTCAGACCCGAAAGGCGGCCACATCCTTCCCGGAAGTACTGCGGTTTCAGAACCTGGTTGCGCATCCGAAGCATGAGATATCGGACGATGTTGTGACCCGGAGCGGCCGAGCGCACGATTCGTCGCGCTTGATCCAGCACGGGAAAGATCAGCGGCTTGGTCACGCCGGTAGGGCCTGCCGCATTCGCGGTCGTCTTGGCCGCCTCGAACCTCTGGTCGGGCAGGTCGATGATGTCGAGCAGACTGCCCGAGCCCACTGTCAGCTCTTGCATTAGGTTGCGATATTCCGCCGAAGTAGTTCGAACCTTGGTCGTGACGCCCAGGAGGCGAGCGAAGTTGTCGAATTCGCACGGGCGGATTGAGACCTCCCATTGGCGAATGATCGTGATCGGCATCGTCTGGCCAAGCACTTCGATCGAGTCCTTCTGAAGCGTCAGCATGGCTGCGTAGTCATCGGTCATATCGATGTGAGTGAAGGCGATGATGCGGTCGAACTTGTTTACCTTGTTGATGGCTCGATAGAAGGTGACCTCGTAGTAAATGCGACCTCGAACGAAGAACGGGCGAATTTTGTGGATGTAGTAGCGGCTCCGCCCCCTGCCGTCCGACGCCAGCGGAGTAGCGCGAACCACCTCGATTCTGGCGGCAATTTTCTCGTGATATTCCCTCAGCGACGGATCAAGATCGATCGGGAACGCCTCCAGATTGGCCAGCACCGCGATCCCACAACTGTTCTTGAGAAGGCTACGGATACGATGGAGGTACTCGTAGTACTTGAGCATTAACCGCTCAGAGGCATCGCCTTCGAGGGTGTAGTGCGAGGCACTTTTCTGGATAAGCTTGTGGAACTTGCCAAGGAAGTTCAGTTTCGCGTTCGCCCTCACATAGGCGAGGCCAGGCGCGACCAACACGTAGTCGAACTCAGCGTCGGAACTCCCACGATGCAGACGGACAATTACCCCCTCAACCAAATTGCGAAGTTGGGCGAGAACGTTCTGCGAAAGGAGACCGCGTTGGTCTGTGAGCGAGTCGATATTTTGGCAGATCGCCTCATCCGCGCTCCGGATCTGCTCGCCAACTGTGGTCACCTATTTGGTTCTCCCCGCTCACGAAGAGCTTTCTGCTCCAATACCCACGCTTCGCATTGCGCTGGTCGGGTGCCCGAGGGTTCGCCTCTCGTTTGAACACAGGCTTTAATCGCGGTATCGATCTTGGTTGACCAACGCCTACTACGATGCGTACTCAATCGATCCTCCTACGCAAAGACCATGCCAACGTGTCGCTTGGGCGCACGGCATGAGCGAGAGGGTGCCCGGCTCATGTGTTCCGGCGCGCAACCAACCAACGGCTGACAGAGCTGGATCCCATCGAGTTGGCTCGTCCTTCATGTGCATCTTGATCGGAGGGGATGTCGTTGAGCGCACAAGTGGATCGAGGTTGATCGAAGTGCGGAGTTGACCACTCATGGCTGCTCGGACCGTGTCCAGATCGATCGGCACTCGCGGATCGGCGGCCAAGACGACAACGAATGGAACCTCATAGATGTTCGCCAGTGCGGCGTACTTCTTCACCTTTCCTTGAATGACGTCAACGACATCACGGTCGCTGTTCACCCAGCCACCAGCCTGAGGATGCACCAAGAGGGCGTTTGTGCCGAGCATATGACCGGTGATTTGAAACCAATAGTCCCCGAATTCACGCATCTCGCCAAGGAAGGGATCGTCTTGGAGCCAAGAACGCAGTCTGCCTTCAATCCGCTTTGCGGCTCGGTCATCGGGAGACCCGATGTACCGTGCCTGCGGGCGCACCACGACGACGAATGGCCTATCGATCCGACCGACTCGATCAGAGAAGGATCGCCAGCCTCGATCGTCAGCCGTGACCGCGCTGGAGCGCATTCGACTGACGACCTCGATGATCAATGCGGGTCTGCCCTGATCCCCGCAGACGACGAGATCGGGAGTGAGCCCATCCATCTCCCTTTCGTAACGGGGCTGCAAGCCTGATTCCTGCAATATCGCCATCACGGAGATTTCGTGATACGTCTGCAGGAAGTGGTTGGAGTCTTCGATCCGGCTCCAGATCTTCCGTCTGTCACTTTCTAGAAGCGATCCCAAGGTTCGATTCAACCAAGCACGTTGCTGGCCTCGGTCTTCCGCCGTGGCAATGAGCCAGTGCTCGGGCCGGCGAGAGGCTGAGCGGCTCGCGTAGCGCTCGAGCAGGTGGATGCGGAGGTCCTCGTCAAACATTGAGACTTTGACAACTACGCAAAGCCGAGACTCTGAGCTTCCAGCTCGACTTGGTCATGGCATTTTGGCTCCCAACGAAACTCGCGGGTACTGATCGCGCGTACTTCTATGAAATTGAGGGCCATTGCGAGGCGTCGAGCCCCATCGATGGGACCAGTATGCATCGCCTTTGGGGGAGCGTGGTGATCCTCGTCAAGCCAAATCCCGATCATGTACACGTTCGGATGATCGACGTCGGGGACCGCCCGAATCAATGAGATCTCATCGGCATGGCGGAGCATGTTCAAGGGCCAAGGTCGGAATCGCCCGGGACTGCGCTCCCACGTCGCCATGAATCCTTGAATGGTCGAACTACGCCATACCGGGGTGGCTCCGAGCTCTGCGATCGGCTTAGGAAAACGTCCATCTCGGCGCAGCTCGCCGAGTCGCTGCTTGCTCACGTTCAGCATGCCAAGCACCTCATGAACACCCACGATGTCGGGGGCTACGAATGCACTATTTCGAATCCACTGAAGCTCAGTGGCCACCGCGCTCAGGGCAACTACCTCCCACAAGGGCACGCCTGCGTCGGCGGCGGCCCTCAAAATGAGCGCCTTGCCCATCGCGAGAGCCGAGTCGATATCACCGGCCTGGACGGTCACCTCTAGATCCCACCCGCTGTCGGAGATACCTCCAGCAGGCGCGAAGTCGGCAAGTAAGCCCCGGAGCCTGTCGTACGCCGACTTGTCGCCGACGCTCAATACGTCATCGGGCGAGGCCGTTTCGATCCTAACGGTCCATTCCACCGTGGTTCTCCTATTCCCTTACCTTTGGTCAAGGATAACCAGAAAGGTTGACCTCGAGTCAAGGAATGCCGAGGCAAGGGCACTCGACCAGGCGAGGACGGCGCGATGAGCCGCCGTTGCGGCCCGGCTCTCTTCCAATCGCACTCAGATAGAGCTACACTTACACCTACAGATAGGACGCAAATAGCCCCGTCCGGAGGTGCGCAATGATCACGCTCGACTACAAACTGCCAGCACATGAGGCCCAAGAGCGCTCCTACAAGGAGTCGATCGTCACCTCGGTGGCCGAACAGACCGAGTTCCTGCTTGAGACCGTCGGCGCCCGGATCACCGCGGCCGCCATCGGGCTGGCCGACGCCCGACCCCTGAAGGCCTGGGCTCATGGGGAAGCCTCTCCCAAGGAGTCGGCGGTCGAGGACCGGCTGCGGATCCTGTTCCGGGTCACCTACGCCATCAGTGCCGTCTACGGGGCGGCCACAGCGGCCGCCTTCTTGCGGAGTTCGAGCCCGGGCCTCGACGACGAAGCGCCCCTTGTCGTCCTTCGAGAGCGTTCGCCGGCCGAGATCGAAGGACCGTTGCTCGCCACGGCGCGGGCGTTCCTCGAGGGCTGAGGGGGAGCTCGTGAACTGGCCCCACCAAGGGGCACTGCGACTCCATCACGATCCGACGCGCCTTCCGATCCAGCGGCCGGCGGATCAGCCCGGACGTGATCGCTTCGACGACCCGATCGGTGAATTCGTGATGCGCTACGTCGCCTCCGATCTGCGCGGCTGCCTGATCGAAACCATGGATCGCTTCCGTCCCAATCCCAAGGCCGAAGCCTTGCTGGCCAGCATCAGCGGAAGCGAGGAGGTGCCCGGCAAGACCCCTGCACTCGTTGATGGCGTCGACGAGTGGCTTGCGCAGCAGCGTGTTGCCCACGTGCAACTCGAGACAGCCGAGGCGCTCCTCGTCGACGTCAATGACCCCGAGGTCTTGGAGCGGCTCGACAGCCATCCACGCGTGCGCGCCGTGTTGGATGCTTCGGACCTCGGAACCGAGGTCAGCCCGGCTCGACTCGACGGGGGACTGATCCGACTGTCGGGTCGCTACGGACGGCCCATCACTCAGGCGGTGGCCCGAGCGGTGCACGAGTGGTTCCCCGATTGCGTCGGTGTCGGGTATCGCTCCCGACATGACGACAGGACGCAGTGCTGGGCCGTTTATGGGACGACTCCGGTCACCTTCGGCGCAACGATCGAAGTGCTCGATCCGACGAACGAAGGCCACGCTCGCGCCGTCCGGGACGTGGCAAAACTCTTCAGGATCCCGTTACCGGCGCGTTGGCATGCGTAGCAGGCGTCTCGGGCGGTAACCACTCACTGCTCCGTGAGGCACGCGACGAGGGACGACACGGACCCCGATGACAGCGCGCGCGCCGACGCCGATAGCACGCGACGCCACTGGTCTGCAGTGATCTCTTGGAGCCATGCCAGGTCGCACGTGCTCATGACGGATCGCAGGTCCGCCGCGCCGAGCCGAGGAATGGTCCTCCCTCGTTGTCGAGCTGCGGCCTGTGCTTGACGGGCCGCACCGCTGTGGTTCGTGCGCCACTGCATGAGCTCGGTGCTGACGCCGAAGCGGGCTGCGCCGATGGGATGCGGCAGGCCAGCTCGAGCGCAGGCGAGCGCGGCGTCTCGGGGAACGAGAAGAATCGAGGCAAGGAGCGTGGCCTCGTCCTCCATGTCCTGATCCCACACTCGGCAACCACCCGGGCCCATCGCCGGGCCGGGTGTGTGTTCGAGCAGGAGGTGGGCAAGCTCGTGGGCAAGCGAGTTGGCGGATCGTCCCGGCGGATGGACGGGGTTGACGATGATCAGCCGGCTGCTGCCGACGAGCACCGTGCCGGCCGAGAAGCAGCCGGGATCAACCGCGGTGAGCCGTTCGATCGAGGAGGGGTCGGCGCCTTCCTCGACCAGATCGGCGAGCGAGCAGACCGGCACGCCGTAGAGATCGGCGAGCAACCTCGGATCGAGGCGGTCATGGGCGCCGAGGCCCAGCTCGGACCTCACCGCTGTTGCCAGCCGGTCTGCCTCCGCCGCGAAGCCTCGACGCACCATCGTTGCCCACCGTCAGCCCTTAGTCCGTTTGCCGGCCAGGCGCATCGCCGCCCGCAAGATGTCATCGATGGCGGCGGCGGAGTCCGGGTCGAGCGTCTTGTCGGCACGCAGGAGACTGGCCACTGCCTGAGCCGGCTCGGCTGCCGTGGTGGCATCTTCGGGTGCGCCGCCGCGCATGAATTGCTCGGCCGGCATCCCGAGCCATTGAACAAGTGCCACGAAACTGTCGACGTCGGGCCGGTTGCCCTGGGCCATTCTGCTGAGGGTCGAGGGCCCGACGCCGGCTTGCGTCGCAACCTGGCGCCAGGAGAGGCCCCGCTGCTGGCGCTCCGAATCGAGGGTCACGTAGAGCGCGGCAACGTCCAATCGTCCCTCGGCCATCGGCGCCTCCTTGTTGCTCTTCCGGCACGGCGTTTGATCTACGGCACACACCTGGTAGCATTGCCAGTGTAGAACGCCGTCCCGGCCGCGCAACGGATCCGAGGCGGATCTGGTCCCCTCCCGGGGCTGTCGAGGAGCAGGTAGGAACGGAGTTGAGCATGGTGACGGAAGCACCCGAGCAGCACGAGATCACGCTGATCATCGTCTACGGCGTGAACAAGCCCCTCAAGGACGTGAAGAGGAGCGAGACGATCGAGAAGGTCAAGGTCGAGGCCATGGGATTGTTCGGGATCCCCGAGTCCGAGCAGAACGAGTACATCCTGAGGGCCAAGGTCGACGGCGAGGAGGAGCAGCTCGACGAGGCGAAGACGGTCGAGCACTACCACCTCCACAACGACCAGAAGGTGACGCTCGCCGCCGGGACGCCCTTCGGCGCAGCATGACCGAGGTAGCCACGGCGACCACACCGGAGGACGAGGCGAAGACCGCCGCATTGGCGCAGTACGAGCTGATCGTCGGCCAACGGTCGGAGTACGGCTGGGAACCGGCGCTGGTCGATGCCGACGACTATCTCGTCGTCTTCGTGCGGATCGTCAAGCCGGGTGGGCGGACCTTCGTCCTGCGGCTTCGCTGTGACGACTATCCGGAGGTGGCGCCGGAACTGCGGTTCGTCGATCCGTCGACCTTCGACAACCCGTCCGAGGACATCGAGCCCGCCGCCGAGTTCTACCCAAAGGGCGACTCGATCGCGGAGGCCGGCCAGCGCGGTCCGCTTCCTGTGCTCTGCATCAAGGGGCACCGGGACTACTACGCCGGCAACTGGCACAGCGGTTGGAGCAACCCACCGGCCCACGACCACTCGCCCTATCAACTCGTCATGAACGTGCGCAATGCGATTCTGGACCGCTGGTCGTAGGCGGCGGCCGGAGGCCGCCCCGGCACCGGAACCCGCACCGCCGCCCTCCTCACCGCTCACGACCGTTCGGGTGCGGACCGCGGCCAATCGCGACGCTCGTTCGTTCGGGCGTCGCGACTCGGACTTTGCCTTCGACCGAGTGTTCATTCCCTCGCTCGTCCTCGACCACACCGAGCTGGTGCTGCGTCAAGCCGGAGTGGGCGGCGACGAAGGGTTCGCCATCTGGGCCGGAACCATCGCCGATCAGGACGCGTACGTTGCAACGCTCGTCGTGCCGCGGGCAAGTGCCGGCTCGACTCATGGAGAGATCAGTGCCGAGACGACCGCCAGCGTGATGCTCGCCCTCGACGATCGTGATCTCGTGCCGCTCCTCCAACTGCACACGCACCCGCAGCGCGCCTTTCTCTCACCGACGGACGCCATCCGGCCGCTCGTGGCCGTGACGGGCTTCATCTCGGTCGTCATCCCCGACTTCGGCTTCGTGGATTTGGCCGACGTCACTCTGTGGTCCGCCCACCAACTGATCGGTCCAAGCCGCTGGCGGGAGCTGACGGCCGACGAGAAGCGACGCCGCTTCATCGTCGACGACTCGATCATCCGCGTGGAGTGATGCTGTCGCTCAGGCCGCAGCTTCACGACCTCGTCGGCAGTACGGCCAGTCGCACGCTCGCACAGTTGCGCGAATGGGATCTCCAACCCGGTGAGCACTCGATCCAGGTCGGGGTTGCGCTCGACCCGTCGGCAACCCAGGCCCGACGTCTCCTGGCAACAACCCTCATCGACATGTTGATGCGCCTCGACCCTTTGGTGGGCCTGGTCGTCGTCGATGCCCCGACTCTGAATGACGTGGCGCTCGCCAGCGAGCTGGGACTGCGGATTCCGCTCGTCGTGGAAGACGGTCCGGCCGACGTCGACCTGTCGATCGGCGTAGGGACCACGACGAGTCCGCACGATCTCGTCGTCGACGGGTCGGGCTGGGTCGCCGTCCTCGGGGATCGGGCTGAGGTCGACGACGACGGCAACCCGATCGGGGCACTTGCTGCGGCCGCGCTTGGCTGCGCCGAGGTGTTCAAGATCGCCCTGGGCAGAGCCTTTCCCGACGTTGCAGGCCGGCTAGACCTGACGCCTTGGTGGGGCGCGTTCTCGCTGTTTTCGTACGGAAACGACGGCGCCAGTCCGGCGATAACACCGATGACGATCGATACCACCCTGGTGGGCCTAGGAGGCGTTGGTGCGGGGTTCTTGCGAGCCATGGCGGGGCTGGGGCCACTCGTGTCGGGGAGTCTGCGACTGGTCGACGAGGACCACCTGACCACCCACAACCTCAACCGTGTCTCGTACGCCACGGTCGACGCGGCGGTCAGCGAGTTGCCCAAGGTGGTCGAGGCGGCAACCTGGCTTCGCGGTTCATGTCCGAATCTGACCGTCACTGATCATCAGGAACCCTTCGACCGCTACCGGCGTCACGTCAGCGCCCGGCGTGAAGATCGACGCTACGACGTGGTCGTCACCGGCCTCGACAGCGACGAGGCGCGGTGGGAGGTTCAGCGGGATCTGCCCCGCATCCTGATCGACGGCGCGACCGGCAAGGACATGGTCGCCCGGGTCGAACGGGTCGAGTTCGGGCGCTACGGCTGTCTCGGCTGCACGCGGCGATCCGCACCGGTCGAAGCGCCGGTGGACTGCGATGCACCTCCAGATGAGCACGCGCCCTCGCTGTCGTTCGTCTCCGCTTACCCCGGAATCCTCGCCGCCGGCGAAGTGATCAAAGAAGCTCTGGGGCTCGGCGGACTGCGCGGGCAGTTCGACCACATGTTCCGTTACGGGCCCAATCCTGAACGCGTTGCAATGCTCAGGATGCGGGCCGACTGTCAGGTCCAGTGCGGCCGTGCCAGCAAGATCGATCAGTACCGTCGCAAGTATCCCAACGAAGCGTTTCTGGTCTGACGGGACCGAGTCAGGCGTCGGCGTCCTGCTCCCAACAGTCGACGCAGTAGAAGTCGCCATTCGACCGAGAAACGGTGAGAGGAAGGGTGGATCAGCTCGATACCGACGCTCGCGCCGCACCGGTCACAAGGCAGCAACGCCCCACGCCAGACGGGTCCGGTGGCAAGCCGCTGGATCTCCCAGACGAGATGACAGAGATTCTTCTCGGCTCGTTCGACATCGGGCGCGGATGCGACGAGGTGGTACTCGATCAGCTCTCGGATGCCGTAGACGTTGTACATCACGCAACCTCCTGAAGCTCGACATTGGTGAGGGCGGAGCGGATCCGATCCGCT
>Ga0210399_10001704_pt1 | contig 17222 bp, 18 predicted proteins | sample IncBWC14MmetaG_FD_150865 | JGI IMG/M metagenome (GOLD analysis project Ga0210399, IMG submission 150865) | Forest soil microbial communities from Barre Woods Harvard Forest LTER site, Petersham, Massachusetts, United States - Inc-BW-C-14-M | ecosystem: Environmental > Terrestrial > Soil >...
CGCTCCTGCGAGGCAGTTCTCGGCCCGGCAGGCCGATGAATCAAACCAGTACGCCCTTTCGAATGGGGCGGCCATCCGGCTTTCTTTCGATTGGACCCAGCGCGCTCTAACCCACATCCCTCCTCCCACGGCGCTCGCGCCCTCCGCACCACCGTTGGACTTTTACGATTTTCTCGTTTTCCAGAACGCCGCCGACCATTCTCAAGTGGAATTTGCGCTCTCGACCAATCCATTTCTCGGCCGCGACGCGTACTCGCTGGACCGCGAAATGCACCGTCCGCCTGGCATGGTTTCGTACCTGTTCTATTTCTTTTTTCCTCCTCCTTCGCCATGCCTCAACGGCGCTTCGTCGGCTTACGATAAAGCGTCTCGCGAAGCCGCCAGCAATTCCGACCCCGGCGTGCAGGCTAGCGTCGCCATCAACTACGATTGCCAATACGCACCTGCTCTTTCCGACTTTTACTCGTCCTTCATCTCGGGAAGCGTGACGTTCCGGCGCGTGAGCACTTCGGAATATCGCGAAGGCGCACTGCGAGATCTTTATCTCTTGCCGATGACTACGGAGGAGTTCAACGGCCTGACTTTCTACGTCTTCGAGGCACAAGGACGAAAGCCCATCAGCTTGGCCACAACCGACCGTTTCAATTTGCCCGACTCGCTCCAGGGTACCCAGCCGGATTTTCTGTGGGCGATTGGCGCCCCTTCGCCATTCCCATTTGTACAAGACGTGACGCGAAAGAAGGCTTCGCTCCTGCATGTCGTCTATGCCGGCGTCGCGCCCGGCGCCAATAAGAAAGGCGACTTTTTGCGCATTCTTCGCACTGTCCAAATCCTTCGGCCCTAAAGCGCCAGACACACTCGGTGAGAACTCGTTACTTTCGATCCGCCTCGGTGTAACCGTCCAGCCCTGCCGCACGTCCCACTGTGCAAAAGCGGGTGTTGGCCGACCTATCATTACTACGGAACGCTGTTTGTTGGGCCGATTGCCGGGTTTTCTCTTTCCACTTGGCGACAGGGAGCTTACAATCTCTCCTGTCTCCGGCATCGGCTCAATGAACGGCAATCAATGATTCGTTTCCTCAAAAATCGCATCTCCCGTGGTGCCAATCCGAGCCAGTCCTTGGCTCTCGGAAGCCTCGAATTCGAATTAATGGAAATTCTCTGGTCCCGCGGTGAAAGCAGCGTTCGCGACGTTGTTCCCATGCTGAGTCGTCCGCTCGCGTACACCACCGTAATGACCACGCTCGATCGCCTTTTCAAGAAAGGCCTTCTCGACCGCCACAAATCTGATCGTGCCTTCGTCTACTCGCCGCTGTTTTCCCGCCAGGAATGGGAACGTAGACGCGCGGGCAATCTGGTAGCCGGCTTCTTGTCCGGCCCGCACCCCTCCCGCGAACTCTTGCTCTCTTGTTTACTCGAGGCCGTCGGCGAACACGACGCCACTCTTCTCGACGATCTCGAAAAGAAAATTCGCAGCCGCCGCAAAGAAATCCTTCGCCAGGGGCAACCATGATCCTCCCCTACATGTTGCGGCTTTTGTGTCTTTGCTTCGCTTCATTCTTCGTCCTGAACTTTGCCGCTTGTTTGCTGATCCGTATCGCGTCCAAATCCGCGCTCCGCTTCGCGGAATCGACCGCGCCCAGAGCAGCCGCCCGTCTTCTAATTGCTTTGCGCATGTTTCCATTTGCTCTGGCCACCCTCGGTGTCTTAGGTCTTTGTGTCCCCAGTTATTTCTGGCTGGAACCCGCAGCCACTTCTGAGCGCGTCGGCATCGCCTGCGTCGTCTTGGCTCTTCTCGGGGCTGCAACTTGGTCCGTCTCGATTGCGCGAACCGCGCGCTCTCTCTTTGTTTCCATGCGCTACAATCGCCTGTGCCGCTCGTCGGGTCAGGAATCGTACTTGCCCGGAGAACCCTCTCCAGTGGTGCTAGTCGAAACCGAAGCTCCTCTTCTCGCCATGTCCGGCCTATTTCGTCCGCGCCTCCTCATCTCCCGCGGCGTCCTCCGCGCGCTCTCCTTTGAAGAACTCCATGCCGCGTTGCGCCACGAGCATGCCCACCGCACTTCACGCGACAACGCCAAGCGTCTTCTCCTTCTCCTGGCGCCGGACATCTTTCCGTTTGTCCGCCCGCTTCGAGCACTGGAACGCACTTGGTCAAAATTCGCCGAATGGGCCGCCGATGATCAAGCTGCTTCGGGAGATTCCAGCCGTGCGGTTTCGCTGGCTGCCGCGCTAGTGCATGTCGCCCGCATGGGCGCCGCTCCGCGTTTGCCTTATCTCTCCACCTCGCTCCTGGCCTGCGACCGCGATCTCTCCGTCCGCGTCGATCGCCTGCTCCAACCCGCCCCGATACTTCATGCCCCCACCGACCTTGCCAGGAAACCGCAGGCTCAGCTCCGAATTGCCGCTTTTTTGTTTGCCGCATGCCTTGCCGCTATTCTCCTAACCCCTTCAACTCTCTCCGCCGTTCACAAAGTCCTCGAGCTTCTTCTCCATTAAGTTGCTCTACGACCTGTGGTAGTAGTCGCGTCCCTCCAGTAGCCTATCGCCGCGCATGAAAACCCGCTCCCAGCCAATGAATCTGTCTCTTCTGCGGAACTTCGCGTTCTTACCCTTCCTGTTTTTGGCTTTGCTCGTCCTGCCCTCCGAATTGCTCGCGCAGAATCCCCGCGGCACTCTGCGCGGCGTCATAGAAGACGCCACCGGCGCCGTCATTCCCTCTGCAAAAATCGTGGTTCATGCCGCCGATTCTTCCCTCCAGCGCGAAGCCACCTCCGACGAACGCGGAGAATTTCGCATCGAGGACATTCCGCCCGGAACGTACCACGTCGTCGTAAACGCCAAGGGCTTCGCCGAAGCCCGTTCCGATGTAAAGGTCGCTGTCAGTACCGTTCGAGACGTGACTGTCAAATTGAAGTTGCAACCCTTGGAGCAGACCGTAATTCTTGACGAACTTGGCCCAGTTTCGATCACCACCCAGCCCATCGATTCAACCAGCGCGGTGCAGCAGGCGATAGTCTCTTCGCAGGATCTCGACACCCTTCCTCTCGCCGCTCGCAGCTTCGCCAATATCGCGTATCTGGCGCCGGGAACCGAGCCCGTCGAGCCTTCCGATCCCACCAAGGCTCGCATCACCGCGGTTTCCACGGGAGGCAGCTCAGGCCTGAACAACGAAGTTTCCGTCGATGGCGTGGACAATTCCGACGACTGGATCGGCGGCTTCCTGCAGAACTTTTCTCCCGAAGCCATTCAAGAGTTCGCCATTCGAACCGCACAGGAAGACGCGGACACGGGACGCACCACTGCTGGTTCCGTGGTCATCGCGACCAAATCGGGCACTAATCAGTGGCACTCCGATGACGCTTTCTACGACCGCGCCGCCGCTCTCAACGCCCGCTTCCCAATCGACAATCCCGCGCCCAATCCCAAACAACCATTTTCCCGCCAAAATTATGTAGGTACGCTCGGCGGACCCATTGTGAAAGAGAAACTCTGGATTTTCTCCTCGTTCGAATACGTTCGCGAAAATGCCAGCATCGCCTACAGCAACGCCAGCCAAACACAATTCCAGGCGCTTTCCCAACTCGCGTCACAAGGACTCATTGACGTGAACGGCACGACCGTTCCATCCATCACGGTGCCGAGTTCCGTTCCCGTGCCCTTTCGCGATTTTCTGGGCAACGTGCGTTTCGACTGGCAGCAGGCGGCTGGCTCCCGCTGGTTTTTCCGTTCCTCGGCCGATAGCTACACCACTCATAACGCGCTGATTCAACAAGCTACGCTTCCTTCCACGGGAGCTACGGCGCACAACAACTATCTGAATCTCGCCCTAAGCAATCAATACTTCTACAGTCCTACCTGGGCAGGCACCTTTGTTTTTGGCGCCAGCCTTCTGCACCTCACACAAACGCGCAATTACGATCTTGGATTCGCGCTCGCCTTTCCGTTCAGCTCCACCACAGCGACCACTTCCGGCTTGGAAACGTTCGGAGACAATCAATTCGTTACCGCGATCACCGCGTTCCCTGTCCTGCGCAATCAGGAAAAATATCAGTTGCGTTACGACATTGACCACGCGGCCGGCACGCACGACCTGCGTTTCGGAATCAATTTCATCCACGAGCCAGTATTGAGCGGCGCGCTCACCGCCAACGCGGAGACGCTCGTCTCTTTCGTTCTCGATCCCACCGATTACGCGGCCAACCCGCAGCAATTCACCAACGACCTCACGGCGTGCTCGGCCACGCCCTCACCAAACGTCACTCCCGGCACGACATGCGCCTCCACCCCCGCCGGCGACGGCAGCTTTTCGCAAAATGTGCAGCGCCTCGGCCTCTACGCCGAGGATTCCTGGCACATCACGCGGAATCTATTCGTCAACTACGGCTTACGTTACGACACAACATTTGGACTATTCGAATCCGCCGGCCGCAGCCAAGCGCAAAATCCTTTTTTGCTCGCGCTCGATCCCGCGCAAGCCCCCTTTGTCGCCGCCGCGCCGCATGATTACCGCAAAGCGTTTGCGCCACGGCTTGGCGTCGCGTATTCGCCGGGAAAATCCGGGAACACCGTGATTCGCGCGGGCTTCGGCATGTACTACAACGACCTAGCGCAGAACGGCTGGGTCACCGCGTTTCAATCCGTGAATGATTCGAACGTATCAACGGGCGGTGGTATTGCGGCACCATCCGTCATTGCTCCGAATTACAAGACGCCGTACGCGATCCACGCTACCGGCGGGGTGGAGCATGCGTTTAATTCGAACTGGACGTTGAGCACGGACTTCACTCTGGAGACCGGAATGCACGGCTACCGGCACTACGATTTCCCGAACACCGTGTTTGGAAGCGTGGCCGTTTTTCGAAGCGACAATCGCTCCAGCTACAAAGCGCTCAAGGTGCATTTGCAGGGAAACGTTGCGAAGCGGCTGAGCCTTGTCGCGAATTACACGCTGTCGAGCGCAAAAACGTGGGGCTGCGTGCTTGGGGAACTCTTTGATTATGTTAACGGAGTGTGTAATCCATTCGACGCGTTTGCGCCCGGCGATTATGGCCCGTCCGGCGAAGACGTGGCGCACCGTGGCGTGCTCATTGGAACTTTTCGGGCGCCCGCGGGCTTCGAGCTAAGTTTTCTTTCGCAAGCGGAAAGCGGGCGGCCCATCACGCTCACCAATGCGGATGGAACCGATCGCGCCGTTGTCGATGGCGTGAAGACTTCGCTGGATCAATTCCGCGGGACGCCTTATATCCAAACGGATTTACGCGCCAGCCGTCCAATTCATTTCCGAGAGCGGTATACGGCGACGCCGTTCATCGAGTTCTTCAACCTCTTCAATCGCAACAATCCTGGCGCGAACTACGTGACCAACGTCTCCATTCTTCCGGTCAATAATCCTGCGAACGTCACGGCCCTTTGCCTCAATCCGTCTTGCACACAGAGCGTGCCCGTTACCAGCGGCAAGCAGCTACTCGTTCCAGCTGGCGCGTTAGGCGACTTCTTTGGACCGGGCACGACGGTCGGGATTCCCTTTGCCGCCCAGGTCGGCGTGCGCTTCACCTTCTGATTGTCCCCAATCTAAAATCGCGGCACAGAAGGTGAAGCGCAGCGTGGGACGCTTCGCTTCAAACGCAAGAGCACCAAAAATCAGCGAACTACAATAACTAAAAACGTAAAACAATCGCGCGGCCGCGAACGCGCTCACAACGATTCGCGGTGGCGCAGGCCGTGGATGCGCAGATCGATCAAGTCTTCGATGCTCGGATCCTTATATCCGTGGGCCCGGACTTCCTTCACGAAGTCGGCGTCGACGCCGTGAATGCGCATGGCTACCAATTGATCTGCCGAGATTCTTGAGTAGCCAGCGTCTTTCATGCTGCGCACAAATTCCGGGCTTACGCCGTGGATGCGGAACGCAACCAGTTCGTCCGAGGAGACGTCTTTTGAGACGAGCTGCTGGATTTGTTCAGTGAACTCCGGGCTGACGCCGTGTATGCGGAAAGCAATCAACTGTTCCACGGGAAGATTGCGGCCCATCAGCGAACTCATGGACTTGACGAATTCGGGGCTGGCGCCGTGGATGCGCATGGCTACGAGATCATCGGCGGAAACATCTTTGGAAACGGACTCGCGCACTTCGCGGACGAAATCGGGAGAAACGCCGTGGATGCGGAAGGTGACGAGTTGCTCGACAGAAAATCTTTTGCCGAGGAGCGCGTTGATTTCTTTCGTGAATTCGGGGCTGACGCCATGAATGCGCATGGCGACCAGATTATCGGGAGAGGGCTTTTCAGGGAGAAGCTCGATCATGGCGCGGGCGAATTCGGGGCTCACTCCGTGAATGCGGAAGGCCATAAGTTCGTCGGCGCTGAGATGGGGGTAGCCGGCGTCGTTCATGTCCTTGACGAACTGGCGGGAAACGTCGTGAATCGCGAAGGCGAAGAGCTGCTCTTGGTCTAGACCGGAGTAGCCGAGCGATTTCATTCCCTGCACGTATTCAGAGCTGGGTGCAAAGCTGAACTTGCCTTTGCCTTCGCCGTTGTGGAAGCGGCCGTCAAAACTCATGATTCCGGCGTCGCGGCGCAGCTCGAAGTGGACGGCGGCGTCTTTGGCGGTGGCGAGAGTGGTGTCGAGGCCGACGAAGTCGCTGATTTTGTGCGTGTTGCCCCACGTATTGTGATGGCCCCAGCTGGAGCGCTCGACCTCGAGATCGATGCAGGCGGTGTCGCCGCGGGACATGAATTTGGCGGTCCAGTCGCCCTGAATGCTGTCGTCGGCGCGGCTTCGCAGGGGCCGCATGGTCAAGACCGCTGTCATCAGCATGACTACCCCGAGCCCCATCATGAATTTACGCATGGACTTCACCTCCGCACCTGTGAAGACGTGCGAGCGGGGCATTTGTTCCATGGGAGGACGAAGTAGAAATGAAGTAGCGAGGTAACGACGCCGTCTTGGACGGCAATGGAGGTTCTTGGCTTGAAAGATGGGGCCCCCTCCCCCTTTTTTCGTAAGTGCAGATTCTAAAGGGTTTTAAGTCCCGTGTTTTGGAAGTGCGGATTCCAAAGGAGTTATCGGTGCGTTTTTCGCAAGTGCGGATTCTAAAAGGGTTAGGGACGAGAGAGCAGGAAGAGAGAGGGAAGACTTTGGCTTGAAGGATGTGCCCCCCACCCGGATGTTTTTTGTAAAGATGTGATTCGATGGGGGTTAAATGGTAAGGGTCTGCAAAAGATATGATTCTAAAGGGGATAGCGGCGAGGGAGAGTGATTGGCTGGTTTGCGACGAGAGCATGGGATAGAGTAGCATGGATTTCTATTACTGTCAAGGACTATTATTTAGGAGTATCGTTCGAATGGGTATGAAGGAAGTCGAGGGGATTGAGGGAGTTACGCGGGTGTTAATTGGTTTGATATATTGAGGGAAGTGAATAGCGAATAGTGGGTGGTGAGTAGGGGGAGAGGTCAAAAGGCCCACACGTAACTGCCACACGTGGGGCACCCGCACCCGCCACGCGCGGGGAACTAAGGCAGGGACTTCACGTACGGCATGATATCATGATATCATCACAGGTATGGCGCAACTCGTTGTTCGGAAGATCGAGGACGAAGTGAAGGACAAATTGCGGCGGCGGGCGAAGCGGCACGGGCGCAGCGTCGAGGAAGAAGTGCGCGAAATCCTGCGCGACGCCACGAAGCGCGAAGGCAGAGGAAGCAGGCTGCTGGGAACGGAAATTGCCCAGCTCTTCCGGCGCGCTGGGCTTAAGCCGGGTGAGGAAATCCGCGAGCTGCGGGAGATCGAGATCGAACCGGCGGATTTCGAGGAATGATCGTTCTCGACACAAACGTCATCTCCGCGCTGATGCGGAAGGAACCGGAAAAACCCGTCGTGAAGTGGCTAGACGTGCAGCCTGCGGCGTCTGTGTGGATCACGGCCATCACGGTGATGGAAATTCGCTTTGGCTTGCAGACCATGCCGAAAGGGCGGCGGCAGGAAGCGTTAATCCGCTCGTTCGAGATGATGCTCAAAAGCATGATTGAAGGGCGCATCGCTTCCTTTGACGCCGAAGCTGGAATTCACGCCGCGGAGTTGATGGCCCAGCGAAAGCGCAAAGGCCGGCCGGCAGAGGTGCGCGACACGATGATTGCCGGGATTGTGCTTGCGAACCGGGCGACACTGGCGACCCGGAACACGCAACATTTCGCGGATTTACCGCTGAAAGTGATTAACCCATGGGAGATTTAGAGTCATTGGGACGGGTGACCCGTTCGGATTTACGTTTATGCCACTCACCGTTTCATGTAGTTTATGATGAGGGGATCGCCTCTTATTATTCCAGGGCTGGCCGTTTTCGACATTGGGAAGGAACCTTCAAGCCATGCCAAAGCAACTGGAGGCTTGCTGTAGTTCGCCGGCATCGATTTGCTACTGGTTCGTAGCCTCGCTAGTGGCGTGGGGAGTGTTGAGCCTCATAGGTATCTTTTGGCCTCCGCTCCATGCGTCGCCGCCGGCTGTATACCTGTTCGCGATGGCGATCGGTTGCTTCGCCAACTGGACTAGGAATCGTACTTTTCATTGCGCTGTCACTGGCCCATTATTTCTGGCTGGCGTCATCGTGTTCCTGCTCTCAGGAGAGAGAATGCTCCGCGTTAGCGCCAATTGGGTCTGGACATTTGTCTTGATTGGGACAGGGATTGCATTTCTGCTGGAATGGCGATATGCGAAGCGCGCCGCCTAGACCGATGGGCTATCCGCTCCAGGTAGGGAGCTCGAGGCATTTCCGTCGCGTGCGTTGAGCATGCGTGTCAAGCAAGGAAAAACAAAGTCAAAGGCCGCACCCTTTGTAAGACCAGACCCTAAAGAAAGGGTGCGCCACCCAATTCAAAAGCCCGTGCCACCCGCCCACACGCCTCCTTACGAGGTCAGTTCTTCCTCGGCGGGGGCGGAGGGATTTTCTTTGCGATTGCAAGGTAAGTCTGACCGAGATGCCTGTCGTACATGTTGACGTAGGCCGCCCATCCTTGCATGCGGTAGTAGTCCTTTTGGAACGCCTTTGGATCTTTGTCGGCTTGATCGAACTTGGCTCTCAGGCGTCTTCTGAATACCCGGGAAGGATGCACCTTTTCGTTAACTACGAATCCTGTTGTTGTGTGGCGTTGGCCTTTTCCGACCTTCATGAACTTGGCACGGTTGATGCTAAGTCCAGCTTGCGTAATGATATTTTCAACTCTGAGGAGAAAAGTGTCATCGAAGGGGGAAGTGCTGGAGAAAGTAAGGTCATCGGCATAACGCGAATAAGTAATGTTTTTTTGGGTCGCGAGATCGTAGATTTTCTCGTCGCTCGGTAAGAAGACGAGATTTGCCAGGTACGGACTTGTCGGGGCGCCTTGGGGTAGCTCACCGTCGAGGAGTGAAAGCCGTGACAATAGGTTGACGACGTCTGGCCTGTACCCAAAAGATCGGAAAACGCCTTCGACCTCTCCCAAACCAATGGACGGAAAGAAGTTTTCGATATCCATGCGGACTAGGTGGTCTTTCCCCACGTGAAATATTGCGTTATTGAGAATGCTTTTTCGGGGCGTAAATCCGGTCACATAATCGGGCAGGGTGCGCTGATATAACACATTTATTAGCAACCATCTTTGGACAGTCTTAAGAAACACCCTCGGTGAAGAAATTATTCGGGTGCCTCCGGTTCTCTTCGGTATGGCAAACGTTCTGTAGTATCGGCGAGATACGTGCGCCATTGCGTATATGAGTTTGGGGCTGATTCCGAGGATATAGGCGAAGAACTTCGGGTTCACTAATGGAGGGATGCCACTGCTTACAAGGTAGTCGAAGAGCGCGGTGTCATCTTTTGTTGTGCGCTCTTGTTGTTCGAGGATTGTCCGGAGGACGGGGATGGGAAAATGCGGGACCAGTTTGAAGCTGTCATCGTTTGTACCAGTGGTGACCATGCGCATCACTCACTGCTTCGAGATTGCGGCCGAAGCGTGCAGACATGGTGGCTGCTCGCTTCGGCCGAACTTCTAAGTCTAGTCGCTTCTAGCGGTAAGCGGAACGCCAACCGCGGATGGCTGCACAGCTGACTCACTGGCCCCGCACTTTCAGTGCATCCTTGAGGAAGTATAGTCGAAACTTGTCCCTTGGAAAAGCAACTCTCACTTTCGCTAACCGCTGATGGCCTCGTTCCGTTACGCAGTAAGTTTCTTCCGTCGTTTTAGTTAACAGCTTGGACCCTGTAAGGTGTTCGATCACGTTCCTCAAAATCCTGGGCGAAACATTCCCACGGATCCCTTTCGGGGCAGCGTCCCCAGCCAGGATGTCGAGAAGAAGCTTTTCGTTACACGGTTCGTAGACGTTTACCAGGTAGAGGATAACTTGTGGCAAGAATTGAAGGTCCTTAGGTCTTTGCATAAGATTCGGATGTGACTTTCCTTGTTTTGTATTCTTTGAGTGTTCGTCTCACCTCACCCCATAACTCCTCTAGTCTCCTGTAGTCACGGTATCGAATCCTAGCTTTGCGAGATTTGGCGGCGCGGGCGACTGCTTGGATCACATAGCCCTTGTCCCCTTTGCGATGTTTATCAAATACCACGAGCATCTTTCTGGCGACGCCATCGTGTAGGCTGAAGCCCCCCAACTCTGCGAGCGAACCCGCACTCTCCGGAAAAATGATGATCAGGTCCGCGTATTTGTGGGCAAATAAGACTTCTTTGTCAGCGTCCGTAAAATATTTGAACGCTAGCCTCCCGCTTGGCAGTTTCTTATTGGCAAAGTGCTCGCCCCAAATCACGACCGAGCCGAGCTCGGTGATCTTGCTCGTCACGAACTGTCTTGCAATTGCTCCTGGGGTGCGCTTCTTTCCGGCCTTTTTGCGAGGAACAAATGGACCACATACAAATACTGTAAGGCGCACTTCATCGACGGCCTCCTCCATGCGGCTTACAAATTCACCGAGTACGTTGCTCCTGCGCACTCTAACGTGTGATGTCATGGTGTAATTACTTCAGTCGAAATATGAGTCCCGGGGTGGCAGTCTATTGATGACTGGATTTGAGGTCAAGTAAGTGGAATCGATGTTGAGCTGCCCGTGTGCTCCTGCGTCGCCGCTCTACCGGAAGTTGCAGACTAAAGCGCACAGACTGAATTCTGTGCCACGCCAGGCGGATCCGTGGCGAATTGCGAATTAGAGAGGCGATCGACGACTTCGGGGAATGTCGCTGGCTGAATCTGCCAGCCCGTGGCTAGGCGGCGGAGACGAGGATGCGGGGGGACTTTTTGGAGCGGGGCTTGGCGCGGGGGCGGATGACGATTTCGATGTCGCAGCCGAGGCGGCCGAGGAAGTGCATGAGGCGCTCGACGGAGAAACCATCGAGGCGATAGCGGGAGAGTGCTGAGATTTTGGGCTGGTTGACGCGGAGATAGCGGGCGGCGCGGGATTGGGAGAGGCGGCGGTCGGCGAGGATGTGGTTGATGGCGACGGCGAGGCGGACTTTGGTGTGTTTCTCCTGGGCGTTGGGGAGGCGAAGATCGGCGAAGATATTGCCGGAGCTTTTGAAGATGGGAATCTTACTATTGTTCCTTGGCTTGGCGTTCCTGGGCATGGCGGGCCTCATATTCGACGCGGGCTGCGTGCAGCCTTTGCGAGATTAGCCGGACATCCTTCTGAGATGTGCGAATACCGCTGGGCGATTTCTTCTGAAAAACATGGAGTACATAGATGGCCTCGGCAAACTTAACCGTATAAACCGCACGATAGGTCCCGCCCCGAAAGTCTTCGACAACCTCTAGAACGCCTGGTCCTTCACCCTTCCACGGCTTCGCGGCCGGATGCTTGCCGCCGAATTGTGCCACGCTTAGAGCGACACCGATTGCGTCCTTTACGGGCTCCGGAAATTGTTGAAGATCCTCCTGGGAGGATGCGACCCAGAACAGCGGCTTTTCACCGCTCGCGCGAATTAGGCGCGTCATCGCATTATCCCAGAACTGGGATAGGATGGCAAGGCCATGATTCCCAGCGGGAATGAGCCGGCGAGCATAGAACTGGCATATTTATACTATTACGTTAGATAACGCTACAGATTTATTTGTCAGGACGGATATGAGTGGGCGGATCCTTGCCCCGGGATTAAAGCGGCGGCGTGACGCCAAAGGGGAAAGACGGCTGTCCCAAAACTGCTCGTTGGGACAGATGACAGGCTAGTTTGCGGGGGGTAGCTTGGCAGGCGGGGCTCCAACTGAAACCTACAGATTCTCGAAAGAACATTATGCGTTTCCTACTAAACGTATTGGTTTTGGCAGCGCTCGGTGGGATGCCGCTGGTCAAAGCGGCGCAGCAACCGGCGGCGCAACAACCGGCAGCTCAGCAACCCGCGGCTCAAGAACCGGTTGCCCAGCAACCCCCAGCCGCGCAACAGCAGGCAGCTCAGCAATCCACAGCACAACAACCCGCGGCCCAACAGCCGGCAGCCCAAGAACCGGCAGCGCAAGAACCAGCAGCGCAACAAGCCGCAGCCCAACCACGCACAGCCCAACTGCCGACAGAGAGCCAGGTTGTGGACAAAATTGTGACCCGCGAGCAGGAGGAAATGCGATTGATCCGCCAATTCTCGCCATTGGTGGAGACGTATGTCCAAAACTTCCGCGCAGACAAGCATCGGGGAGCAGTGCCGGACGGCGACAAGTATTTGCTCGGGCGGGCCGATTTTACGCGTGGCGTTGAGGTCGTCTCTCTGAACGACACGCAAAGTAAGAACAAGAACTTTTTCGGATCCATGGGGAATCTCTTCGCGTTCGGGAAGCAGTATGTGCCTGCGGGATTTTTGCAGATGATCTTCATTGACAGCGACGGGTTCAACCAAGGGAACTACAAATTCACCTACGTGCGGCGTGAATTCCTGGGCGAGGTGCGTTGCCTGGTTTTTGACCTGACGCCGCTGCCGAAGACCGGCAAAGGACGGTTCGTTGGGCGGATTTGGGTTGAGGATCAGGATTTTTCGATCGTGCGCTTCAACGGGAGCTACGGCCCCGCGTCCTTAACCAGCTACTACTTCAGTTTCGACAGCTGGCGGGTGAATGCCGGAAAGAAACAATGGCTTCCGGCGCTCATCTACAGCCAGCAAGGCGATTTTCAGGACGCGCAGACGAAGAGCATGGCGTTCAAACCATTCAAGGCGCAGACGCGGCTTTGGGGCTACGCCCCTGGCGGCGCTGGGGAAGAGCAAGAGCTGACCAAGGTGCTAGTGGAAACACCGGTGAAGGATCAGGCGGACAAAACCGACGACTACTCGCCTCTGCTGGCCGAGCGTTCCTGGACCCGGCAGGCCGAAGACAACGTCATGGACAGCATGGAGCGGCTGGGGTTGATGGCGCCGCGCGGGGACGTGGATAAGGTGCTCGAGACGGTGGTCAACAATCTGGAGGTCACGAATGACCTCGACATCCAACCGGAGGTGCGCTGCCGCGTGATAATGACTTCGACGCTGGAGTCGTTCACGATCGGGCACACCATCGTGCTGAGCCGCGGACTGATTGATGTGCTCCCCGACGAGGCTAGCCTCGCGGCAATCGTCGCGCACGAGCTCGGTCACGTCTTGCTGGGGCATCACATGGACACGCAATTCGGGTTCTACAATCACTTGCGGTTTGACGAGAAGGAAGCCTTCAGCCACTTTGGTTTTGGCCGCACGCATGAAGAAGAGCAGGCAGCGAACCAGAAGGGTGCGGAACTGCTGAGCAAATCACCGTACAAGGATCAGAGCGGGACTGCTCGGCTGTTCCTGCAGGCGCTGAAGGACCGGTCCAAGGATATTCCCAATCTGATTAGCCCACACTTGGGAGACCGTGTGCCGACAAATTTGGCCATCGCAGCCGAGTCCTCGGCAAGTGCGTCTGCGGAAAAGCCGGCGGGAAACGGCATTGCGGCGCTACCGCTAGGCGGTCGCGTCAAGATCGATCCGTGGACTGGTCGCTTGCAGATGCTCAAGTCCAAACCGGTGAGCGCGGTGGCTGACTACGAGAAAATACCGTTCGAGGTTACTCCGTTCGTGCTGTTTCTCACTCGCCAAGGGGACTCGACATCCACGGAAGTAGTTGGCGCGGCGTCTGCCAAACCAGATACAAATACAAGACCGTAGTCGGTACCGAGTCTTTTACCCTATTTTCCGTGCTGTGAGATGCTCGCCGAGCGAGTGCTTCTGCCTTTTCCCGGGAACCAACTTCCCCATCCATATAGGGACGGACCTGATGACGAATCCGGCCTGCTGCAACTACCTGATTGTCAATTGGCTCGCATGAACTCGGCTAGAGCGAGAGTGCAACGCTGCGAATTGTGCGGCGTCCGAGGTATAGTTGGCGAGCGGAGAGCTGGAAATGGCTGGCAGAAATTTTCAGGGATTGACGGTGCTGACGCTGGAGAGCCGGCGGGGGCAGGAAATGAGCCGGTTGATTGAGACGTATGGAGGCAAGCCGGTTCACGCGGCGGCGATGCGTGAGGTGCCGCTCTCTTCGAATGTGGATGCGTTGAAATTTGCTGACGGGCTTTTCGAGGGGAAATTCGATGTCGTGGTGTTTCTGACCGGTGTGGGAGCACGCGCGCTTTCGAAGGTGGTGGAGGGCGCGCACCCTACGGAGAAGTTTTTCGAGGCGCTGAGAAAAGTTTCTGTTGTGGCACGAGGGCCGAAGCCGGTGGCTGTGCTGCGCGAATGGAAAGTGCCGGTGACGATTGCCGCGCCGGAGCCGAATACGTGGCGCGAAGTGCTGGGGGCGATTGACGAAAACAAACTGGATTTGCGCGGCAAACGGGTTGCGGTTCAAGAATATGGGGTTTCCAATCCGGAACTGCTAGATGGTTTGCGGGAGAGAGGCGCGCTCGTAACGCCCGTGCCGGTGTACCAATGGGATTTGCCGGAGGATACGGCTCCGCTGCGAGCGGCGGTGGAGGAAGTGATCGCGCGGAGGATCGACGTGGCGCTGTTTACGACCAGCGCGCAGGTTCAGCATCTGTTCCAGATGGCGGAAGGAGAGGAGAAGAAAAGCGGACTGAAAGCGGGCTTGGAGCGCGTGGTGAAGGCTTCGATCGGGCCGACGACTTCGGAAACTCTGCGGAGTTACGGATTGGCGGCCGACCTGGAGGCTTCGCACCCGAAGATGGGGTTTCTGGTGAAGGAAGCGGCGGAACGGGCGGAGGAACTTCGTCAGCGGATTCAATCGCGGTCAAAGTGATTAATCTCAACATCGATTGGAGTGTAAAAAGCGAGTTGTCGTGGCGAAGTGAGCGGCGAGATTTGCAGGCTCCGGAGTGCTTGGGGATTAGGCCGTGAAATTGGGCGGTGGCGGGCCTCAACGGTTCAATCGTGGAGGCCGAGGCGGGTGAGGAATTCCCGGCGGCCAAGTTTGGTGATGGTCAGAGCGCGGCTGTCGAGATCTTGGGTCAGCCATTTTCGCTTCAGGGCGACGTTCAAAAGGGCGACAGCGACTGCGCCGCCGACATGCGGCCGCCGCTCGCTCCAGTCGACACAAGCGTAGGCGAAGCGACGGCGTAGCGTGCGAGTTGCTTCGACGTCAATTCCAAGAGCTTCCAGGGATTTAGCGCCGCGTGGTGTGAGGTCGTAGGCATTATCGTCGCCTGAGCTGGCCGACAGCCAGTCTAATATCTTGAAGCGGTCATGCAGCGAGACGCCCAGGCTGCCTGCAATGTGATCGTAGCAAGTCCGCGCGGCGCGCAGGCGATTTGGAGTGTTGGGCACAAATACGTCGCGGGAGCCGCCGGCGAGGACGCTCAAGGCTTCAAGAGCGGCGGCCACGTTGGCACCTTCCAAACTGTAGTAGCGATGTTTTCCCTGGGCGAACACTTTTACCAAGCGCTGCTTCTGGAGGCGGTGGAGGTGGACGCTGGCGGTGGAGGGAGTTACGTTAGCGAGCATCGCAAGCTCGGTGCTGGTGCGTGCGCGGCCGTCCACGAGGGAGTAGAGCATGCGTGCGCGAGCGGGTTCTCCGATGGCGGCGGCAATTTTGGAGACGGCAGCGTCGACGTGGTCCTCGGCATTCACGCGTACATTCATAGTTTGATGGTAGACGAAGTGTTCCTGTAAGGCAACCAGCATACTCCTGCGCATGCGGCCAACGGAATCTGCGAGGGGGCACGTAACTCAGCCTGCGAGCAGGCACATCAGCCGGCGCGAAGTCATCGGAGGAATGGTGGCGACGGTCGCGGCGCTGAGTGTTGCCGGCGATGCAAGGGCCAAATCAGACGCGAAGGGGACACCCATGACGATCATGTGCGTCATACGCTACCAAATCGATCCATACCAGCGAGATGCGTTCAAGAAGTACGCCGAAGATTGGGGCCGGATTATTCCGCGATGCGGAGGACATCTTGTGGGCTATTTTCTGCCGTATGAAGGAACGAATGATGTGGCATGGGGGATGATTGCATTCGACAGCCTGGCTTCGTATGAGGCCTATCGAACGCGGCTGAAGGCGGATCCGGAAGGGCGCAAAAACTTCGCGACATCGCAAGCAAAACGGTTCATTCTTCGCGAAGAGAGAAATTTCGTCGAAGTGGTGGAGGGAACGTTCGGCATCCCCGCTACATTCCCTGCCGCGCCGTAAGGGCGGATGCATGGCATCAGGGCTTGCCGAAGCGGGTAATCAGGGAGGAAACGAAATGATCGAGAATCGGTCCGTGCCGGCGGATACGGTGTTGCCGCATGTGATGTATCAAGACCTGGCTACCGCCATTGTGTGGTTGAGCAAGACCTTCGGATTCCGAGAGCACTACCGCTATGGCGAACCGCTGAGCGGGGCGCAGGTGCATCTCGGCAACGCCTGGATCATGGTCAAACAGGCGGGGGCAGGTTGCGCGAGCCCGGCGAAACTCGGCTATGGAACGCAGAGCCTGACCGTGTTCGTTGAGGATGTGGAGGGACACTTTCAGAGAGCGAAAGCGGCTGGCGCTAGAATTCTAGAGGAGCCACACGAGACGGTTTATGGCGAGTTCCAATATGCGGCCGAGGATCTCGATGGGCATCACTGGCTGTTCTCGCGGCATGCACGGGATTTGAGCCCTGACGAATGGGGAGCCACCGTTGCGGAAGACGCGCGTCCTGTCCAAAAGTAGAAGATTTTGGATGCGGAAAGCGCTATGTAGTACGCTCTCGGCGCTAGCGGGGAGCGAAATGAAAATGAATATGCGAATGAGAATGAGTGGGATTGCGTGCGCGGCGGT